>Ga0160438_1000096_pt1 | contig 39594 bp, 38 predicted proteins | sample HID1975K_E0MG_FD_108203 | JGI IMG/M metagenome (GOLD analysis project Ga0160438, IMG submission 108203) | Enriched soil microbial communities from UW Madison campus, WI, USA - HID1975K_E0 MG | ecosystem: Environmental > Terrestrial > Soil > Unclassified | place: USA: Madison, Wisconsin...
GCTCTGACCAAGCAGTGGCGAGGCCTGGCCACCCGCTACGAAAAACTCGCCATCACCTACCGCGCCGCGGTCGTCCTCGCCGCCTGCATCACCTGGACACGGATATAGGAGACACGTCCTAGTCGCCTTCGCGCGGGTGGTGGTCTCTCAGGAGGCGCGCTTGCGGCCGTACCGCTGACGAGCTGCTTCGCCGCTCGTGCCGACGGCAGCCCCGATCACCTTCCACGACGTGTCCGAGCGGCGGGCGGTGGCGACGGCCTCGGCGATCTCACGTTCGGCCTCGGCGCGCTTGAGTGCAGCCAGTCGCAGCTGCGTGAGCGGTGAGACGGTGTCCCGGTCGCCGGGCTCCGGCTCGTACGCCTCGAAGCGGTCTGCCAGGTCGTCGGCCTGGGCCATCATCTCTTCCAGCGAGCGGGGCATGGGCATCACCTCAGGAACTTGGGTCGTGCGGGCATGGCGTGTGCCACGTACAGGTCGTCGTGGCGTTCGACCACACCGACTTCGATGAGACCGCCGCTGCGGTCCGGACCGATGACCATCGTCATCCCATCTCCCGCGTCGAACAGGTCGATGTGATTGCGCAACGCGTGCCTGATCGAGTCCTCTGACACTCCGTGTCTGTGAGCGCTGTGAAGAACGATCGGCTCGCTGTCCACGGCGACAAGTTATCTTGTGATGCAGTGCTGGGCAAGGGTCGTCGCGGCGGGCTCGTACGGGATGGATCGGTAACTCGTCGCGTCCGCGATCTCTGTCCTGCCCCGCTGACCACACTCTGGTGAGGCGTGACAGGCGGACGCGGATCGTCTCGACGTTGTCCGCCCGGCCGACGGCAACGTCCACGAACGAGGTCGTGAGCCTCGTCGTCCCAGGCGGTGAGTTCGGTCCCGTGGTTGCCCAGGAACGTCCCCGCCACGGAGGGCTTCTTGTTGCCGTCGAGGAGCGCGCAGTTCGCGGTCGGCGAGGGCAGGAGCGTCGTGGCCTTGCTCTCTGCGGACCGACGCGCGTCCGCCGCCGAGATGGTGGATGCCGCGATACGGATCGCCCCTGACGACGGATCGTGATGCGCGCGCTGTCGACCAGGGCGTCGGCGCTCACAGGAGCACGAGCCCGATGAGCCCTGCGGCGACGACGACCGCCCACGGTGGTGCGGCCCACCTGACGAGGGCGACGAACGCGGCTGCGGCGACCGCACCGGCCAGGACCGAGGTGACCCCCTCGGTGAGCACCGGCGACCAGAGGGCGGCGGCGAGGATGCCGACCACACCGGCGTTGGCACCCCTCAGCGCCCGCTGGGCGCGCGGGGCGCGCCGCAACCGTTCCCAGAACGGCAGCACCCCGACGACCAGCAGCGACGCGGGCAGGAAGACGGCGAGCAGTGCGATCGCCGCGCCGGGGAGCCCGGAGGGTGGGGCCGTCGTGATCGCGCCCAGGTACGCGGCGAAGGTGAACAGGGGTCCGGGGACGGCCTGCGCGGCCCCGTAGCCCGCGAGGAACGCGTCCTGGCCGACCAGGCCGGTCGGGACCAGCTCGGCCTGCAGCAGCGGCAGCACGACGTGCCCGCCGCCGAACACGAGCGACCCGGCCCGGTAGAACACGTCGACCAGCCGCACCGCTCCGCTGCCGGTCGTGCCGGCGAGCACGGGCAGCAGGGCCAGCAACGCCCCGAACACGACGAGCGAGGCGACAGCGGCACGACGCGGCACGCGCACCGTGAACGGCTCGGACTCCGTCGGCGTGGTCGCCCGGGGACGCAGCCACAGCAGTCCCGCGATCCCGGCGCCGGCGATCACGGCGACCTGGGCGAGGGTGCTCGGCACCAGCAGCACGACGACCATCCCCACCACCGCGATCGTGGCGCGACGCGCGTCCGGTGTCAGGGCCCTCGCCATCCCGAGCACGGCGTGTGCGACCACCGCGACCGCGGCGGCCTTCAACCCCCGGATCCAGCCTGTTCCCGCGGCGTCGCCCAGTGCGGTCGCCCCGTACGCGAACGCGACGAGCAGGGCCGCGGACGGGAGCGTGAACCCGGCCCACGCCGCGAGCAGGCCACGCATCCCGGCGCGCTGCAGGCCGAGCGCCATGCCGACCTGGCTGGAGGCCGGCCCGGGCAGGAACTGGCACAGGGCCACCAGGTCCGCGTACGCACGGTCGCCGAGCCACCTGCGGCGGACGACCACGGCCTCGCGGAAGTAGCCCAGGTGGGCGACGGGCCCGCCGAACGAGGTCAGCCCGAGCCGGAGGAACACCAGGAACACCTCGCCGACCGTGCCGGGATGGCGCGCCGGGGCACCGACGGAGCCGCTGGTGTCCACCGGGGCATCCGATCGTGGCCCGCGGTCTGCGTCAAGGCCGAGGCGACCTCGCGGAGCGTGGGCGAGTGGGTCGGGCGCGCACCGCCGCTGCGCGGTGCGCGCCCGACCGTCCGTCACACGACCTGGACCGTCGCGTGCGCCTGCAGCGGGCAGGGGAGCGTCGGGTCGAACGTCAGCGTGAGCGCGCTGGCGACGAACATCCCGCCGATCTCCTGGGCGGCGATCTCCGGCTTCGTGCCCGGGCGGGTCTGGTCGACGTCCTGCGCGAAGAAGAAGACGTCCCAGCGTCCCCGCGGGTCCTGACCGGCCCGCAGCAGGATCTTGTACGCCTCCTCTAGGCGCAGCACGCCGGCGTAGACCCCGTCGTCCGGCTTCGGGTCGAAGCCCAGCCCGTCGTCCGTGAGGTCGATGACGAAGTACAGGCCGCCGGGTGCCCGCAGCGCCGCGAAGGCGTAGAGGTCGGGGCCCGTGAACCGGGTGCCGTCGGGCTGCTCGACGCTCGCGCGCACCCACAGGTCGTCGAACACCCCGAGCGTCGGCGGCACCTCCACGGTCACCGGTCCGGCGACGTGGATGTTCGTCTGCGTCTCGCTCACCGAGTGCGTCGCCGTGCCCGCCGTGGTGGTGCGGGTGTACGTCCACTCGACGTCGGCCGTGTACGCGACCCCCGCGTTCGGGGCGACGGGCAGCTTCCACGTGGCCTCGACCTTCTCACCGGTCGTCAGGACCCCGGGCGCGGGTGCCGTGGCCTCCTGGCCGCGCCACCACGGGTCGGCGTCGTCGGACGCCGCCACGATGAGCGCCCCGGTCGCGATGCCGCTGGCCACGCCCGCGACGGTCGCCGACACGCTGGACCCGCCGGGGTCCGGGACGCAGCAGGTCACCGACGGGTCGGTCTCCTCGAACGTGCCGGCCACCCCGACCGACGCCGTGCCGCCCCCGGTCGCTGCGGCGACGACGGCGACGATCGCCGCGATGATCGCGATGATCACCGCGAGGACCTTCCACCACGGGTCGGAGAACGGCAGGTCGGCGTGCGTGCCCGCGTACGCGGGGTGGGGGTGCCACTCGCTCGTGAACCCGGTGGGGACGAACGGTCCGTCCGGCGTCCGGCACTTGCCCTCCGGCCCCCACTCCTGCGCGGGGCCGATCGCGCGGAACGACGACACGACGAGCGTGCCCTCCTCCACCTCGCACGTGTACTGGTCGGCCACGGGGTCGTACCGGGTCTGCGAGACGAAGATCTGCTGGATGATCCGGCGCGGGTCGAACCCGTCGGCGCGGGCCACGAAGCTCACGAGCCGCTTGCCGGGCGTCGCGTGCTCGAAGTCCGCGTCCCACGCGACCATGACGGTCGCCCCGGCCAGGACCGTCGGGAACGTGTGCGTCCGTGCGACCGGGACGATGCCCGGGTCGCCGACGCTCTCGAGGTAGATCGTCACGTTCGTCAGGTCGGCACCCGACGTGTTGGTGAAGTGCGCTGCGATGCGCAGGTGGAACAGCGCGTTGTCGAAGATCCCGTCCGGCAGCATGATCCGCGTCACGGGCTCGATCGCGAACGGCCGGTACGGCACGTCGATCGGGGTGGCAGCCATCACGCGTCCTCCTTGTCGGTGCGCTGCGAGGTGTCGGTGCGCCGCGGGGACGTCCCCACGACGACGAACGCGATGCCGCCGAGCACGGCGTCCTCGTGCCGTTGCTCGACGCGGACCACCTGGTACTCGCCGTCGGCAGGCGGCGTGCCGGTGAGGGCGAGCTGGACGGCGCGCTGCCGCCCGGCCGGGACGCGCACCTCGAGCTTCTGCGGAGCCTCCGGGTCGTCCGGGGCGGGGCAGCCCGTCTCCAGCCGCAGCCCGGCGCGCACGGTCGGCTCCTTCGCGGGCCGGACGCGGGCGAGCCCGAGACCCGCGAGGGTGCGCTCGTCCAGCGTCTCGCCGACCTCGACGGTCAGGGCGAACACCGCGTCGGTGCGGGGCAGCCCCGCGAGCGTGAGGACGCGGAACATCGCCCGGGCCATCGTGAGGACCGTGAGGTTCTTCTGCGCGACCTCGAGGTACGTCGGCGGGTCGAACGCGTCCGGCGGCGGCGTCGGCAGCGAGCCACCGGGGTAGGTCGCGGTCGCGACGAGGCACTCGTGCCCGTCGTTCACGACGACGGGCAGCCACGGCACGAGGCACAGGACGTCCTGCGGGCCGCCGCCCACGAGCGCGTCGCCGAACGCCGTGCCGATGTGGTGCGCGTGGGTGCGCGTCACCTGGAAGGTGGGGTCGGCCCACCAGACGTCGACGCGGACACCGAGCGCGTCCTGGTCGCCGTGGTTCTCGATCCGGGCCCACACGAACGCGGGCTGGCCCGCCACGGGGCTGCCCGGTGGTCCGTCGGGGTCCGACCCCGGGACCACCCAGATGTCCGGGCTCAGGTACCAGTGCGGTGTGCCGTCACGGATCTCGACCTGTGCGCTCACGTCTGCCCCCTGCATGACGTCGGTGTCGGGCGAGGCACGTGCCACGCCTCACCTGGAGGAGCGGACGGGCGAGGCCGTGCGTACGTGGGGGCGCCGATTCACCCGCGGGCGTCGGGCAGCCTGCTCCAGGTGGCGCCGCGGCCGACCCCGTCGGCCTCGACCAGGCCTGCGGCCTTGAGATGCCCGAGGACGAGGCGGATCGTCGGGTCGGAGACCCCGGGCAGCGCCGTGCGGACGTCCCCGATCTGGAACGTGGCGGGGGCGTGGTGCAGGACGTAGTCGCGGACGCGGTCCTGCTTGCTCCCGCCGCTGCGTGCGTCCGACGTGAACGTCGCGAACTGCGCGTAGGAGTCGGCGAGGACGCTCACGAAGTACCGCAGCCACGGCCACGGGTCGTGCCGGGCGTCGTGCCAGCCGTGGGTCGAGGAGAGCAGCGCCGCGTAGTAGGCGTCGGCGGACCTCGCGATCGCCGTCTCCAGCGAGACGTACCGGTGTGACGTCGTACCCGGAGTCCTGCAGCAGCGCGTTCGTCAGCGCTCGGGCGATGCGTCCGTTGCCGTCGACGAACGGGTGGATCGTCAGCAGGTCGAGGACGAACAGCCCGGTGACGACGACGGGGTGGTGGCGTCCGGCGTCCTGGGCGCCGAGGTACCGCGCGACCAGCTCGTCGAGGTAGGCAGGGGTCGCCGTGGCCGGCACAGGCGTGAAGCGCTTGACCCTGGTCCCGTCCGGCAGGCGGTCGACGACGACGTTCTCGACCTGCTTGAGCTGCCCGCCCGGCGTGGGCGTGTACTGGAAGAGCAGTCGATGCAGGTGGAGCACGAGGCCGACGTTGAGCGGTCGCCACCGCTCCTGGTACAGGTAGTCGAGCGCCGATCGGTAGCCGGCCAGCTCCTGCTCGCTGCGGTCGCGCAGCTGGTCGGCACGTCCCGCTACGATCTCGGCCGCGCGTGCGCGGTTCTCGACGACGACACCCTCGATGGCGGACGAGGCCTCGATGCTCGCGACGCGGGCGCGATCGGCGAGGCTCGTCAGGAGCGCCGGGAGCTTGTCCTGGTAGAGGGCCTCGCTGCCGCGGCCCGTGTCGATCGTCCGCAGGTCGTTGACGACTGCGAACGGGACGGCACCGACGAGGGTGTCGAGGTCCTCGAACGACTTCACGGCAACCCCTCAACGAACCTGCTAAACATGCTAACTAGGTGGCGAAAATATCATGTTGATGAGGTGGGTTGTCATGCTGCCTCGCCTCACGGGGTGCCGGGCCCGTCCGACACCCCTGCGACGGCCTTCGTCCGCGACCTGCCCGTCGCGTCCTTGAGCACGACGTACTCGAGGTCGACGTGCGGCTCGAGCGCGCTGAACTTGTCGTTCGGTGCGCCGATGACCAGCTGGAACCCGAGCCCGCGCCATGCGCCGATCGCCCGGCCCGTGAACCGTGCGTCGGCCTTGATGAGCGCCTCGTCGAGGAACACCGGTGCGTACCGCGGCCGGGCGGCACCGGCGTCCCCGAGCTGGTAGCGCAGCGCGGCGCCCACGATGAACGCGACGAGCTCCTGCGACTCACCGCCGGACTTCTCGCCGATGTGGTCGTACAGCGCGACGTGGCGCTCGTCGAGGTCGACCTTCTCGGCCGACAGCCGCACGTGCCGTCGCACGTCGACGAGGTCCGCGAAGTCGGGGGAGGTGCGGCGGATGCGGTCGATGACCTTCGCCATGCGGTAGTAGCGCTTCTCGCGCTCGGCGTCGGTCGCCTCGGTGGACAGCACCTCGCGCAGGTCGCGCAGCTCCTTGCGGAACCGGGCGACGACCGTGGACTGCGTGTCGCGCGCGTCGATGCGCAGGCGGTGGTCGTCGTCGGCGAAGGGCAGGTCCGCGAGGATGTCGTTGACCGGGCGGATGCGCTCCTTGATCTCCCGCACCGACCGCGCGAGCGCGCTGTGCAGGTCCGCGAGGTCGTTGCCGGACAGCCGCAGCAGGCTCTTGCGCCACTCGGCCTCGAGCTCGTGCAGCCCGTTGGTCTCGAGCTCGGCGAGGATGCGCGCGAAGTCCGCGTACGACGCGTCGGGATCGGTGCCGAGGTTCGGGTCGGGCCAGCGCTCGACGAACGTCTCGAACGTGCGGCGCAGCGCGTCGCGGGCGGTGCCGACGGTCTGCTGCGCGGCCTGCCGGTCCGCGCGCAGCAGGTCGGCCGCGCGCGCGGCGACACCGTCGAACGCCGCGAGGGCGGCACCGGGGTCGGTGCGGTCGTCGACGCGGGGGATCTCGGTGACCGTCCCGCTCAGGACCTGCTCGAGGTAGGCGCGCTGGTCGGCGTCGAGCACGGTCCCGGCGTCCTGCGCGTCGTCCAGCGCGGCCTGGGCGACGTCGACCTCGTCGGTCGTCGCCGACCACGCCTGCTCCAGGTCCGCGGCCACGCCCTTGGTCCGGCCGAGCTGCTCGCTGAGGTCCTGGATGGACACCTCGAGCTCGACGGCGCGCTGCTGCAGCCGCACGACCTCGGGGTTGCCGGACGTGACGTCGGTGACGACCTTCTGCCACCGGTCGCGCTCGGCCTCGACGGCCGCGACGTCGACCTGGTCCCACGACGTCCCGGTGACCACGGACCAGGCGCGCTGCTGCGCGTCGTGCCGGTCGAGGCGCCGCTCGGCCTCGGTGACGCGCTCCTCGGCGTGCGCGGCGCGCTGCTCGGCGCGTGCGACCTGCTCGTCGAGGTGCGCGAGCCGCCGCGTGTTGGTGAAGCCCAGGACGTTGCCGCCGCGCCCCTGGCCGCCGTGCGCGCCGCGCCTCCCCTCGGAGACCTGCCCGGACCGCGTGAGCGCCTTCTCGTGCTGCGACAGCTCGCCGGGGGTGTCCACGCACACGAACGCGAACCTGCCGGCCAGCTCGCTGCGCAGCCAGCCCGTGAACGGTCCGTCGCGGTAGTCGAGGCGCCCGGGCAGCGTGCGGCCGTCGAGTCCGACGTCGTCGCGCAGGCCCGTCGGGACGCCCTCGAACCGGATGCGGCGCGCCGTGGGGACCGCGTCGATCGCCTTGCGGAAGGCGCCGAGGTGCGCGACGTCGAGGAGCAGGAGCGTCGCGAACCCGCCGAGCGCGAGGTTGAACGCGTCGCGCCACGGCTCGTGCTCGGTGCGGACCTCGACGAGCTCGGCGACGAACGGCAGGTCCTCGACGGTCAACCCGGCCGCCTCGGCGAGGGCGGCACGTGCCGCGTGCAGGTCGCCGGGGACGTTGTCGCGCCGCCGGGCGACGGACGCGCGCTCGGACCGCAGCGCCGTCAGGTCGGCGACGGCCTCCTTCTTCTCCGACATGGCGTCGAACAGCGTCTGCCGCGCGGTCGCCTTCGCGTCGCCGTCCGCCAGCTCGCGCTGGGCGCGCGCGACGAGGTCCGCGTACGCGCCGGCCGTCGTGACCTCGACGTCGAGGGACGCGGCCAGTGCCTCGTCGAGCCGTGCGCGCGCCCGCGTGACCTCGGCGAGCCGCGCGTCGACGCCCCGCAGCTCGCGCTGCGCCGTCGCGAGCTGGTCCCCGCCCGACGCCCACAGCGTCTGCTTGACGCCCTCGTGCTCGGCGCGCGCCGCCGCGACGCGCGCCGCGGTCTCGGCCGCCAGGCGCTGCGCCTGCTGGTGGCGGCGCTGCAGGTCCGCCTCGACGTCGCGCAGCAGGCCCAGCCGGCGCTCGTGGCGCCACAGCGCGGCGGGCGACGTGCGGTCGTCGAACGACCCGACGGCCTCGACGACGCGCAGCCGCTGCCCGGCCTCGTCGATCGCGGCCCGGTGCTCGCGGATCGGCTCGAGCGCCCGCACCTGCTGGCGTGCGGTGATCATCTGGTCGCGCGTGCCCGTGAGCTTGTCGAACTGCTCGACGACCGCGTCGGCCGTCGCGAACGTGTCGGGCTCCTCGAGGACCATCGCCTTGTACAGCGCGTCGACCGTCGTGATCTGCTGACCGGCCTGGATGCGGCCCAGCAGGGCGACGGCCTTGGTGCCGTCGCCCGACGCGCCGATGCCGAGGGTCGAGTGCAGCCGGGCCGTGAACTCGCGGTCGGTGTCGAAGCACGTCAGCCCGGTCGCGGTCACCACCGCCCGGGTCAGCCGCTGCGCCGCCGCGGGCTCCAGGTCGCGCAGGTCGAACGGGGCGTCCGACGTCGCGCGCACCGCTGTGACCTCCTCGAGCGTGCGGGCGGCCGACGGCACGTACCAGGCGCGCACCCCGGTCAGGGTCGTGCCGGACTGGTCGACCCACGTCATCGCGATCGCCGACCACGTGTCGCGCCCGTCGCCGCGCAGGACACGCTGACGCGTGCCGTCCTCGGTGCGCGACTCGTCCACCTTGCCGCGCGCGTAGGACAGGATGTTGCGCTGGTCCTTGCCCCGCGGCCGGCCCACGACGCCGCCGTTGGACGCCCCGTTGAACGGTGTCGTGTGCGGCATGAGCAGCGCGATGTACGCGTCCATGAGCGTCGACTTGCCGGACCCCGACCCGCCCGACAGCAGCGTCGCGGTCGACGCCAGGCGCACGCGGTGGTGCCCGTCGTAGCCTCCCCAGTTGACCAGCTGCAGGTCGAGCGCGACCCACTGCTGGCCCGTCGACGCGGCGGGGATCAGCCCGAACAGCGAGTCCACCATCGTCATCGCGCGTCCACCTCGTCCGTGTCGTCGCCCACGTCGTCCCCGTCGTCGTGGTGCGTCACCGCGGGCGAGCCCGCGGCCGCCGGCCGGGTGCGCAGCCAGTCCCGCAGCTCGGTGAGCCGCTCGTTGCTCAGCACGACCTCGACCAGCGACGTCACCCGGAACCGGCCCTCGGACTCCTCCTCGACCACGCCCTCCTTGGCGAGGCGTGCGATCGCCGTGCGGATCTCGCGCTGGTGCGCCGCGACGTTCGTGTCGTCCGGGTCGAAGTACGTCAGCGCCGTGGCCTCGAGCTCCTCGACGTCGACGCGGACCGACGTCTCGCCCGCACCGCGCGAGCGCTGGAACACCGTGCGCAGGTGCACGAGCACGAGGGTCTCGGCACGCGAGTACGGCTCGTCGCGCAGCAGCACCGGCACGTCGAGCTCCGCCGAGCGCACCTGCCGCTTGTACGCGATCCCGCGGTCGTGGTCGACGACGAGGTGCACGAACAGGTCGTGCAGCCGCGACTCGACCACCTGCTGGTGCTCCAGCAGCGTGCGCCACTGCGCCCGGTGGCGGTCCGCGAGCAGGAACCGGCGCTGCAGCAGGCGCACGAGCACCCGACGCACGTCGGCGTCGAGCGTCCCGCTGTCCCCGGCGAACAGCTCGGCCGGGTCGTCCTCCATGGGGACGGGCGCGATGAACCCCGCCTCCGGGGTGCCGTCCTCGCGGGTCGTCGCGGCGTCGTCGGGCACGACGTCGGTCTCACTCATCGGTCTGTTCCCCCGTCCGTGTCGTCACCGCGCCGAACGCGAACCGGCGGCGCGAGCCGTCCGGTCGCACCGCGTCGACGAACGCGATCTCGTCGGTCTCCGTCATGCCGCGCTGGTGCGCGATCTCCAGCAGGCCCAGCAGGTCCACCGGCCGCCGCAGCGGCGCGGGCGCGGCCGCGAACGCCGCCGCGACGTCGACCCGCGGCGCGTCGGCGCCGAACAGCGCGAGGTGGACGTCGAGGTCCGCGTAGTGCGGACCGCCCCAGGCGCGCGCGTCGTCGCCGGACACGTCCGGGTCGTCGTGCCACGTCGGCAGCGCGTCCGGCGCCCGCGCGGGCCGCAGGTCGCCCGGGGTCTGGCGCAGGTGCTCGACCTCCGCGACGGGCAGCCGCCGCAGCGGCTCGACCGGCTGCCCGCGGCGGGCCTCGGGCACCCACGTCTGCAGGCCCGTCATGACGTCGCGCAGCAGGTCGTCGACCTGCCGGTCACGCAGCGGGTCGTGGTGGCGCACCTGCGCGGTGATGACGTACGACGCCTCGCGCTGCGCGGTGAACACCTGGTCGAGGCCCTGCTCGACGCGCCGCACGATCTCGCGCAGCTCGGCGCGCTGCTGCGCCGGCAGACGGCGGGTGAACCGGTGGCGCAGCACGGTGTCGAGCTGGTCGGACAGCTCGTCGAGCCGCTGCGGGTCGCCGATGAGCCGCAGCGCCCCGGCGAACGCGCGGCCCTCGACCGTGGACTCCATGACGTGCTCGCCGCGCGCGAGGTACTCGCGCAGCACGTCGCCCGTCGGCCGCTGGTCCTGCCGCAGCGCCGTCACGACGTCGCGCTGCATCGCCTTGATGGACTCCGCGACGCGCGCGAAGTCCGCGGGGAGCTCGCGCACGAGGTGCAGGACGTTCTCGGCCTCCTCGAGCAGCTCCTCGTCGTCGACCTCGTCGACCTTCCCGGTCCGCTCGACCCGCGCGATCTCGGCCTGCAGCCGGCGTACCTCGGTGTCGAGGCGCGCGACCCGCACCATGACGTCGGGGTCCGCGTCGAGGGCCAGGCGCTCGACCGCCTCCAGCAGCGTGCGCACACGCGATTGCGACACGCGGGCCCGCGCGCCGCCCACGCGTCCCGCGACCTCGAGCGCACCGACCGCGTGCGCCGACAGCCGGTACACCTCGACGTCGTCGTCGAGCACCTGCCGCACGAGCCAGCCCGCGTCCGCCCACTGCCGGCACAGGTCGCGCGGCGAACCGGACGGCAGGCCGTCGCCGTACCCGGCGGCCCGCAGCTGGTCCAGCGCGTCGCCGACCTCGGTGTGCGCGTCGGCGACCTGCACGGTGGGGCGCTCGGCGGTGAACACGAGCGACAGCAGCGCGACGACGAGGGGAGCGTGCCGCTTGTGCAGCAGGTCGAGCATCGGGTTCTGGAACGCCCGGACGGCGCCCAGGTACGCCCCTTCGGCACGAGTGATCATCGCGGGACAGCGTAGGTGGAGCGGCGCGGTGCCCGGGACCCGACACCCGCCGGGCACGGGTGACCTTGGTCGTCCGCCGTGGCCCGCACGACGGACGTGACGAGGGTGCCCCCGGCGACGACGCCGGGGACACCCTCGTGCGTCGGGAGAAGCTCCCGACGGCATCACCGACCGGTCAGCGACCGGTCAGCGACCGCGGATCAGAAGTACACGTTCGAGGTCTTCGAGTACGACGTGTACGTGTTGCCGGGGTAGAACGTCGCGCCGGAGACCTTCGCGGAAGCGGTCGAGAACGCCGTGGTCGACGACAGCGTGCCGGTGAACGTCTGGCAGTTCGAGTAGCTGACGGTGTGCGTGGCGCGTGCGCTTCCCGCAGTGATCGTCACCTCGGCGTTGGGGTAGGTGCTCTGGCCGCACAGCGTCACCGAGTAGCTCGCGCTGGTGCCGCCCGCAGCCCCGGTGATGGAGCCGGTGGCCGTACCGAGAGCCTGGGAGTTGTTCGACCCGCCCGTCACCGCGACGGAGAACTGCCGGGTGACCGTCGGCCCCGGGTTCGACGGCGGCGTCGTGGTGCCCCCCGAGAAGGTCAGCGTGCGGTTGCTCGTGTACGTGGTGTAGTTGTTGCCCGGGTAGAACGTCGATCCCGAGACGGCGACGGTCGCCGAGGAGAACGCCGTGGTCGACGAGAGGCTGCCGCTGAACGTCTGGCAGTTGGAGTAGCTCACGGAGTGCGTGACGCGCCCGCTCCCTGCGGTGATCGTCACGGTCGAGCTCGGGTACGTGCTCTGGCCGCACAGCGTCACCGTGTATGTCCCGCTGGTGCTGCCCGCCGTCGCGGTGACGGAGCCGGTCGCGGTGCCGAGTGCCTGGCTGTTGTTCGAGCCGCCGGTGACGGAGACGGTGAACGTCGCGGTGCTCGCGTGGGCGCTGGACGCCGGAAGTGCGATCGCCGCGGTGGCAAGGCTTGCGGCCGCGACGATGCGGATCGCGCGGTGGTGACGGGTCGTCGTCATCATCTTCCTCCTGTGATTGGCGCCGGAAGTGTCCGGCTCCTGGATCACAGCAGAAGTATAGAGCGGGGTAAACCGGAGATTTCCGGCGCCCGATCAATTGAACGGGCGACCAGTTCTCCCAGTGTCGGAACTGGACGTCCGCCCATTTCCAGGACGAGGGAGCTGGACGTTTGCCCATGTGTCGTCCACCGTCTCTCGGCGGTGGACGACGAACGACGTCCGGGGTGCTCGGGCGTCGGGCGCACCGGCGGGTCCGCGGGTCGGCTCGGGCTCCGTGCGGCCGGCAGGGCGCCGACGTCTCCCTCGTGCAGCCCGGCGCCCGGTTGGTTGCCGGTGGGCCGGACGAAGAAACCCCCGATCCCGCGTCTCCGCAGGTCGGGGGCTCTTCGTCGCTGTCTCAACGAGTGTCCGGAGGGGGACTTGAACCCCCACGCCCTTTCGGGCACTAGCACCTCAAGCTAGCGCGTCTGCCATTCCGCCACCCGGACAGGTGGATGTCGCGAGACCGTTTCCGGCCTCTCGGCGCGGCAGAGAACATACCACGGTGCAGGTCGGGTTCCCGCATCGGGGCACCTGGCCGACGCGCCCGCGAGGTTGCCGCGCACGCGCCGGTCGCGAGGGGCACACTGCTCGTGACGGTTCCGCTGCAGGGAGGACGGCCCATGGTCGACGTGACGGGTGCCCGGTCGGCCGGTGCGCCGAGCCCGGCCGCCCGCAAGGTCGCGGGTGGACGGCGGAACCCGGGCGTCACGGGGCACGACGAGACGGCGCCCCGGTGGCTGCGCAGGGCCGCGGGCGTCGGGTGGCGGCTGCTGGTCGTGCTCGCCGCCGTGGTCGTGGTGTTCTACGCGACGTCCCGCGTGACGCTGCTGTTCATCGCGGTCTTCCTCGCGCTCGTCTTCACCGCGGTGCTGCGACCCCTGGTCGACCTCATGGCGAAGGTCATGCCGCGTGGCCTCGCGACCGCGCTGTCGCTGCTCGCCGGGATCCTGTTCTTCCTCGGCATGCTCACGTACGTCGGGTACTCGATCGCGACCCAGTGGAACGACCTGAGCAAGCAGTTCGCGAACGGCATCAACCAGATCACCGACTTCCTCGAGAGCGGGACGCTGCCGTTCACGATCACCAGCGAGCAGATCGCCGAGTGGATCGACAACGGGCTGGCCTGGATCCAGGAGCACGCGGGCGACCTGGCGGGCCAGGCGGCGGCGAGCGCGGGGTCGGTCGTCGTGGGGTTCACGGCCGTCGCGCTCGCGATCTTCTGCACCGTCTTCTTCCTCGCGCGCGGTGCGCAGATGTGGACGTGGTTCCTCAACCAGCTGCCCGCGCGCACGCGGGCCTCCTGGCAGACCGCCGGGGGAGCGGGCTGGTACACGTTCTCGGGGTACACCCGGGGCACGGTGATCATCGCGCTGACGGACGGGGTCCTGGCGTTCCTGCTGCTCACGGTGCTGCAGGTGCCGCTCGCGGCGCCGCTGGCGGTGCTCGTGCTCATCGGCGCGTTCATCCCGCTCGTCGGTGCGCCCGCGGCGATGGTCGTCGCGATGATCGTGGCGCTGGCGGCCAACGGACTGTGGTCCGCGGTGTTCGTCGGGCTCGGCATCGCCCTCATCGGCCAGCTCGAAGGTCACATCCTGCAACCGCTCATCATGGGCAAGCAGGTCTCGCTGCACCCGGTGGTCGTGGCGCTCGCGGTGACGGCGGGCACGCTGACGGCGGGGATCCTCGGAGCGGTGATCTCCGTGCCGCTGGTCGCCGTGGCGTGGGCGATCTTCTCGCGGCTGCGGACGCTCGACCCGCCCATGGAGGCCGGCCCGCCGGTCGAGGAGGCCGACGAGGAGGCCGACGACCCCGCGTTCGTCGCCGACGACGACGCGCCGGCACCTACCCCGTGACGGTCACGACGAGCAGCGGCTCGGGGTCCTGCGTGCGGCCCTCGGGGTCTCCCGCCTCGCCGCGGTAGGAGTAGGTGAACCCGACGGTCGTCGTGCCCGGGGCCAGCGCCTCGAACTCCCACGTCAGGCCCGCGTAGGCGCCGTCGGCGTCGCCCTGCGCCGCGTAGTGCTCCGACCCTTCGCCCAGGACCGTGGGATCGGGCGCCGTCGTCAGCGCCCAGGCGTCGCCGATCGAGGAGCTGACGGTCCCGAGGTCGACCACGAGCGTGCCCCCCACCGGGACCGTGGCCTCGTCCTGCGTGTACGGGACCGTGACCGTCGTGCGTGGCGCGCAGGCGGTCAGGACGAGGGTGGCGGCTGCCAGGGCCGCGGTCGCGCGGAGGATACGGTGCACGGAGCCTCCAGGTCGTCGCGGGTCTGCCGATCCTACGCCGGGGGTCGACACTCGAACAGGTGTTCGAGTAGCGTCGTCGGCATGTCCGGTGCGACGATCCTGCACGCCGACCTCGACGCGTTCTACGCGTCGGTCGAGCAGCTGCTGGACCCGCGCCTGAGCGGACGGCCCGTCGCGGTGGGCGGCAGCCCGCACGGCGGGGTCGTGCTCGCGGCGTCGTACGAGGCGAAGGCGTACGGCGTCGCCGGTGGCATTCCGGGGTGGCGTGCTGCGCGGCTGTGCCCGTCGCTGCGGTTCGTGCCCGGTCGGTTCCGCGAGTACCAGCCGCTCGCGGACCGCGTCATGGACGTCCTCGGTGACGTGACCCCCGTGGTCGAGCGCATCTCGATCGACGAGGCGTTCCTCGACGTGTCCGGGTCGACGCACCTGTTCGGGCCGCCCGCGCGCATCGCGGCGCTGCTGCGTCGTCGCGTGCGCGACGAGGTCGGGCTGCCGATCTCGGTGGGCGTCGCCCGCACCAAGCACCTGGCGAAGATCGCGTCGCAGGTGGCCAAGCCCGACGGCCTCGTCGTGGTCGAGCCCGAGCGTGAGCGCGACTTCCTCGACCCGCTGCCGGTCGGCCTGATGTGGGGCGTCGGGCCGGTCGCGCGGGCGCGGCTCGCCGAGCGCGGCATCACGACCATCGGTGAGCTCGCCCGCACGCCGTCGAGCGCGGTCGAGCAGGTCCTCGGGCATGCCGTCGGGGCGCGGATGTCCGCCCTCGCGCACAACGAGGACCCGCGACGCGTCGCGGGGGCCGGGCGCGCGCGGTCCGTCGGTGCGCAGTCGGCCCTCGGGCGGCAGGTGGCGACGCGCGAGCTGGTCCGCGAGGTGCTCGGCCAGCTCGCCGACCGCGTCGCCGGGCGTCTGCGCGCGAAGGACCGCGCCGGACGCACCGTCACGGTGCGCGTGCGGTTCGCGGGCATGCGTTCCGTCACGCGGTCGCTCACGCTGCCCGGTCCCGTCGCGACGACGCTGACGCTCACCGAGGTCGCCGAGCAGCTCGTCTGGCAGGCGATCGACGACCAGCCCGGGCCGCGGCCGGAGGTCACGCTCCTCGCGGTCTCGGTGTCCGGGCTGGTGCACCAGTCGTCGCTGCAGCTCGAGCTGCCGGTGCAGGGCGACGACCCACGCCGGCCCGGATCCGCTCCGGGTGCCGCACGGTGGGCGGTCGACCGCTCGGTCGACGCGGTGCGGGCGCGCTTCGGTGCCGGCGCGGTCGGGTACCTGCCGACCGCGATGCCGCGTGTACGGACCGTGCCCGACGAGTTCCGCGAGCTCGCCGAGCACGACCTGTGAGCGCCCGCCCGGCCCCCTCGGCCCGCGGCCCCGCCTCGCGCTTCTGCCGTCAGCGGATCGGGCCGCACCAGGGGCGCGCCGTGACTAGGTTCGGCCCATGGAGCACGACGTCGTCCCGCTGGTCCCCGCCCGCCGGCCGTCCGCGTGGCGGCGCACGATCGGTGCGCTGCTGCGCGCCGCACGCGACGACCGCGGGCTGCGGCTCGTCGACGTCGCCGCGCGTGCCCGGCTGTCGCCCCAGTACCTCTCAGAGGTCGAACGAGGCCTCAAGGAGCCGTCGTCCGAGGTCCTCGCCGCCCTCACCGACGCCCTCGGCCTCACGCTCGTGGACCTGGCCCAGGGCATCGTCGACGCGCTCGGCGCGCCCGACGCGCGCGGCACCGGCCCCGTCGTGCGGTCGTTGTCGTCGCGTCCCGGCCGCGCCCGCCCACCCGCGACGGCCCCGCGGACGGGCGCCCTCCTCGCTGCCTGAGCGTTCGCCCGGACCCTCGGCGTGCCGGCTCTCAGCGCGGCCGGGCCGTCACGACGTGGTCCGCGATGCCGTACGCCACGGCCTGCTCGGCCGTGAGCACGAGGTCGCGGTCGGTGTCGTGCCGCAGCGTCGCGGCGTCCTTGCCGGTGTGGCGGGCGAGCACGTCCTCGAGCTGGGCGCGCACGCGCACCACCTCGTCCGCGGCCAGGATGAGGTCGGGGATCGTGCCCTGGCCCCGTGTCGACGGCTGGTGCAGCACCACACGCCCGTGCGCGAGGATCGCCCGGCGCCCCGCGGCACCGCCCGCGAGCAGCACGGCCGCGTCCGACGCGGCCTGGCCCACGCACGTCGTCTCGACGTCCGGGCGCACGTACTGCATCGCGTCGTAGACCGCGAGCATCGCCGACGTCGACCCGCCCGGAGAGTTCACGTACAGCTGGATCGGCAGGTCCGGGTTCTCGGCCTCCAGGTGCAGCAGCTGCGCGACCAGCACGTTCGCCACACCGTCGTCGATCGGCGTACCGAGGTACACGATCCGCTCCGACAGCAGCCGGCTGAACACGTCCACGGACCGCTCGACGTTGCCGCGCCGCTCGACGACGTTCGGCACCAGGTACCCGCTCACGCGTCGGCCCCCACGGCACCGGTTCCCACGCCCCCGGCTCCCACGACCCCGAACCCGGCGGCCCCGATCCCGACGACTCCCCGCCGGGCGCCCCCCGGCAGCACGTCCGCCAGGTCGTCCGCCACGGCGTCCACGAACCCGTACGCGAGCGCTTCCGCGGCCGTGAACCACCGGTCGCGCAGCGAGTCCTCCCGGACCCGCTCGACGCTCTGGCCCGTGTGCTGCGCGACGAGGCCCAGCACCGTGTCGCGCGTGTGCCGCAGGTCGTCGGCCTGCAGCTCGACGTCCACCGCGGTGCCGCCGATGCCGGCCGACCCCTGGTGCAGCAGCACGCGCGCGTGCGGCAGCGCGAACCGCTTGCCGGGGGTCCCGGCCGACAGCAGGAACTGCCCGGCGCTCGCGGCCATGCCGACCGCGACGGTCCGGACGTCGTTGGGGATCAGCCGCATGACGTCGTGGATCGCCAGCATCGCGGGGACCGAGCCACCGGGGGAGCTGATCCACATCGTCACGTCGGTGCGCGGGTCCTCGGCTGCCAGCAGGACCAGCTGGGCCGCCAGCCGGTGACCGGTGTGCTCGTCGAGCGCCGTGCTCAGCACGACGATGCGCTCGTGGGCGAGCCGTGCGACCAGCTCGTCGTCGTAGGGCCGGGTGGGTGCGTGAGTGCTCATGCGCCGACTGTGCGCCCCCGCGCGGCCGGTGCGGGCGCCGCGCTGCCGACGGCGGATCTGCGCTCGGCAGCGCGGCGCCTCGTCGTGTCGGCACCGCCCGCACGACCTAGGCTCGGTGCCCGTGAGCAGCAGCGCGTCGGGCACCCTGAGCAGCACCACCGTGGGGGAGTCCGGGATCCCGGTCGTCTTCCTGCACGGGCTGTTCGGACAAGGGCGCAACTTCGCGCAGGTCGCCAAGGCGCTCGCGCCCGAGCACCGCTCGCTGCTGGTCGACCTGCCGGACCACGGCCGGTCGGGGTGGACCGACCGGTTCGACTACGCGGCGAGCGCGGACCTCGTCGCCGACCACCTGCGCTCCGGGTTCGCCGGCGACGGTCCCGTCCACGTCGTCGGGCACTCGATGGGCGGCAAGGTCGCGATGGTCCTCGCGCTGCGGCACCCCGAGGTCGTGGACGGGCTCGTCGTCGCGGACATCGCGCCCGCGTCCGGGGGTTCGCTGGGGGAGTTCGCGCACCTGCTCGACAGCCTCGCGGCCATCGACCTGGCGACGGTGACCCGCCGCGGGGACGCCGACGAGCAGCTCGCCCAGCGCGTCGACGACGCCCGCGTGCGGGGCTTCCTGCTGCAGAACCTGCGGGCCGACGGCGACGGCTTCCGGTGGCAGGCGAACCTCGACCTGCTGCGCCGCGAGCTGCCGGCGATCGGGGCCTTCCCCGACGTCGGCGACGCGGTGTTCGACCACCCGGTGCTGTGGGTGGCGGGCGACCGCTCCGACTACGTACGCCCCGAGCACGGCCCGCAGATGCGCCGGCTGTTCCCGCGCACGACGCTCGTGACGCTCAAGGGATCCGGGCACTGGGTGCACTCCGAGCAGCCGGAGGCCTTCGTCTCGGTGCTGCGCACGTTCCTCGGCACGCAGGCGCGCTGACGGCGGTCGCGCAGCCGCCGACGCCGCGGGTCAGGCAGGTGCGACGGGGTCAGGCCGGTGCGACGACGTCGCGGTGCGTCAGCTCGCGCAGCGCGTCGAGCAGCACCCGGTTGAACGCTGTGGGCGCGTGCATGTTGACGTCGTGGCCGGCGCGCGGCACGACGGTCAGGCGCGCGCCCGGCACGGCGCGCAGGTAGCGGCGCTCGTCCAGCCTCAGGGGGTCGCGCGCACCGTTGACGAGCCAGACCGGCAGCAGCAGACGCCGCAGGTCGGCCAGGGGGGAGTAGCCGGCCATCGCGGTGAGCATGTCCGTCACCACGTGCCACGTGCCCTGGCCGAGGCCGAACCACCGCGTCATGTGGTGCGCCCCACGCCGGTACAGCGACACGGGCTTGCCCCGGATCTCCGTCGAGCACCCCGCGAGCACGACGCCGGCGACGCGGTCCTCGTGCCGGCCCGCGTACGCGAGGACCGTGTAGCCGCCCAGCGACAGCCCGACCAGCAGCGGGGGCTCGCTGCACGACGCGACCGCGCCGTCGATCGCCTCGAGCGCACCGTCGAGCGTGAACCGCTCGTGCGCACGCGACCCGTGCCCCGGCAGGTCGATCGCGACCGTCGGGTGCCCGCTGCGGCGCAGCGCGTCGACCTGTGCCGACCAGATCGCCGAGGACGTGCGGGTGCCGTGCACGAGCACGATGGGCCTGGCGATGAGGGGTCTCCTGTCGGTCGCGGCGTGCGGTCCGTCGAAGATGTCGGCACGTGCAGGGGTGTTCTGGAGCGACGCCGGAGGTTAACCCGCGGACCTGGACGTGAGGCGGGCGGACGCAGGTCCCCCACCATGCCCTCACACGTGCGGCGCGCAGGGACCCGCCCCCAGCAGCGCGAGACCCTCGAGGTCGCCCGCACCCAGGCGCGTCTGCGTGATGGCGGCGGCCGGGTACATCAGCTGCTCGCGGTCGTCGACGTGGGCCAGACCCACCACGTGGGCCAGCTCGTGCGTGACCACCGCACGCGCGAGCGCGGTCCCGTTGGGCGCGCCCAGCAGGTCGGCGATCTGCGGCGCGTCCAGCACGAGGACGCCGCTGACGTAGACGGCGAAGCCGTCCGACGTGACGGACGTGGGCCCGGCGTTGCCCGCGACCGACCCCGCGAGCTCGGGGTGCTCGTCGGGGCCGGACCACGCCACGAGGACCGGGGCCCAGCGTCGCCCGTACCGGTCGGGCTGGTAGGCCTCGCGCTCGCTGCTCGGCGCCTCGTCGGTCGGCCCGTCGGCCACGAACTGCAGCCCGGTGGCGGCCGACACGTCGGCGAAGGCGCCCGCGAGCAACGCATCGGCGCCGGCCGGAGCTCCCGTCGGCCGCAGCACCCAGTGGATCGGACGGCACGGGCTCCACGCGACCGGAGCCGACCCGCCCTCCTGGGTCTGCAGGAACGCGTACGCGCCGGTGCTCGTGCCCACGAGCGGCGGCAGGCCCAGCGGGACGGACCGCTCCTCGTAGCCGGGCGGCGGCCCGGCGGCAGGGCCGTACGTGCGGGCCCACCAGGAGGCGACGAGCGCCACCGCGACGAGCACGGCGCCGACGACGAGGAGACCCCGCGTGCGCGACCGCGCCGGCGGGCCGGCGCCCGCCATCGCGCGCCGGACCTCGTCCGCCGTCAGCGCGCCGTCGGGCACCTCGACCTCCCGCCACCGACGCACCGGGCGCGCGTCGTCGTCGAGCCTGGCACCTCGCCGGCACGGCCGACAGGACCGGACGGGTGGCGGCCGTGCCGACCGCGCACGGGACCGCCGTCAGCGCCCGGTCGTCGCGTGCAGCAGCGCCCGCGTCCGGGCGACGTACCCGCCACCGAACAGCAGCGCGTGCACCGCGACCGGGTAGAGCTGGTGCAGCCCGGCGCGGTGGCGCCACCCGCGACGCAGCGGGCGCGTCCGCTGGTACGCGTCGAGGACGACGTCGAGATGCGGCAGGCCGAACAGCGCGAGCATCGCCAGGTCGCTCTCGCGGTGCCCGCCGTGCGCCGCGGGGTCGATGAGCGTCGTACCCTGCGCGGTCCACACGACGTTGCCCTGCCACAGGTCGCCGTGCACCCGCGCAGGTGGGTCGTCGTCGTCCCAGCGGCCGTCGTGCAGCAGACCGACGAGCCGGTCGAACGCCACGTCGTCGGCCGGCGTCGTCAGACCCGCGCGCCGCAGGGCCGTCGCGACGGGCCGCACGCGGCAGTCGGCGAGGAACGCCCCCCACGCCTGGTGGCGGCCGGAGGGCATCGGCAGCGGCGAGTCGAGCGGGCCGAACCAGCCGTCGCCGTCCCAGCCGTCGGGCGGTGCCCCGAACGCGGGGGCGCCCGCGTCGTGCGTGCGCGCCAACGCCTCGCCGAAGGTCCGGGCGGCCTGCGCGTCGGGCGGCACGGGGTGCAGCCGGACTAGGTCGAGGTGGTCGTCCGCCACGTCCACGACCTCGACGACGGGCGCGCCACCCGCGGACGCCAGCCACCGCAGCCCTGCCGCCTCGCACGCGAAGAAGCCCGGCGGGGACCCCGCGCGGCTCTTGCGGTGCACCGTGGCCACGTCGGCCTAGCCCGCCGTGGTCGGTGCGTGCAGGTGCTCGAACACCAGGCTCGTCTGGGTGTGCGCGACCTCGTCGCGCGTGCTCAGGTGCTCCACGACGAAGGACCGCAGCGCACGCGAGTCGTGGACCGCGACGTGCACCAGGATGTCCTCCGCCCCGCCGAGCAGGTAGACGTCACGCACCTCGGGGCGTGCGGCGAGCGCGTGCGCGAACGCGCCGAGCCGGCGGCGCGCACCGGCCTGGAGGCGTACCGCGATGATCGCCTGCAGACCGCGCCCGACCGCCTCGGGGTCGACGACCGCGTGGAACCCCCGCAGCACCCCGCGGGCGCGCAGCGCCGCGACCCGCGTGTGGCACGTCGAGGGTGCGACGCCGACCCGGGCGGCGAGATCCTTGTTCGAGATCCGCCCGTCGCGCTCGAGCTCGCGCAGCAGCGCACGGTCCAGGTCGTCGAGACCGTCGAACGTGCTTCGGCGCTCACCCGGGGTCGACCGTGGTGCGGAGGGACGTTCGACGGACATCCCGCGAATCTACCGAACAGCATCCCGTCGTCATGCGGCCGCAACACACGAACTTCACACTCGAGAATGACGGCAACCACGCCCCGCCACGACGTCCGACAGGAGCACCCGCCATGCAGGTCGGCATCCCGCGTGAGACCAAGAACCGCGAGTACCGCGTCGCGCTGACCCCCGCGGGCGCGCAGCAGCTCGTCGCCGCCGGGCACGACGTGCTCGTCGAGACGGGCGCCGGCGCGGGGTCCGCGATCGACGACGCCGACTACGAGACCGCCGGCGCGCGCATCGTCCCCACCGCGGCCGACGCGTGGTCCGCCGACCTCGTCTGCAAGGTCAAGGAGCCCGTCGCCGCCGAGTACGCCTACCTGCGCGGCGACCTCACGCTCTTCACCTACCTGCACCTGGCGGCCGACCGCCCCGCGACCGACGCGCTCCTCGCCGCCGGCACCACCTCCGTCGCCTACGAGACCGTGCAGCTGCCCGACCGGTCGCTGCCGCTGCTCGCCCCCATGAGCGAGGTCGCCGGACGCCTCGCCGCGCAGGTCGGCGCCTACCACCTCATGCGCAACGAGGGCGGACGCGGCGTCCTGCTCGGCGGTGTCCCCGGCGTCGACCCCGCCAAGGTCGTCGTCCTCGGTGGCGGGGTCGTCGGCACGCACGCCGCCGCGATCGCGCTCGGCATGCGCGCCCGCGTCACCGTCCTCGACCTGTCGCTGCCGCGGCTGCGCGAGCTCGACGACCTGTTCGGCGGGCGCGTGCGCACCGTCGCGTCGTCCGCCTGGGCGATCGAGCGAGAGCTGCTCGACGCCGACCTCGTCGTCGGCGCCGTGCTGCTGCCCGGTGCGCGTGCGCCGCGGCTGGTGAGCAGCGACCTCGTCGCCCGCATGCCGCAGGGCTCGGTGCTCGTCGACGTCGCCGTCGACCAGGGAGGCTGCTTCGAGGACACCCGCCCCACGACGCACGACGACCCCACGTTCCGCGTGCACGGCTCGGTGCTCTACTGCGTCGCCAACATGCCCGGCGCCGTGCCCGTGACCTCGACGCGCGCGCTGACCAACGCCACGCTGCCCTACCTCACCGCGCTCGCGGGCGACGGCTGGCGGGACGCCGCGGCGGCCGACCCCGCGCTCGCGGGCGGGTTGACGACGCACGACGGCCGGCTGCTCAACGAGGCGGTCGCGCAGGCGCACGGGTACGCGTGGACGGCGCAGGCCGACGTGCTGGCCGGGCCGACGCATCACACAGTCTGATGACCGGACGTCCGGCGACGCCCGTGCGCGTGCCGCGAGTCTGTGACGATGGGACCCATGACCTCCGACGCGCTGCCGCTCGACCCCGCCCACCCCTTCGCCCGTGCGTCCGACCTGCCCTACGGGCTGCCCGACTTCCGTGAGCTGCGCGAGGAGCACCACCTGCCCGCGCTGCGTGCCGGGATGGCCGAGCAGCGTGCCGAGGTCGAGGCGATCGCGACCGACCCGGCCGAGCCGACGGTCGAGAACACGCTCGACGCGCTCGAACGGTCGGGGCGCCTGCTCTCGCGTGCCGCCTCGGCGTTCTACGTGCAGTCGGGCGCCGACTCGACGCCCGGGCTGCAGGCCGTGGAGGAGGAGGTCGCGCCCCTGCTGGCGGCGCACTCCGACGCGATCTGGCTCGACGCGCGGCTGCACGCACGTGTCGAGGCGCTCGCCGCGCGGCTCGAAGCCGACGGCACGCAGCTCGCACCCGACACGGCCTGGCTCCTGCACCGCACGCGCACGCGGTTCGCCCGCGCGGGCGTGGGCCTCGCGCCGGCCGACCAGGAGCGGCTGCGCGCGATCAACGCCGAGATCACGTCCCTCGACGCGGCGTTCGGCCGGCAGCTGCTCGCGGCGACCAACGAGGCGGCCGTGCTCGTGACGGACGAGACCGAGCTCGACGGCCTGCCGGACGACGCGCGCGCCGCCGCCGCGCAGGCCGCGACGGCCCGCGGCCACGAGGGCGCGTGGCTGCTCGAGCTGCAGCTGCCGACGCAGCAGTCCGTGCTCTCGCTGCTGCGGGACCGTGGCCTGCGTGAGCGCGTCATGGCCGCGTCGCTCGCGCGCGGCGCGACGGGTGGCGAGCACGACACGCGCGCCACGCTGCTGGGTCTGGTGCGGCTGCGCGCCGAGCGCGCCCGGCTGCTGGGCTTCGAGCACCACGCCGCGTACGTCGCGGCCGACGCGACCGCGAAGTCCGCGCAGGCCGTCGAGGAGATGCTGGGCCGGCTCGCGCCCGCGGCCGTCGCGAACGCCCGCGCCGAGGCCGCCGACCTCGAGCGGGCGCTGCAGGCCGACCACCCGGGCGCGTCGCTCGAGCCCTGGGACTGGGCGTACTACGCGGGCCGCGTCCGGCAGGAGCGACGCGCGCTCGACGAGGCCGAGCTGCGCCCGTACCTCGAGCTCGAGCGGGTCCTGGCCGACGGCGTCTTCCACGCCGCCCACCGCCTGTACGGCCTGACGTTCGCCGAGCGCCACGACCTCGTCGGCTACCACCCGGACGTCCGGGTCTTCGAGGTGTTCGACGCCGACGGGTCCGGCCTCGGCCTGTTCCTCGGCGACTGGTGGACGCGACCGGCCAAGCGCGGCGGAGCGTGGATGAACTCGCTCGTGGACCAGTCGACGCTGCTGGGCGAGGCGCCGGTCGTCGTCAACAACCTCAACATCCCGCAGCCCCCGCCGGGGCAGCCCACGCTGCTGACCTGGGACGAGGTCATCACGCTGTTCCACGAGTTCGGGCACGCGCTGCACGGTCTGCTGTCGGCCGTGCGGTACCCGTCGCAGTCGGGCACGAGCGTGCCGCGCGACTTCGTCGAGTACCCGTCGCAGGTCAACGAGATGTGGGCGTGGGACACCGACGTGCTGCGCTCGTTCGCGGTGCACCACGAGACCGGTGAGCCGATGCCGGAGCAGTGGCTCGAGACGCTGCTCGCGGCCCGGCAGGACGGCGAGGGCTTCGCGACCACCGAGTACCTCGCCGCGGCGCTGCTCGACCAGGCGTGGCACCGGCTGGCCCCGGCGGACGTGCCGGAGGACCCTGCGCAGGTCGAGGCGTTCGAGGCCCGCGCGCTGCGCGACGCCGGGGTCGACCTGCGGACCGTGCCGCCGCGGTACCGCACGTCGTACTTCAACCACATCTTCTGCAGCGGGTACTCCGCGGGGTACTACGCGTACATCTGGTCCGAGGTGCTCGACGCGGACACCGTGGAGTGGTTCGGCGAGAACGGCGGCCTGCGCCGCGAGAACGGCGACACGTTCCGGGCACGGCTGCTGGCGCGCGGCGGGTCGATCGACCCGCTCGACGCGTTCGCCGACCTGCGGGGACGTGGTCCGCGCATCGAGCCGCTGCTCGCGCGGCGCGGTCTGCTCGGGGCGGCGGCGCGGTGAGCGGGGCCGACGTGACCACGGTCCCCACCGCGCAGGACGAGGTGGTCGACCTGTGCCGCGACCTCATCCGCATCGACACGACCAACCCCGGCGACGGCACCGGACCGGGCGAGCGGCAGGCCGCCGAGTACGTCGTCGGCCTGCTGCAGGACGTCGGCCTGGAGCCCGAGCTGTTCGAGAGCGAGCCCGGCCGGGCCAACGTCGTCGTGCGCCTCGAGGGCGCCGACCCGTCGCGCCCCGCCCTGGTGGTGCACGGCCACCTCGACGTCGTCCCCGCGCACGCGCCGGACTGGTCGGTCGACCCGTTCGCCGCCGAGCTGCGCGACGGGCTGGTGTGGGGCCGCGGCGCCGTCGACATGAAGGACATGGACGCGATGGTGCTGGCGGTCGTGCGGCAGATGGTCCGTGAGGGCCGACGGCCCGCGCGGGACGTCGTGCTCGCGATGTTCGCGGACGAGGAGGCCGGTGGCCGGCTCGGCGCGCACTGGGCGGTCGAGCACCGCCCCGAGCTCTTCGCGGGCGCGACCGAGGCGATCAGCGAGGTCGGCGGCTTCTCCGTCGACGTGGCCGGGCAGCGGGTCTACCTGCTGCAGACCGCGGAGAAGGGCCTCGCGTGGCTGCGCCTCGTCGCCGAGGGCCGCGCCGGGCACGGGAGCCAGGTCAACACCGACAACGCCGTCACGCACCTGGCGGCGGCGGTCGCGCGCCTCGGCCAGCACGCGTGGCCGCTGCGGCTCACACCCACCGTGCGCGCCCTGCTCGAGGGTGTCGCCGACCTCACGGGGCTGCCGTTCGACCCCGAGGACCCCGCCGGTGTCGACGCGCTCGTCGACGCCCTCGGGCCCGGCTCCCGGTTCGTCGGGGCGACGCTGCGGCACTCGACCAACCCGACGCGGCTCGCGGCGGGCTACAAGGAGAACGTCATCCCCGGCAGCGCGACGGCCTCGGTCGACGGGCGCTTCCTGCCGGGACGGTCCGACGAGTTCGACACGACGGTCGCGAGCCTGGTCGGGCCGCACGTGCGCGTCGAGGACCTCGTGCGCGACACCGGGCTCGAGGTGCCGTTCGAGGGCGCCCTCGTCGACGCGATGGTCGCCGCGGTCGTCGCCGAGGACCCCGGTGCCCACGTCCTGCCGTACATGCTGTCCGGCGGCACCGACAACAAGTCGCTGTCGCGCCTGGGCATCACGGGCTACGGGTTCGCGCCGCTGCGCCTGCCCGCGGACCTCGACTTCGCCGGCATGTTCCACGGTGTGGACGAGCGCGTGCCGGTCGACGCGCTGCGCTTCGGCACCCGCGTCCTGGACCGGCTGCTGGCGACCTGCTGAGCCACGGGCCGGACCGCCGCACCGGGCGGTCCGGCCCGAGCAGGTCCGGTGCCGGCGCCCTCAGCCCAGGGTCTCGGTGAGCGTCGAGCGCACCCGGATGATCTTGCGACGCAGCCACACGCGCCGCTCGCCCCCGGCGTACAACCGCAGACGCGCCAGCTCCCAGCGCCCGTACTCCGCCTCGTCCGTCAGCAGGCGCCGCGCGTCGCCGCCCGACGTGGTCGGCGGGATGCGCAGCACGCGGTACTCCCACTGCCCGCCGTGCGTGTCCCACTCGCTGCGCCGCTCGCGCACCGTGCCGTCCGCCATCGCCTCACCTCGTCCCGTGCGGGTCCCGACGTCGCGCCAGGAGCGCGCGTCGGCGCTGATGCGCTGCCATTGTGCCCCGTCCGGCGCTACCGTCATCGCATGACCGTGGACCCGCGTGCCGCCCTCGACCGTCTGGTGGCCGCCCTCGAGGCGCACTACGCCGCCGTCCTCAGCAAGAAGGGCGACGACGACCCCGCCGTCGACGACGCGTACGACGTGCTGGCCGACGCGTTCGAGGTCTACGACGACGCCCTGGGCACCGAGCACGGCGAGGCGACGCCCTTCTACCTCGCCGAGGAGGACGACGAGGACGACGACCTCGACGAGGACGACCTCGACGAGGACGACCTGGACGACGAGGACGGCGAGCTCGAGGTCGACGACGACCTGGCGGACGCGGACGCCTGACCGCCGGCGCGTGCCCGGCCTCAGCGCTCCGGGTACCCGGCCTGCGGCGCCGTGATCTCGTCGAGCGCGACGACGATCTCGGGCGGCAGGCGCAGGTCGTCGACCGCGAGCGCGCCCCGCAGCTGCGCAGCGGTGCGGGCCCCGACCACGGCGCTCGCGACACCCGGCCGTGACGTCACCCACGCGAGCGCGACCTCGAGCGGCGTGCGGTCCAGCCCGGACGCCGCCGTCACGACCGCGTCGACCACCCCCGCCGCGTCGGCCGTGAGGTAGGGCTGGACGAACCCTGCCAGGTGGGCCGACGCCGCCCGCGAGTCCGACGGGATCGTGCGCCGGTACTTGCCGGTCAGCACGCCGCGCCCGAGCGGCGACCACGCGAGCAGCCCCGCACCCAGCGCCGAGCACGCGGGCAGCACCTCGCGCTCGACGCCACGCTGCAGGAGCGAGTACTCGGCCTCGACCGCCGCGAGCCCGGGGTCCGGCTCGAGCAGCGTCGCGGCGCGCGCCACCTGCCACCCGGCGTGGTTCGACAGGCCCACGTACCGGGCCTTGCCCGCCTGCACGGCGTGCCGCAGGGCGGACACCGTCTCCTCCAGCGGCGTGCGCGGGTCCGGGGTCGCGAGCCACAGGTCCACGCGGTCGGTGCGCAGCCGCCGCAACGACCCGTCGAGGCTGTCGAGCAGCGCGCCGCGCGACGCGTCGACGACGCCGCCGCCGGCGGTGCGCCGCACGCCGGCCTTGGTGCACAGCACGACGTCCTCGCGGTCCGCGACGTCGCCCAGCAGCGACCCGAGCAGCTCCTCGGCACCGCCGTCGGCGTACGCGGCCGACGTGTCGACCAGCGTCCCGCCGGCCTCGACGAAGTCCCGCAGCTGGTCGGCGGCCTCGTGGTCGTCGGTGTCGCGGCTCCACGTCATGGTGCCGAGGCCGAGCGACGAGACGCGCAGACCCGTGCGGCCCAGACGGCGGTGCTCCATGGGGCGTCACCCTAGCCGCGCGGACGGCGCGTCCGGGCAGCGACGGGCCGCGCGTCGGCAGGTCGTCGCACCGCTATCGTTGCGCCTCGTGGCGACGGGCATCGGGACAGGTGAGGCGATCTTCCTCGGGCTGGTCCAGGGGCTGACCGAGTTCCTGCCGGTCTCCTCCAGCGCGCACCTGCGCATCGTGGGGGAGCTCGTGGGGTCCGGGGACCCGGGGGCCGCGTTCACGGCGATCACGCAGCTCGGTACCGAGACGGCCGTGCTGCTGTACTTCCGCCGTGACATCAAGCGCATCGTGCTCGCCTGGTGGGCCGCGGTGCGCGGCGCCTACGGCACGGACTGGCGCTCCCGCGCGGGCATGCCCGCGGGGCAGCCGTCCGACCGTGACGCGCTCATGGCGTGGTTCATCGCGCTCGGCTCGGTGCCGATCGTCGTGCTCGGCCTGGCGTTCCAGGACGCGATCGAACGCCCCTTCCGCAACCTGTGGCTCGTCGCCCTGACGCTCGCGGGCTTCGCGCTCGTGCTGGGCTGGGCGGACCGACGGGGCGCCAAGCGTCGCCCGCTCGAGGAGCTGACGCCGCGGCACGCGCTGGCGTTCGGGTTCTGGCAGGCGCTCGCGCTCGTGCCGGGCGTGTCGCGCTCGGGCGGCACGATCACCGGTGGCCTGCTCATGGGCTACACCCGGGAGGCGGCGGCGCGGTACTCGTTCCTGCTCGCGATCCCGGCCGTGTTCGGATCGGGCCTGTTCCAGCTCGTCAAGAGCGTCGGCGCCTTCGGCGAGGCCGGGACGCCCGGGTTCGGCGCGACGGTGCTCGCGACGCTGGTCGCGTTCGTCGTCGGGTACGTCGTCATCATCGCGTTCCTCAAGATCGTCTCGACGTTCAGCTACACACCGTTCGTCTACTACCGCCTGGGACTCGCCGCGCTCGTCGTGCTGCTCCTGCTCACGGGTGTGCTCGAGCCGGTCACCGCGCCCGCGAACGCGTGACGTCCCCCGGCCGCGTCGGCGGTTAGGCTTCCGGCGTGCTCACCTGGCCCGCGCCCCAGATCCCTCGGCTGCCCGGCACCGGTGAGCCGGTCCGCGTCCTCGACACGTCCTCCGGCGAGGTCCTCGTCGCGGCACCCGGGCCCACGGCCCGGCTCTACGTGTGCGGCATCACGCCCTACGACGCGACCCACCTGGGCCACGCCGCGACGTACGTGGCGTTCGACGTGCTCGCGCGTGCGTGGCGCGACGCCGGGCAGGACGTGACGTACGCGTCCAACGTCACCGACGTCGACGACCCGCTGCTCGAGCGCGCGACGGCCACCGGCGTCGACTGGCGCGAGCTCGCCGCGCAGCAGACCGCGCTGTACGCCTCGGACATGGCGGCGCTCGGCGTCGTCCCGCCCGACGTCTACCGCGGCGTCGTCGAGTCCGTCCCGCAGGTCGTCGACGCCGTGCGCCGCCTGCTCGAGCGCGGCGCGGCGTACCGGTTGCCCGCCCCCGACGGCGGCGACGACGTGTACGCCGACCTCGCGGCCGACACCGCGTTCGGCGACGTCGCACGGCTCGACACGGCGACGATGCTCGCACTGAGCGCCGAGCGCGGCGGTGACCCCGATCGCCCCGGCAAGCGGTCCCCCCTCGACCCGCTGCTGTGGCGTGCCGAGCGCCCGGGGGAGCCCGCGTGGGACGCCCCCGGCCTCGGGCGCGGCCGACCCGGGTGGCACGTCGAGTGCGCCGTCATCGCCGGCGACGGGCTGGGCGTGCCGTACGACGTGCAGGGCGGAGGGTCGGACCTCGCGTTCCCGCACCACGAGTGCAGCGCGTCCCACCTGCGCCTGCTCGACGACGGTGCCGCCGTCCGCGCGCACGTGCACACCGGGATGGTCGGCTACGAGGGCCACAAGATGAGCAAGTCGCGCGGCAACCTCGTGCTCGTCTCCAGGCTGCTCGCCGACGGCGTCGAGCCCATGGCCGTGCGCCTCGCGGTCCTCGCGCACCGCTACCGGGACGACTGGGAGTGGACCGACGCGGGGCTGACCGCCGCGCAGGAGCGGATCGTCACCTGGCGCCGCGCGCTGTCCGGCAACGGCGGCCCTGACGCGGCGCCCGTGCTGGCCGCGGTCCGGTCCGCCGTGGCCGACGACCTCGACACCCCGCGCGCGTTGGCCGTCGTCGACGCGTGGGCCGCGGACGCGCTCGCGGGTGGCGTGCCGTTCGACGAGGGGGCGCCGGGTGTCGTCGCCCGCACGGTCGACGCGCTGCTGGGCGTGCGGATGTGACCCGGGCGGACGCGTCCGACCGGGCGGGTGCGTCCGACCGGGCGGACGCGACGTCGGGTGGACGTGTGACGACGGGCGCCGGCCGTCCGCGGCCCGGCGGTCCGTACCCTCAGCCGCCGGTGCCCTTGTCGCGTCGCCGCAGGTAGCGCTCGAACTCCTGCGCGATCGCCTCGCCGCTCGCCTCCGGCAGGTCGGCGGTGTCCTTGGCCTCCTCGAGCTGGCGGACGTACTCACCGATCTCCGCGTCCTCGCCGGCGAGCTCGTCGACACCGTGCTGCCAGGCCGTCGCGTCCTCCGGCAGGTCCGCCAGCGGCACGGGCTCGCCGATCAGCCCTTCGATGCGGTGCAGGATCGCGAGCGTCGCCTTGGGCGACGGGGGAGCGGCGACGTAGTGCGGCACCGCCGCCCACAGCGACAACGCCTGCATGCCCCGGGCGGCCGCCTCGTGCTGCAGCACCCCGACGATGCCCGTCGGCCCCTCGTACGTGTTGGGCTCGAGGCCCATGAGCTCGCGGACCTGCGCGTCCTCGCTCGTCGCGTTCACGGGGATGGGCCGCGTGTGCGGGACGTCGGCGAGCAGCGCGCCGACCGTCACGATCGTGCGCACCCCCAGCCCGGCGGCGATGTCGAGCAGCTCGCCGCAGTAGCGGCGCCACCGCATCGACGGCTCGATGCCGTGGACGAGCACGACCTGCCGGCTGGTGCGCGGCGTGGTCGCGACCGCGATCGCGGTCGTGGGCCACGTGATCTCGCGCGCGCCGTCGGGCCCCAGGCCCACGACCGGGCGGTTCACCTGGAAGTCGTGGTAGTCCTCGGGGTCCAGCTCGTCGACCTGCTCGGCCCCCCACACGTCGTGCAGGTGCTCGAGCGCGGCCGTCGCGGCGCTCCCGGCGTCGTTCCAGCCCTCGAAGGCCGCGAGCAGGACGGTCTCACGGGCCGGCAGGTCGGGTGCGTGCTCGCTCACCGTCCCAGCGTAGGGTGCGTGCGCGCCGCAGGCCGGTCACGCCGGGCGTGTGGGCGCGCCCGGGTACGCTCGACGAACCGTCCGCGCGGCCCTCGCCCGCACCGCACCACCACCTGGAGCCTGCCCTGAGCACCCTCGCCGACCACGCCGCCACCGTCACCGGACCTGCCGCCGAGCCCGGCTCGGCCGGTCGCCGGGGTGCGCTGCCGGCGGCCGTCCTGTGGGACATGGACGGCACCCTGATCGACACCGAGCCGTACTGGATGGCGGCCGAGACGGAGCTGGTCGAGGCGCACGGCGGGGTCTGGACGCGCGAGGACGCGATTGCGATGATCGGCAGCTCGATGGCCGTCTCGGCGGGTCACCTGCAGGCGCGCGGCGTCGCGCTGTCCGTCGCGCAGATCGCGGACGCCCTCAACTCCTCGGTCGGCGCGGCCGTCGCCGCGGGCATCCCGTGGCAGCCCGGTGCACGCGAGGCAGTGCGTGCGCTGCGGGACGCGGGCGTGCCGCAGGCGCTCGTGACGTCGTCGTTCGAGGTGCTCGCCGCACCGTTCGCCCACGCGGTCGGGCTGTTCGACGTCGTCGTCGCGGGCGACACCGTGGCGCGGCCCAAGCCCGACCCCGAGCCGTACCTGACGGCGGCACGCCTGCTGGGGGTCGACGTGACGTCGTGCGTCGCGTTCGAGGACTCCCGGTCCGGCCTGGCGTCGGCCGTCGCGAGCGGCGCGCGCGTCGTCGCGGTCGACTCGCACGTCGCGCTGGACCCGCCGGCCGGGGTCTCCCGGACGTCGTCGCTCGACCGGATCGACCTGCGCGCGATCACGCGCATCGCCGCGGGGGAGACGCTCGACCTGCGCGTCCTGCCCTGAACCTCGAGGGGTGACGTGCGGGCCGCCGCGCCGGCCACGCCGGTCGGGACGTGCGGACCCGGCACGAGGCGTGTCAGCAGTCCGGTGGTGCCGGCACGTCGGTGCACAGCCCGGACACCAGGCGTGAGGTGCGCTCCTGCGCCTCGAACGGTGCCGACGTCGTCGACGTGCTCGCGGTACCGGTGACCTCGCGCCACAGCGGCTCGCCGTCCACCCGGTAGCGGCCCTTCCAGTGCGTCGTCAGCGTGACCGCGTAGGTGCCCGGCGCCTCGTACTCGTGGAACGTGTCGTGGTCCGGGTACGGGTGGCCGGGCGAGCGGGTCCCCAGCTCGTGCCCGTCGCCGAAGTCGTAGGCGAACCACGCCGGTACGGCCTCGACGTCGAGGCCGAACCCCGCCAGCGTCGTGCGCAGCGGCACCGGTGTCGGATCGGTCATCACGATCGTCTCGATGTTGACCAGCACCACGCCGCGGTCCGGCTGCAGCTGCAGCACCGGCGCCGGCAGCGGGAGCGCCCGGAAGTCCTCGAGCGTGAGCACCGGCAGCACCGCACCGCACGACCCCTGGTCGATGCGCTGCCACGCCGTCCACTCGCCACCGGGTTCGCGCGTGCGTCGCCAGGTCGGGGCCACCAGGTCCTCGGCCGCGCAGTCCAGCACGGCCGTCTGCGGCACACCCGACCGGCACCACCCGCTCTCGTGCGCCGGGATCTCGCCGTGCTCAGGGTCCCAGCACACCAGGGCCGTTCGCCTCTCGACCTCGGGCTCGACGCCCGACGCCGGGCGCGGGGGAGCGTCCCCGCCCGCATGTGACCAGCCACCCCAGAAGTCGAAGGTTCCCCTGCGGCTGTCCGCGCTGCTGCGAGTCGTGGTGAGGCCACCGTCTGGGCTTCCCAAGCTCGACGGCGACGGCGACGGCGCCGCCGTCGCCGCGGCGGGATGGGAGATGAGGAGCGCCGCCAGGACCACGAGGACCCCGTGTGTCACGAGACAGCCTCGGAAGCGAGAGCGACCGCCTCGACGCCCATCTCGTCGACGTGCCAGCGACCGTCCCAGCTGAGCGCGAAGGCCACGTCGAACTCGCCGCCAGGATTCGGGTCGATGACATTGCCCTCGGAGTCGACGCGCTCGGACGGGTCCTGTGACACGACCAGTTCCACCCCGAACCAGGCGTCCTCGCGGATCTCGGTCGCCGTTGCCGACAAGACGGTGATCGCACCGCCGCGGACCTTGTGGCGCTCCGCGCGCATGTCCCGGACATCGGCGACGACTCCGGCGCAGTACTGGCAGGTCTCCCGCGTGATCGCCTCCCACGCCGTGGTGTCCCGGGTGACGAACGTGTACGGGAACAGGTCCAGCACGTACGTCGCCGCTGCGGTCGCCCCCTCGGTCGTCGGCTCGTCCATCTCGGCGGGTCGCTCCGGCAGCCGCCACAGCTCGACCGTCGGCGTAGGCGACGGCGTGACGGCCGGCGTCGGGTCGACCGGTGACGAGGTCGGCCCCGGGTCGCCCGTCCCGCCCGTGCACCCGACCAACGCCACCACGACGACGGCCAGGACCCCCAGAGCTCTGCGCACACGCGACATGGCGGACAACGTAGCCCGAACCGGACAGCCCGCGCGGACGGCCTGTGGACGACCTCCTGCTCGCGGGTGCGCGCGAGATCGACCTGCCCGCACGTCGTCACGGGGAGGGTGCGCTCAGGCGGCGGGGGTGACGCCGATCGCGCGCTCGACCGCGCCCTCGGGCACCTGCGGGGGCGTGCCGCCGAAGGACGGGCAGCGGTCGCGGAACGCGCACCAGTCGCACAGCCGCGACGGTCGGGGGCGCCAGTCGCCGCTGCGGGCGGTGTCCTCGATGCCCGCCCAGATGGAACGCACGCGCGCCTCGAGCGTATGCATCTCCGACTCGGTGGGCTCGTGGCTGACCACGACGCCGTCGCCCAGGTACGCGAGCTGCAGCCGCTTGGGCAGCACACCGCGCGTGCGCCACACCACGTAGGCGTAGAACCGCATCTGGAACAGCGCCGAGCTCTCGAACCCCGCGCGCGGCGAGCGACCCGTCTTGTAGTCGACGACGCGCACCCAGCCGTTGGGCGCGACGTCCACGCGGTCGACGACACCGCGCAGCCGCGGGCCGTCCTCGAGGTCGTGCCGTACGTGCAGCTCACGGGCGCGCGGCTCCAGACGCGTCGGGTCCTCGAGCGTGAACCACGTCGCGAGCAGCCGCTCGGCCCCTGCGACGAACTCGGCGCGCTCGTCGTCGGTGGTGTGCAGCTCGCCGTAGCGCGGGTCCTGCTCGAGCAGCTCGGCCCAGCGCTGCGGGAGCGACGCGCACGCCGCCGCGAGCGTGCGCTCGGGCGCCGGCAGGTCGAACAGCGTCTCGAGGACCGCGTGCACGAGCGTGCCGCGTGCGGCGGCCGGTGACGCGGGCTCGGTCAGCCGGTCCACGACGCGGAACCGGAACAGCAGCGGGCACTGCAGGAAGTCGTTCGCGCGCGACGGCGACAGCCCGGGCACGTGGGGCTCGCGGGGTGCGCCGGTGTCGTCGACGGTCGGTCCGGTCGGCTGCTCGGTGTCCACGCTCACGCGACGAGCGTAGGCGCGCCCACCGACAGGACCGCCCGACGCGCCCGGCTGCCCAGCATCCGGGACCACAGCCGGCCGAGCTCGGGGTTCGGCGGGCTCCGGGCCGTCAGGAGCCGCCGAAGTCCGAGCTCGGCGGGCGTGGGTGGTCCGGGGCGTGGACGGGGGTGGGTGGGGTCGGGGGTGGTAGTGCGGACCGTAGGGTGGCGGGTGTGAGTGCATCGCGTCCCGAGCGTCCGTCCGGCTGGGTGCTCGGGCACGTCGCCGGAGCCCCCGTCGTCCTGGCCCCGAGCTGGCTGCTCGCCGCGGTCGTGCTGACGCTCGTGTTCGCACCGAGCGTGCGCACGTGGACCGGCGGCGGGGGCGCGCTGCCGTACGTCGTGGCACTGGTCTTCGTCGTCCTGCTGTTCGCCTCGGTCCTGGTCCACGAGCTCGCGCACGGGCTGGTCGCCAAGGCGCGGGGGCAGCAGCCGCACGCGTTCGTCCTCACGCTGTGGGGCGGGCACACGACGTTCGGCGGTGCGGCGCCGACGCCCGGCACCAGCGCGCTCGTCGCGGTCGTGGGTCCCGTCGCGAACCTGGTGCTGGCCGGTGCGTTCCTGCTGGTGGCCGACCACGGCGTGCCGGACGCCACGCTGCTGCAGACCGTGCTGTACGCCGGGGCCGTGGCCAACGGGTTCGTCGGGCTGTTCAACCTCGTGCCCGGGCTGCCGCTCGACGGCGGGCGCATCCTCGAGGCCGCGGTGTGGGCCGTGACCCGCGACCGGCACCGGGGCAGCGTCGTGGCGGGCTGGACCGGGCGCGTCGTCGCCGTCGGCGTCGTGCTCGTCGTGCTCGTGCGGCCGTGGACGACCGGGGCGACCCCCTCGCTCGTGACGGTCGTGTGGGCGGCGCTCATCGGCGCGTTCCTGTGGTCGGGCGCGTCCGCGGCCGTGCGTGCCGGCCGCTCGGGCCGTGCCGTCGAGGCGCTCACGCTGCACACGGTGGGGCGCCCGGCCGTCGTCGTCGGGGCGCAGGCGTCCCTGGCGCAGGCACGGGCCGTCGCCGCGGCGGCGCAGACGGCCGAGGTCGTCGTGCTCGCACCCGACGGCCGGCCCGCGGCGTACGTCGACACCGAGGCCGCCACCCGGGTGCCGGCCGACCTGGCGGCCACCACGAACGTCGTGGCCGTCTCGACGCCGCTGCCCGTCGGTGCCGTGGTCGACGGCGCGCTGACGGGTGACGCGCTGCTGCGCGCGCTGTCGGCCGCGTCGGCGAACGGGCCCGTCATCGCGGCCCTGGTCGACGGCCGCGTCGTCGCGCTGGTGCGGACCTCGGACGTCGTGGCCGCCCTGCGTCGCTGACGCGCGCACGGCACCTAGACTCGGCGCCCGTGACCACCGACGACGCCGCCGTGCCCGCACCGACCGGGGCCGCCGCGCGACGCGGCCCGTTCCGGGTCGGCGAGCGCGTCCAGCTCACCGACCCCCGCGGGCGCCTGCACACCATCACGCTGCACCCCGACGCGAGCTTCCACACCCACCGCGGCTACCTGCGGCACGGCGACCTCATCGGGGCGTCCGAGGGCGTCGTCGTGCAGAACACGTCGGGCATCGCGTACCTCGCGCTGCGGCCGCTGCTGGCCGACCACGTGCTGTCGATGCCGCGCGGCGCCGCGGTCGTCTACCCGAAGGACGCGGGCCAGATCGTCACGATGGGCGACGTGTACCCCGGGGCGACGGTCGTCGAGGCCGGTGTCGGGTCCGGCGGCCTCACGCTGTCGCTGCTTCGGGCCGTGGGCGACGGCGGCCGGCTGGTGTCGATCGAGCGGCGCGAGGACTTCGCCGCCATCGCGCGCGGCAACGTCGAGACCTTCTTCGGTGGCCCGCACCCCGCGTGGGACCTGCGGCTGGGCGACCTGGCCGACGTGCTGCCGACCGCCGCGCAGCCCGGCACGGTCGACCGCGTGGTCCTCGACATGCTCGCACCGTGGGAGAACCTCGACGCGGTGGCCACGGCTCTCGCACCCGGCGGCGTGCTCGTCTGCTACGTCGCGACGACCACGCAGCTGTCGCGGCTGGCGGAGGACGTGCGCACCGACGGCCGGTACACCGAGCCCGAGGCGTGGGAGTCGATGGTGCGGGGCTGGCACCTCGAGGGGCTCGCGGTGCGGCCCCAGCACCGCATGGTCGGCCACACCGGCTTCCTCCTGACGACGCGCAGGCTCGCGGACGGCGTCGAGCCGCCGCACCGCAAGCGCCGTCCCGCCAAGGGCTCGTACCCGGTGGCCGAGGACGGTGCGCCCGCGACGGACACCGACCTGTGGTCGCCCGAGGCGATGGGGGAGCGCGAGACGTCGGCCAAGAAGATCCGGCGCGTGCGCCGCGAGCTGCACGTCGCGCCGGAGGACCTGGGGCCGCAGGGTCCGGCGACGACCGGCTGACGGCGGTCGGCAGGGCGACGGGACGTCGTGCGCGGCGTCCACGGTGCGGGACGTTCCCGACTCGCGAGGCCTGGAGCGCGCCAGGCGTTGACACGTGCGGTTAGTGTCGTCGGACCAGCAGGCACATCGACGTGCACGGTGGACCGGAGGAAGGGCGCATCGCGACGCGGAACGGAGGCCGATCACCATGACCGAACCGGCTGTCCCTGGACGTGACCTGCAACGTGAGCTGGCGGTGCTCGCCGCGAAGAACGAGCGGCTCAGCGAGGCGCTCGTCGCGGCACGTGAGCAGATCCTCGAGCTCAAGCGTCAGGTGGACGACCTGGCCAAGCCCCCGGGCACGTACGCGACGTTCCTCGGCGCACGCGAGGACGGCACCGTGGACATCGTGTCCGCGGGCCGCAAGATGCACGTCGGTGCGAGCCCCACGCTCGACGTGCACCGCCTGCGCCCCGGCCAGGAGGTCATGCTCAACGAGGCCCTCACGGTCGTCGAGGCCGGCGGCTACGAGAAGGTCGGCGAGATCGTCACCGTCAAGGAGATGCTCGGCGAGGGCCGGGCGCTGGTCGTCGGCCGCGGCGACGAGGAGCGTGTCGTGCGGTTCGCCGGTCAGGTGGCCGACGGCGGCGTGCGCGTCGGCGACGCGCTGACGATCGACTCGCGCAGCGGGTTCGTGTTCGAGGTGATCCCGCGGGCCGAGGTCGAGGAGCTCGTCCTCGAGGAGGTCCCGGACATCGACTACACCGACATCGGTGGGCTCGGCCCGCAGATCGAGGCGATCCGGGACGCCGTCGAGCTGCCGTTCCTGCACCCCGAGCTGTTCCGGGAGCACGGGCTCAAGCCGCCCAAGGGCGTGCTGCTGTACGGGCCGCCCGGGTGCGGCAAGACGCTCATCGCGAAGGCCGTCGCGCACTCGCTGGCCGCCACGGCCGCGGCCGCGCGCGGCGAGGACGTGACCGACGCGCGCTCGTTCTTCCTCAACGTCAAGGGCCCGGAGCTGCTCAACAAGTACGTCGGGGAGACCGAGCGGCACATCCGCCTGATCTTCGCCCGTGCCCGCGAGAAGGCGTCGCAGGGGCACCCCGTCGTGGTGTTCTTCGACGAGATGGAGTCGCTGTTCCGCACGCGCGGCACGGGGGTGTCCAGCGACGTCGAGACGACGATCGTGCCGCAGCTGCTCTCGGAGATCGACGGTGTCGAGCGGCTCGACAACGTCATCGTCATCGGCGCGTCGAACCGCGAGGACATGATCGACCCGGCGATCCTGCGTCCGGGTCGTCTGGACGTGAAGATCAAGATCGAGCGCCCCGACGCCGAGGGCGCGCGCGAGATCTTCGCCAAGTACCTCACGGCCGACCTGCCGATCCACGCCGACGACGTCGCCGAGCACGGCGGGTCGCCCGGCGCGGCGGTCGACGCGATGATCGCGCGGGTCGTCGAGCGCATGTACTCGGAGACCGACGAGAACCGGTTCCTCGAGGTCACGTACGCCAGCGGCGACAAGGAGGTCCTGTACTTCAAGGACTTCAACTCCGGCGCGATGATCCAGAACGTCGTCGACCGTGCCAAGAAGACGGCCATCAAGGACCTGCTCTCGACCGGTCAGCGCGGGATCCGCGTCGACCACCTGCTGTCGGCCTGCGTCGACGAGTTCAAGGAGAACGAGGACCTGCCGAACACGACGAACCCCGACGACTGGGCCCGGATCTCGGGCAAGAAGGGCGAGCGGATCGTGTTCATCCGCACGATCGTGCAGGGCAAGAAGGGCGTCGAGGCGTCCCGCACCATCGAGAACGTCACGAGCACCGGCCAGTACCTGTGACGCGCCGCGCGTGAGCGCGACGACGACGGCACGTGCCCCGAGGTGGGCACGTGCCGTCGTCGCGTCGGGCTGCGCCTAGACATCCCACGGTCGTAAGTCGTCAAGCGGCGGCGGGGGTCGGTAGGTCTTCGGTGGTGGTGTGCCAGGCGGTGTGCTCGTCGTAGTTGGTGTGGTGGTGCAGGCAGCCGTGCAGGA
>Ga0160438_1000099_pt1 | contig 39374 bp, 35 predicted proteins | sample HID1975K_E0MG_FD_108203 | JGI IMG/M metagenome (GOLD analysis project Ga0160438, IMG submission 108203) | Enriched soil microbial communities from UW Madison campus, WI, USA - HID1975K_E0 MG | ecosystem: Environmental > Terrestrial > Soil > Unclassified | place: USA: Madison, Wisconsin...
GGAGCCATCGCCCAGCACTTCTCCGGAGCCACGACCTCCTCGCTGTACGTGCGAGGCGCCACCCGCGACTACGGATCGGACCAGGCACACTCCACCGTCCACGCACCCAACTGACCGACACCCGCCGGTCACAGCCGCCCAGGGGCGGGGGTCACACCCCCGCACCCTGGGCGGCTTCGTGCGCCCGGGGCTCCGCCCGGACGACCCGGCGGGCACGTCGAGCACGTCCGTCGCCGGCGACCTTCGAGGTGCGAGGCGAAACGTATCGGGACCTTCTGCCCTGGCGCCGCGGCTCGTACCGTCCGGTCACGTACGGTCGCCGGGGGCAGCGCTGCCCGCGGATTGGCGCCCGGCGCAGGAGTCCCCTGCGCCGCCGAAGCAGGGAGACCCCATGTCCGCACATCGTCGTCGCCGTCGAAGCCCTCGCACGGCGATCAGGGTCGTCGCCGCGGTCGCAGCCGCGGCGACCGTCGGGGTACTCGTCCCCGCCGTGACGCAAGCCGCCGCGACCGGCTGTCGCGCCACCTGGACCGTGGCATCGAGCTGGCCCGGCGGCTACCAGGCCGCGGTCGAGGTGACCAACCTCGGCGCCGCCGTGACGTCGTGGACGCTGACCTGGACGGCACCCTCCAGCGACACGGTCACGCAGGCGTGGAACGCGACCGTCACGCAGGACGGCAGCCGCGTCACCGCGCGCAACGCCGCGTACAACGGCACGCTCGGCACGGGTGCGTCCGTGAGCCTGGGCCTCATCGGGTCGGGCTCGGGCTCCGCACCCACGAACTTCGCGCTCGGCGGCGTCGCGTGCACCGGCACCGTGAGCCCCGGCTCCCCGTCCGCGTCGCCGACGATCCCGAACACGTCCCCCAGCCCCACCGCGACCACGTCGCCGCGGCCCACCGCGACCGCGACGTCGAGCCCGTCCCCCGCCCCCACGACGCCGCCACCGACCTCGTCGCCCTCCCCGACGACCGCCCCCACGACGCCGCCTCCCGCGTCGGCCCCCGGCACCAGCCCCACGTGGGGCTCCGCGCTGCCGCCGGCCGGAGCGCAGCTCTCACGCGCCTACACGCAGCTGCAGACCGCGCAGGCCAGCGGGTACAGCCCGAAGTCGGGCGAGTGCTCGGTCGAGGTGCACGCCCGGTACTGGACCTACGGGCCCGACGGCAAGGTCTACCCGACCTGGCACCCGGTGCGTGACGCGAGCGGTTGCTCGTTCGGCCACGAGCACGGCGACGACCCGCGGCCCTCGGACCTCTACTCCTCGGTCGGCTGGCCGGCCTTCGGGTACACCAGCGAGGTGCTCGCGGGATCGGCGTCCGAGTCGTCGCACCGTCACGAGGACCACGTCGGGCACAAGGTGCTCGTGGTGAACAACCAGAACGTCATCCAGGGCGACAACGGCACCAGCTTCTTCCCGCCCAGCGGCTCGACCATCGCGACGTGCGACACGTACCTGAAGTTCCACCAGGGCACGCACTCGCCGGACGCGTTCACCAACAACCTGCACGAGCTGCTGCTCGACCTGTCGTGCACGCAGAACGGCCAGACGCAGTCCGTGAGCTACAAGGCGCTCATGCCGCTGGGACGTCCCGGCGGCTTCAACAGCACGGACTGCCCCGGTCCGAACCTCGGCTCGAGGTTCACCTCGGTCGGCACCGCGGTGCCGGCCGACTCGCCCTCCGACACCCGCTCGCTGGGCCGGCTCCTCACGGCGTCCGACTGCGTGCAGGCGATCCGGGACGGCAAGACCCACTTCGAGGTCATCGAGAACCGGGACATCCCGTTCGACACCAACGACCTGCACGAGTTCTGGTTCGGCACCGCCCGGCTGGAGGGGGCCGGGGTCTCGTTCAACCTCTCGCCCCTGTTCTACGTGCTCAACCCGAGCCGGTACTACGACCCCGCCGCGAGCAACAGGCTCTCGCGCTCGGTCGACCTGTGCTACAACGGCATCCGCGGGTCCTACTGCGACCAGGTGCGCTCGCAGTCCGGCACGGTCACGTGGGACGACCCCCGCTCGCCGTTCAAGGGCACGCTGCGTGAGTTCCGGCCCGGCTCGTTCAGCCTGAGCACGTCGGGCAGCGGCACGGTCTACACCGACGCGCTGGGCCGCAACCCGTCCACGACGCCGTTCGCGGGGTCGGTCGCGCAGAAGTTCTCGGGCAGCACGAGCAGCACCCTGTTCGTCCGTGGCGCCACCCGGGACTACGCGACGTCGACGGTCCACGCGCCGAACTGAGCCCACCCGTCCCACCCCGCCGAGTGCGGGGGAAACCGCTCGAGTGCGGTAGTCGTATCCCCCGCACTCGGCGCGTTTGCCCCGCACTCGGCGGGTGGTGGTGTGTGGAATGGGGGGCGCGGCGGCGGGGTTGGGCTCGGGGTGACCGCGATCTCCGTGCTCGACCTCGTGCCCGTCCGCTCCGACCAGACGACCGCGGACGCGGTCGCCGCGACGCTCGCGCTCGCCCGCGTCGCCGACGAGGTGGGCGCGCACCGCTACTGGGTGGCCGAGCACCACAACATGCCGGCCGTCGCCGCCACCAACGCACCGCTGCTCATGGCGCTGGTCGCGGCCACCACGACGCACGTGCGCGTCGGGTCGGGCGGTGTCATGCTCCCCAACCACTCACCGCTCGTCGTCGCCGAGCAGGTCGCGCTGCTCGAGGCCGCCTACCCCGGGCGCGTCGACGTGGGCATCGGACGCGCGCCGGGCTCCGACCCGGTGACGAGCCACCTGCTGCGGCGCGGGTCGACGGGCGACGGGGTCGACACCTTCGACGACGACGTCGCCGCGCTGGCCGCCCTGGTCCGGCCCGAGGGCGTCGGCGTGCGCGTCGGCTCGACGACGTACCCGCTGCGCGCGACCCCGCGCGCCGCGTCCACGCCCCGGCTGTGGCTGCTCGGGTCGTCCTCCTACTCCGCGCAGCTCGCGGGGCGGCTCGGGCTGCCCTACGTGTTCGCGCACCACTTCGCAGGCCGCGGCACCGACGAGGCCGTCGCGCTGTACCGCGAGACGTTCGTGCCGTCGGACGAGCTCGCGGAGCCCCGCACGATCGCGGTCGCCAACGTCGCCGTCGCCGAGACCACCGAGGAGGCCCGGCGCCTCGCGCTGCCGCAGGTCCGCACCATGTGGCGCCTGCGCGCAGGCATGACGCTCGCGCCGCAGGAGCTGGTCGAGGACGCCGAGGACGCGCCCCTGCCCGCGACGGCCGACGACGCGCTCGCGGCCCTGACGTCGGCATGGGTCGTCGGCGACCCGGCGTCGGCCGCGACGCAGCTGCGCGCGCTGGCCGAGCGCGTCGGGACCGACGAGGTCATGGTCCAGCCGGTCGCGGGTGCGACCCGCGGCACCCCCGCCGACCGCTCCCCCGCCCGCGAGCAGACCCTGCGCCTCCTGGCCGACGCCCTCAGCTGAGCGCTCGCCCGCCGGCCGCGGGCAGGCGGACCGTGAACGTGGCGCCGCGTCCCGGTCCCGGGCTGACGGCGTCGACGTCGCCCCCGTGGGCGCGCACCACCGAGCGCACGAGAGCCAGGCCCAGGCCCGACCCGCCGTCGTCGTGGCGGCGCGCGGTGTCCCCGCGCCAGAAGCGCGCGAAGACGTGCGGCAGGTCGGCGGCCGTGATGCCGTCCCCGTCGTCGGCGACCTCGAGCAGCACGTCCGGGCCGGCGCGCGTCGCGCGCACGTCGACGTGACCGCCGGGCGCGGTGTGCCGCAGCGCGTTGGCGACGAGGTTGTCGAGGACCTGCGCGAGGCGCTCGCGGTCGACGTCGACCGCGGGCAGCCCGTCGACGACGTGGGCACGCAGCACGACGTCCGCGCCACCTGCCCGCGGCGCCGCGGCCCGCACCGCGGCCGCGACGAGGTCCCCCGGCGCGACCGGGGACCGCGGCGCGTCCCGCGCGTCGGCGCCGGCGACGACGGCCAGGTCCGCCGCGAGCCGGGCCAGCCGGTCGGCCTGCGCCGCCAGCACGTCGGCGGTCTCGTCGTCGAGCGCGACCACACCGTCCTGCAGGCCCTCGACGTAGGCGCGGATCGTCGCGGCGGGCGTCCGCAGCTCGTGGGCCACGTCGCCGACGAGCCGCGCGCGCCACCGGTCGTCGGCCTCGAGGCGCGCGGCCATCGTGTTGACGGCGTCCGCGAGGTCGTCCATCTCGGGGCCGAGCCCCGGGTGCGGCACGCGGTGCTCGTACGCACCGGCACCGACCCGCCGCGCGACCTGGGCGACCCGGTCCAGCGGCCGGCTCCAGCGCCGTGCGAGGAGCACGCTGACGACGACCGACGTCGCCGCGGCCGCGAGCAGCGCGGCGCCGACCGTCGCCGTGACGGCCGCCCGGAACGCCTCCTCGGCGTGGACGGCCGCCAGGTCCCCGGGCGTCAGGCCGGCGCGCTCCATGTGGTCGTGGAACACGCGTGGCGCGACCACGAGCGTGGCGACGGTCGCGGCGACCCCGGCGCTCGCGACGACCACGCCGAACGAGACGAGCAGCCGCCACGTGATGCCGGGACCGGGCGGCGCCCAGCGTCGCCCGGCGCCGCCCGCGCGCGCGCTCACGCGGTCCCCATGCGGTACCCGACCCCGCGCACCGTCCGGACGAAGCGCTGGGTGGCCGCGTCGTCGCCGAGCTTGCGCCGCAGGTTGGCGACGTGCACGTCGGCAGCGTGCGCGTCGCCGACCCACGGCGCACCCCACACCGCGCCCAGCAGGTCCTCGCGGCGGAACGTGCGCCCCGGCTCGGTGGCCAGCGCCGCGAGCAGGCGCAGCTCCGTGGGCGTGAGCGCGACGGGCTCACCGTCGACGCGGGCCTCACCCGCCCCCACGTCGACCGTGAGGACGCCGTGCACGACCGGCGGCGGCGCGGCCGCACCCGGTGCGCGCACCGGCCGGCGCTGCAGCGCGCGCACCCGGGCGGCGAGCTCGCGCGGGCTGAACGGCTTGGTGACGTAGTCGTCGGCACCGGCGGCGAACGCGTCCAGCACCTGCGACTCGCCGCTGCGTGCGGTCAGCACCACGACGTACGCGTCGGACCAGGTGCGCAGCTCGCGGCACACGTCGACGCCGTCGCGCCCGGGCAGCCCGAGGTCCAGCACGACGAGGTCGGGGTCGACGGCCCGCAGCACACCGCCGGCGGCGTCGCCGTCGTGGCACGGTGTGACGTCGTAGCCCTCGCGCTCGAGGTAGCCGGCGACCAGACGAGCGAGCGGCCGCTCGTCCTCGACGACGACAGCGCGGCGGGTGGGGGCGTTCACCCCCCGATGGTCCCAGGAGGGACGCGCGGCGGCCCGGCCCGGGCGTCGTCTTGAGCGAACCTTGACCGACGGGCCGCTCCCGCGGCCGTGCGCCCGGCGACGATGGACTCGCCGTCGGGCACCGACCGGCGACCGACCCCGACCGTCTGGAGAACCCGATGCGCACCCGACGTACCGCCGCGGCGTCCGCCGTGCCGCTCGCTGCCGTGCTGACCGCCGCCCTCGTCCTGGCCGGCTGCACCTCCGCTCCCGAGGGTCCCGCGCCGACGTCCTCGTCGTCGGCCGGCGCGACCGCCGAGGCACCGGCCGCCGAGGCACCGGCCGCCGGGTCCGTCGACGCGCGCCTGGCCGAGCTCGGGCTCGACGCCGGGGACGGCCGCGCTCTCGTCGAAGACCTGGACCGCCTGCCGGTCGCCGAGCGGCCGGCGGACGTCATGGCGTCGGTGCGGACCGACCACGTGCTGGTGTCCGTCACCGGCGGCGAGCAGGAGGTCCCGGTGCCGCTGCCCGACGACGAGTTCTACGTCTCGTTCGCGCCGTACGTCGACGGCACGCACGACTGCTTCTACCACTCGCTCACGACGTGCCGCGGCGAGCTCGGCGGCCAGGAGGTCGACGTCCGGATCACCGACGACGCCACGGGCGACGTGCTGGTGGACGAGACGACGACCCTGTTCGACAACGGGTTCGTCGGCTACTGGCTGCCGCGCGGCGTGACCGCGACGCTCGAGGTCGAGCAGGACGGACGCACCGCCACCACGACCGTGCTCACCGACGACGAGGCGCCGACCTGCCTGACCACGCTGCAGCTCGTGTGACCCTGTCGCGCCGGGTCACACCCGCTCGAGGAGCGTGAGGACCTCGTGGTGGTGCGTGTGCGGGAACATGTCGAGCACCTGGGCCCGCACCAGCCGCAGCGACGGCATGTGCGCGAGGTCGCGCGCGAGCGAGCCGGGGTGGCACGACGAGTACAGGACGCGCGGCACGCCGCTGGTCCCGAGCCACCGGCTCAGCGGTTCGCCCAGGCCGCGACGCGGCGGGTTGACGACCACCAGGTCCGGCACGTCGTCGGCCGCGAGCGCGTACGCCGTCGCGTCGCCGGCGAGGAACCGCGTGCCGGGCAGGCCGGCGTCGTGCGCGGTGTGCTCGGCGCTCGCGACGGCCTCGGCGCTCGTCTCGACGCCGACGACCTGCCGGCCGGGCCGCGCGAGGTGCAGCGCGAACCCTCCGACGCCGCAGTACAGGTCCCACACGGTCCCGACCCGCGCCTCGTCGGCCCACGCCGCGGCCTGCCGGTACAGCGCGGCGGCGACGTCGGTGTTGGTCTGGAAGAAGCTGCGCGGTCGCAGGTGCAGGTCGAGGCCGTTGACGCGCATGCGCAGCGTCTGCCGCTCGGTGAGCGGGATCTCACGGTCGCCCTCGAGCACGGCGGCGTGCGCGGGCTGCACGTTGACCGACGCGACCACGAGGTGCGGCAGGTCGGCCTGCAGCGACGGCAGGTGCTTGCGGACGCGCGCCAGCGCCTCGGTGCTGCGCAGCACGAACCGCACCAGGAGCTCGCCGTCCGGCGACCCGGTGACGAGGACGTGCTTGAGCTCGCCGGTGCGCGTCGGGACGTCGTAGGGGGCGAGCCGCGCGCGCGTCACGAAGGCCGCGAGCGGCGCGAACGCCGACGTGACGGCCGGCGGGTAGAGCGGGCAGCCCTGCAGGTCGACGCCGTGGCCGTGACCGTCGAGGATGCCGAGCGTCGGTGCGTCGACCGTGCCCGCGACGACCATCTTCGCCTTGTTGCGGAACCCGGACTCGGCGCTGACGACCGTCGGCAGCCACACGACGCCGGCCGGGTCGCCCAGCACCGTGCGCACGTGCCGCGCCTGGGCGTCGACCTGCTCGGGGTAGGGCTGCGCGAGGAGCGTGCACGAGCGGCACACCCCCGCGTCGAAGTACCCGCAGCGCACCCGACCAGGGTACGGGTCAGGCGGCGGTCAGGCCGCGGCGAGGATCGCGTCGATCTGGCCCACGGCCTCGGTCATGCCCTCGGCCATGCCCATCGCGAGCACCTGCTCGAGCGCCTCGGCCGACGCGAAGCGCGACGTGATGGTCATGATCGTGCCCGTACCGCCGGGCTCGAGCGTCACGACCATGCGCGTGGTCGGCAGGCTCGCGTCGGGCGCGCCGTGCTCGTCGGCGAAGCCGTCGTCGAGCTCGAGGCCCGTCGGCTCGTCGACGCGCACGAACTGCCACCAGCCGTGCGCACGCGTGCCGTCGGGGCCGGTCATGTGGTACTTCGCGACGCCACCGGGCCGCAGGTCGTGCTCGTCGAACGTCGCCGGCCACGTCGGCGGCCCCCACCACCGCTCGAGCGTGCGCGGGTCCGCCCACAGCCGCCACGCCCGCTCGGGGGTGGCCGCGAGGTCGGCGACGACCTCGAGGGTCAGGGCCTGGGTGTCGGGGGTGGCGCTCAGGACGGTCATGACGTGCCTCCGGTGGGTGGGGCGTCCCGGTGCACCGGGACGGGTCGTGCGTGGTGCGCGGACCGGTCCCCCGGTCCGCGCGGTGCGTGCTCCGCGGCCGCGTCGTCGAGCTCCGTCAGCACGGCCGACATGCGGTCGACGCGCGCCCGCCACAGCTCCTCGAGCGAGGCCAGCAGGCCGGCCGCGCGGCGCACGGTCGCGACGTCGCCGTGCACGATCTGCTCGCGCCCGCGCCGCTCCTTGACGACGAGGTGCGCGTGCTCGAGCACCGCGACGTGCTTCTGCACGGCTGCGAAGCTCATGTCGTAGCGCGCCGCGATGGTCGAGACCGAGGCCGCCTCCACGAGCACGCGGCGCAGGATGTCGCGGCGCGTCGTGTCGGCGAGCGCCTGGAACAGCCGGTCGGCCACCAGGTCGTCGTCCAGGGACTGATCTACAACCACAAGGTTGTACGTTAGACCCTCCCGGACCCACCCGCAATCCCGGCTGCGCAACCGGTGCGATATCGGACAAACGTCACAGAACGGGATGGAACGTGTTGTGGTCCGACGGTGCGATCCCCTAAGGTCACGACCGCGGGAGCGCTCCCGCACGCGTGCTGCCGACGATGCCGGCCCGCGAGCCATCGCTCATCGACGGCCTCAGGGGGACCCACCGATGGACCGCACCGCCGCGCCCGTACCCACGCACGCCCACGTCCCGGGAGACGACGACGCCCGTCGCGTCGCCCTCGTCACCGGCGCCACGTCCGGCATCGGCGCCGCGACGGCGCTCGAGCTCGCGTGGCGCGGCCTGCGGGTCGTCGTGCTGGGCCGCGACGAGGAGCGCGGGGCCGGCGTCGTCGAGCGCATCCGCGCGTCAGGCGGGCAGGCCGCACTCGTCACGGCCGACCTCTGCGACGACGCGGGCCTCGAGTCCGCGATCGACGAGGCCGCCGACATCTGGGGCCGGCTGGACCACGCCTTCAACAACGCCGGCGTCACCGGGCCCGGCACGGTCGCCGATGCGACGACCGAGTCCTTCGACCGCGCGTTCGCGGTCAACACCCGCGCGCTGTGGCTGTGCATGCGCGCCGAGGTCCGCCACATGGGACGCACGGGTGGCGGCTCGATCGTCAACAACCTGTCGGTGCACTCGGTGCGGACCGTCTTCCGCGGCGTCGCGCCCTACGCCGCGTCCAAGGCCGCCGCGCTCGCCCTCACGCGCTGCGCCGCGGTCGAGCTCGCGGACCAGGGCATCCGCGTCAACGGCGTGGCACCCGGACCGATCGACACCGGGTTGTTCGCCGGTCCCGGCCTGCACCCCGACGGCACCGACGCCTGGGAGCCCCTGCTGCCGATGGGCCGCGCCGGCACGACGGGCGAGGTCGCCGACGCCGTCGCGTGGCTGTTCTCCGACGAGGCGCGGTACGTGACCGGCAACGTCGTCGCGGTCGACGGAGGCTTCCTGGCCTGCTGAGGCCGGTCGCCGACTCAGCCCCCGATGCCCGTCCACGGGTCGCGCGGGGTCAGGCAGTAGACGAGCCCGGCGGGGTCGCGCATGACCGTCCACGGGTGCGTGGCGTCGACCACCCGCGCACCCAGCGCGCGGTGCTCGCCGACCACGACCTCGACGTCCGGACCGCAGGCGAGGTCGAGGTGCGCACCGACCCGCGTCCGCCGGTCGTCCGCACCGAGCTCCTGCACCAGGACCCGCAGCGGCAGGCCCGGGCTGCGGTCGAGCACCGTGAGCTCGGACGGCGGCGTCGACCGCACGGGCCACCGGGTGAGCGTGGTCCAGTAGGACAGCTCGGCGTCGAGCAGCACCGCCGGCACGTCGAGGCACACCTGGTCGACGCGCGTGGTGCCGCCCCGCGCGCCGGTCACGGGGCGCGGCCGGACCCGCTCGCCCTCGTCGCGCACGAGGCAGTGCACGAAGCCTCCCGGCGAGGTCAGCACGACGTGCTCGTCGCGCAGCAGGACCCGCGCACCGAGCGCCACCGCGCGTTCCGCCTCACCGGCGACGTCGTCGACGTGCAGGTCGACGTGCACGCGAGGCTCCCCACCGAGCCGCTGCACACGCAGGAACGGGTCACCGTCGGCGGGCAGCAGCGTCGCGAACTGCGCGTCCTCGCCGCGCGGCTCGGACGGCGTCGTCCCCGTCACCGCGCACCAGAACCCCGTGCCGCGCACGTGCACCGGCGCGGGCAGGTCGACGAACGCCGTCGTCCACACCACCGTCACGCACGCGACACTATCCCGGGCTCAGCCCGGTGGCCTGGCCGGGAGGGTCAGGGTGAAGGAGGTCCCCTCCCCGACCGTGCTCGCGATGTCCACCGTCCCGCCGTGCGCCTCGACCACCGCCTTGGTGATCGACAGCCCCAGACCGACACCGGGGATGGCCCGACGCGTCGCGGTGCTCGCGCGGTAGAAGCGCTCCGTGAGGTTCGCCAGCTCGTCCGCCGGGATCCCGATGCCCGTGTCGGCGACCACGACCCGTGCACCGCCGTCCGGCGTCGGCTCGACGCGGACCGCCACCGTGCCGCCCGACGGCGTGAACTTCAGCGCGTTCGACACCAGGTTGTCGACGGCCTGGCCCAACCGGACCCCGTCGGCGCGCACCGTCGCCGCCTGCAGGTCCGTCTCGAGCTCGACGCCGGATGCCGACGCCGCGGGCCCGGCCGACGCGACCGAGGCCAGCGCGACCTCCGCGACGTCGACGTCCTGCGGCGAGATCGAGAACGTCCCCGCGTCGACCTGCGCCGTGAGCAGCAGGTCGCTCACCAGCCGCAGCTGGCGCCGCGCGTTGCGGTCGATGATGCCCAGGTACTCGCGCTGGTCGTCGGTCAGCTCCTCGGTGCCGTCGAGCATGAGCTCGACGTAGCCCAGCACCGACGTGAGCGGCGTGCGCAGCTCGTGGCTCACCAGCCCGACGAACTGCTCCTTGAGCCGCGCCGCCTGGCGCTCGGCGGTCACGTCGGTCGCCACCACGACGTACCCCGCGACGCTGCCGTCCGCCTCGGTGCGGCGCGTGACCGCCGGGTGCACCGTGATGTGCGACCCGTCGCCGCGCACGTACGTCCAGTCCGTCGTGGTCGAGCCCGCCGGCCCGTCGCGCGGTGCGACGAGCGCGGCGATGAGCGCACCCTGCTCGTCGTCGCCCGGGGCCTCGGCCGTCCGCGCGCGCACCTCCTCGCGCAGGTGCAGGTCCGCCAGGTGCATGCGCCCGACGACCTCACCCTGCGGGTACCCGAGCAGACGCTCCGCACCGGCGTTGAACACCTCGACGAGACCCGACGCGTCCGTCGCGATGATCGCCTGCTCGGTCGCGGAGTCGATGACGGACACGAGCTGGTCGTACGCCGCCCGGCGCACGTGGACCGCGCGCTCGAGCTCGGCGGCGGTCGCCTGCGCGCGACGCAGCAGGTCGGCCTGCTCCGCCTGCAGCCGTGCCAGCGCCTCGTTGCGCGACCGCAGGCGCGTGGTCGTCTCGTACACGAACAGGCCGATGATCAGCGCGATCGCGGCGACGAAGAGGCTGCGCAGCATCACGGGTCCCGACACCGCCCGCGACGGACCGAGCCACATCCCGACCAGCACGGACGCCGCGGCGGAGGCCGCGCCGAGCACGACGCCCGGCATCCCGGCGCGCACGCTGAGCGTCAGCGCCGGCAGCAGCACCATGCCCGCGTAGGGGGACGCGAGGCCGCCCGTGCCCTGCCGCAGCGCGCCGATCGCGACGAACTGCAGCAGCGTGAGCACCTCGGGGGTCCACGGCGGGAACCGGCGCCACGGCACGAGCGCGGCGAGCACCAGCACCAGCACCGTGATCCCCGCCGTGACGGCGACCGCCACCCCGGACGTCGTCTCCAGGCCGGGCAGCAGCAGACCCAGGAACGCCACGACGACGAGGACCGCGAACGGCATCTGCCGCTCGACGACCGAGGCACCCGTGCCCAGGTACCGCGCGACCGGGCCGAGGTAGCGCAGGTGCGACGTCTCCGTCTGCGTCTCCGGTGCCGGTGCGTCGCTCACCGCGCCGCCAGGACCACGAGCAGCACGAGCGCCGTCACGACCGCGCCCGCGAGGCCCGCGAACGCCACGTACCGCTCACCGCGACGGTTCGCCGCGATCTCGTCGGCCGCCGCCTCGGGGGTCGCCGTGGCCCACCACGCCGGCCCGCTGCGGGGCCCGGGCTCCGATCCGGTCATCCCAGCACCTTGCCCGTCTTCTCGGTCTTGTCCCACGTCTGGGCGGTGCCGCGCCACTGCCGCACGTACGCGTCGAGGGTGATCGCGCACAGCAGCGGGCCGTACCCGACGACGTACAGCAGCGGCTTGGACAGGGAACCCACGACCGGCACGCCCTCGAGGTCGTGCACGACGCGTGCCAGCAGCATCGACAGCACGGGCCACAGGTACAGCAGCAGCGTCCAGACCTCGACCCCCACCTCGGTCATCCGCAGCCCCAGGACCCCCGGGACCGTGACCTCCCAGAACGTGGGGGTGGCGGACGCGACCACGAGCACGAGCGCCCCGACCCCGGGGAACATCAGCCCCTCGAACCACGACCGGCGCGCCGTGTCGAGGTCGACCAGCAGCGTCGTGAGCGTGATGAACAGGTACGTCCCGATGCCGAACCACCAGAGCTGGCCGAAGACCGCCGACGCCGTCCCGGGGGCCGCGACGTACAGGCCGACGAGCCCGACGGACGCGGACACCAGCGCGAACGGCAGCGCGAACACCGAGAACCACACGAGCCCGAAGTCGACGCTCCCGAGCCGCTGCGTGCGCGACGGACGGAACCACACGTCGCGGAAGCGGTGCGTGATCTGCACGTTGCCGCGCGCCCACCGCACCCGCTGCTTCCACAGCGCGCGCACGGAGTCCGGCTCCTCGGCCAGCACGACCGCCTGCCCGTCGAACACGACCTTGCGCCCGTCGAGCTGCGTGAGGAACGTCGTGAACGTGTCCTCCGCGAGCGTCGTCGTGTCGATCCGGCCGCCGACGGCCTCGAGGTTGGCACGCGTGTGGAGCTGCGCCCCGCCCGCGAGGCACGCGATCGCGCCCATGACGTTCTGCGCGCGCCGCGCGCACGCCTGGGCGGTCACGTACTCGTAGCCGATGAAGCGCGCGACCGCGCCGGGTCGGTGGCTGCCCTCGCGGATGTACGCCGTGACGGCGCCGACGCGCTCGTCGGCGAGGTGCCGGGTCATGCGCCGCAGCGAGTCCGGACGGTAGATGACGTCGGCGTCCATGATGAGCAGCGCCTGCATCCAGTCGTCGGACAGCAGGTGCGCGATCCCGTGGTTGAGCGTGTGCGCCTTGCCCTGGCCGCCCTGCTCCCGGCGCAGCAGCACGATGCGGCCCGGGTGCTCGGCGGCCTTGGCGCGGACGACGTCCGGCGTGTCGTCGGTGCTGGCGTCGTCCACGACGTAGACGCGCAGCCGGTCCGGCGGGTACTCCAGGCGCATGAGCCGCTCGAGGGAAGCGGCCAGCACGGCGCCCTCGTTCCAGGCGGGCACGACGACGGCCACGCGCGGCAGCCGCGGCGCGGCGCGGCGCAGGTGGTTGCGGAACCCGTGCACCGGCACCAGCAGGTACTGGTAGATGCCACCGACGGCCGGCAGCAGGCCGAGCGCGACGAGCGCGACGAGCACCGCGACCAGCAGCGCGTGCCACGTGCCACCGCTCATCGCGGCGTCCCCACCCACCGGTACACGCCGACGTCGGCGGCGCGGTGCGCGTCGGTCGACGCGACGAGCAGGACACCCGCGGCACGCCACCTGTCCGTGACGCGCCGTCCCGGGCAGTGCCACTTCTCGTTGACCTCGACGGGCGTGCCCGTCGCGACGAGGACGCGGGCCAGCTCGTCGAGCAGCGCGTCGCCCACGTCGTCCTCGGTGAGACCGACCTTGGGCAGGATCGAGAACGGGTGCGCGAGCTGTGCACGCCCGGCCCGCTCGACGGCGCGCGCGGTGGCCGTGACGACGAGCTCGACGACGTCGGCCGGTGCCACCCGGCCCTCGGTCACGAGGCGGACGGTCGTCGCCGGGCTCCACGGCCCGTCGGTGCCGGGCACCTGGTGGTCGGCGAGCAGCACGCGGTCGGGCCCGTCCGGCGCCCCGAGGGACGCGAGCACCTGCGGCGGTGCGTCGATCGCACCGGACGCGTCGAGGATCTTCGCCTCCACCCCGGTCAGGACGCGCAGCCCGGGCACCCGCGGCAGCGCGCGCACCGCCGCGAGCATCTCGGGGACGTACGTCGTCGAGACGCGCACGTGGTCGACCATGCGGATCTCGTGCAGCCCGGCCCGGCGGGCCGCCTCGAGGTTCTCCGCGAGCGTGCTGACGGCGTCGTCGGAGAACGTCGAGTGCACGTGGTGGTCGCCGTCGAGACGCGGCACCGCCGCCGCGCCGCTCGCGTCGGGCGTGCCGCTCACGGCTCGGGGAGCACGTCGGCGATCGGCAGGAACACGTCCTCCAGGTAGCGGACGTTCGCGATCTCGGCGAAGTCGAGGTGCCGCGGCACGGGCCGCCCGAGCACGTCGTCGAGCGCGAGCGAGGGCATGTCGACCCCGGCGGCGACCGTCAGGGGCATCGCGCCGGGGAAGCGCGGGTTGACCTCGAGCAGCGCCGGGACCCCGTCCGCGTCGCGCTTGAGCTGGACGTTCGCCACCGACGTCAGCCCGACGGCGCGCGCGACGGCCGACGCGGTCGCGACGAGCTCGTCGTCGTGCACCGTGACGCCCGCGACCGCGACGCCCGAGTCGACGCGCAGCCGCGCGCGCGGCACCGCCGCCACCACGTGTCCCGTGGCGTCGGCGAGCACGTCGACCGAGTACTCCTGACCGGGCAGGAGCTCCTGCACCAGCAGGTCGTCCTCGTCGTGCACCGCGTCGAGCTCGCGCGCCGAGGCGACCGTGCGCACACCGCGCGACCCCGCGCCGCGCCGCGGCTTGACGATCACCGGGAAGTCCCAGCCGGACAGCGCCTGCGGTGTCCCGAGCAGCTCGGTGCGCGGCACCCGCACGGCACCGCTGCACGCGTGCGCGAGCGCGAGCTTGTCGAGGCACGTGTCGAGCGTCCGCGACGACGGCGACGCCAGCAGCGTGCCGGCCGCGGCCAGCGCGTCACGCACCGCCGCGATGCGCGGCAGCTCGACGTCGACGGTCGGGAACAGCACGTCGACGCGGTCCTGCGCGCACATGCGGCGCAGGACGTCGACGAAGTCGTGGGCCGTGCCGGCGGGCACGAGCCGACGGTTCTCGGGGGGCACGAGGTACAGGCCGCTCGCCCAGCGGTCCATGTCGGCCGCGAGGACGTCGACGTCGCCGCGCCGCTGCAGCGAACGGATCACCGCGACACCGGCCGGTCCGCCGGCGCCGGTCACCAGGACGCGCGTCATGCGGGCCCCTCCCCCGTGCGCTGGCCGGGCATCCCGGCCGGGATCCCCGCGGCACCGGACCCGGCCACCACGCCCGACAGCATCGCCGCCGCGCGCACGGTCTCCAGCGGCTCGGTGAAGCGCCCGGTGCCGAAGCGCGACCAGTAGCGCGCCGTCGCGCGCACGACCTCGGGGTCCATGTAGTCGCGGTGCGACTGCGACGTGAACGCCGCGAGCATCTGCAGCTTCGTCTCGACGAAGCCGTCGACGGGCACGAAGCGCGTGGGCCGGAAGTCGACCGTGCTCGACGGGCTCTGGAAGCACGCGAGCGACGGCACGCGGCGCGTCGCGACCATGACGGCCTCGTGGACGGCCCGGTGGTCCTGGTGCCGGTCGTGCGCCGAGTGCGTGTAGACGACCGTGGGGCGCACGTCGCGCACCGTCTCCTCGACGACCGTGATCAGGCCACCCGCCGGGTCCATGCGGGTGTCCTCGAAGTCGTGCAGGAACAGCCGCGCGCCGATCACGGCGGCTGCCGCGAGCGCCTCGTGGCGGCGTGCCTGGGTGTCCCCGCCGACCGCACCGCCGGACAGCGTGAGGACGACGACCTGGTCGCCCGCCGCCCGGTGCGACGCGAGCGTCGCGCCGACCCCGATCTCGACGTCGTCGGGGTGGGCACCGACCGCCAGCACGACGTCGCGCGGGCCGGCGGCCTCGCGTCGCGCCTGGCCCACGGCCGCGAGCGCGGCGACGCGCTCGAGCAGCGCGGCCGCGGAGACGGGCTTGACGAGGAACTCGTCGGCGTCGCGGCGCAGCGCCTCGACCGCGTAGTCGACGGACGCGAACGCCGTCATGACCGCGACCGGCACGCCGGGTGCGTGCGAGCGCAGCTCGCCGAGCAGCTCGAGACCGGACATACCGGGCATCTGGATGTCCGTGAGGATCACGTCGGGCGTGCGGGCCGCGACCTCGGCGAGCGCCGACATGGCGTCACCTGCGACGACGACGTCCATGCCGCCACGACGCTCGAGCACCGTGCGGACGAACCCCGCGGTGTCCGCGTCGTCCTCGACGACGAGCACCCGTGTACGTTCCTGCGTCACTGCCGACCTCCCACCCCCGTGAGCAGCGCCGGGACCCACGCTACGTGGCCCACCGGGGCCCGTCCTGCGAGCCGCGCGCCGCGAGACGGGCGGAACGGGACGATCGGCACGAATACGTGCGCAGGCAGGGCAGGGACGCCGGGGGCGGGCGGGTGAACTTCCCGCGGACCCGCGTGCGGGGGGCCGCGGGGCGCGGGCGGGGTGCCCTCGGCGCGCCGCCCGGCTGCCCTCAGCGCGCCACGGCGGCCCGCGCGTCCTGGTAGCGCGCCACCCACGCGCCGACGTCCCCGCGCCCCAGCGCGACCGCCAGCAGCTCGGGGAACACGTCGGGTGTGCAGGCGAACGCCGGCACGCCGAGCGCCGCCAGCGCCGCCGCCGTGTCGCGGTCGTACGCGGGTGCCCCCGAGTCGCTGAGCGCGAGCAGCACGAGCACCTGGACGCCGCCGGCCTGCAGGGTCGCGACGCGGCGCAGCAGCTCGTCGCGCGCACCGCCCTCGTACAGGTCGCTGATGAGGACGAACAACGTGTCGGCCGGCCGTGCGACCAGGCCCTGGCAGTACGCGACGGCCCGGTTGATGTCCGTCCCGCCGCCGAGCTGCGTCGCGAACAGCACGTCCACCGGGTCGCCGAGCCGGTCGGTGAGGTCGACGACGCTGGTGTCGAACACGACGAGCGACGTGCGCAGCGACCGCATCGACGCGAGCACGGCGCCGAAGACGGCCGAGTACACGACCGAGTCGGCCATCGACCCGGACTGGTCGACGGCGAGCACCACGTCGCGCGCGACCGTTCCCGCGGCCCGGGCGCGGCCCACGAGGCGGTGCGGCACCACGGTGCGGTGCTCGGGCAGCCAGTGCCGCAGGTTCGCGCGGATGGTCGCGTGCCAGTCGACGTCCCGGGGCCGTGGCCGGTGCGTGCGGTCACCGCGCAGCGCACCGGCCACGGCCGAGCGCGTCGACGTCGCGATGCGCCGCTCGACCTCCGCGACGACCTGCGCGACGACGTGCCGGGCCGTCGCCCGCGTCGTCTCGGGCATCTGGTGCTGCAGCGACACGAGCGTCGAGACGAGCCCGACGTCCGGCTGGACGGCCGCGAGCAGCTCGGGCTCGAGCAGCATGCGGTGCAGCCCGAGCCGGTCGACGGCGTCGCGCTGCATGACCTCCACGACGCTCGACGGGAAGTACGTGCGGATGTCGCCCAGCCACCGCGCGACGCGCGGCGCCGATCCGCCGAGGCCCGCGCTGCGCGGTCCGCCGCGCGCGCCCGCACCGGAGTCGTCCCCCGCGTCGTAGAGCGCGGCCAGCGCGGCGTCCATCGCCTGCTGCGCGTCGCTGAGCTGCGGTGCCGCGGTGACCGCACCGGCCTCGCCGAGCAGCAGGCGCCAGCGCCGCAGGCGCGTCGCGTCGTCGACGGTGGTCCCGCCGGCCGGTCGGGCCGCGTCGGCCTCCCGGCCCGACCCGGTGCCGGGGACGTGGTCGGTGCCGGGACCGGCGTCGGCGTCGTGGTCGGGGGTCGGGAGGCTCACGTCGCGGCTCCGAGCAGGCGCAGGACCGTCGCGAGCGGTGCGCGCACCAGCTCGGGGTCGAGGGGGTCGTCGTCGATGGTCCGGCCGCCCGCGGGCGTCGCGACGCGGACGACGGCGTCGCCGATCGCGCGCCGCTCGCCGCGCGCCAGGGCACCGAACGTGCGCCGCAGCAGCGGCAGCACGTCGGTGAAGTCCTCGTCCCGCAGGCCCGCGACCCAGCCGTCGAGCATCCCGAGCAGGCGCCGGTCGCCGGCCAGGAGCAGACCGCCGCCGTCGAGGAAGCCCTCGGCCCAGGTCGCGGTGACGCGCGCGGGGGTCCCCCGCGACAGCGCCCGGGAGAACAGGTCCGCCGCCGCGTCCGGGTCGACCTGCCGGGCGTCGAGCAGCAGCCGGGTCGCGCGGCCGGACAGCACACCGGACACGTCGGTCCGCACGGACAGCGCACGCAGGGCCGTCCACCACAGCGCGCCGACGTCGGCGTCGTCGCGCAGCAGCACCGCGTCGTGGGCCGCGTCCACGTCGGCACGCAGCGCACGGGCGGCGTCGTCGTCGATGCCACCGACCGCGGCCGGCAGGGCCGCGCACGCGCGCACGACGAGCGAGTCGGTCACCCGGGCCAGGGCGTCCACACGGGTGCCGCGCACGTCGCCGTACCGGTGGGCACGCACGAGCGGTGGCACCGCGCGCAGCAGGTGGGAGACGTCGTCGTCCCGGGCGGCCCGCTCGTCGAGCAGCGGCAGCAGCGCGTCGAGCGCGTCGGGGAGGTCCGCGACGAGCGTGCGCTCGACCAGCGCCGTCACGGTCGGCAGGTCGCCCGTCGCGGCGTCCGCGACGACCCGTGCAGCGGCCGCCGCGGGCACGTCCGACCCCCAGGTCGACGCCTCGACGAGCGCGACCGTGAGCTCGGGCCGCCACTGCAGCGACCACGCCTCCCGGAAGGTGCCGGTGCTGCGGCTGCGTGCGCCGTCGGGCGTCGCCCAGTCGACCCCGAGCACGGCAAGCCGGTGCAGCAGGTGCGAGCGCGCGAGGTCGTTCGCCTTGCGCAGGTCGAGGTCGAGGGCGCGCGGCGCGGCCTCGAACGGCAGCCGCAGGCGCCGGGCACGCGCCCGCAGGTCGGCCTCGAGCGGCACCGTCGGCACGTCGTCGGGCACGGTGCCGAGCCGCTCGCCGACGACGAGGTGGGCCGTCACGTGGGCGAGGAGGGCGTCGTCGCCCTCGCAGAGCACCGCGCGCGTCGCCTCCGTGACCTCCGCGAGGCCGGCGTGCGGGCGTCCGCGCACCCCGGCCAGGACGTGCGCGAGCCGGGTCGCCTCGATGACGTGCGCCGACGAGACGGGCAGGTCGCGCTCACGCAGCACGCCGGCCACGCGCACGAGCCAGCGCGCGACGACGTCGTCGGTGCTCGTGAACAGGTGGTCGTACCAGCCGGGCGAGTCGATGCCGGCGCCGTACCCGGAGTGCAGCGACAGGCGCGAGGCCGTCCAGGGGGCCCAGGTCAGCAGCACCTTGCGCCGGCGCAGCCCGGACAGCAGCCGCGCGTCGGGGGCGGCGGGCGGCAGCTTGCCGCGCAGCGCGGGAGCGTGCCACGCGCCGCACACCACCGCGACCCTCTCGTGCCCCTCGCGCAGGGCGGCCCGGATCTGCTGGCGCATGTGCGCCTCGCGCCGCGCCTCGTGCAGGTCGCGCGCCGCCGCCTCCGGCGCGGCGGTCGCGGGCGCGGACAGCTCGCGCAGCGCCGCCATCGCGTCGGTGACGACGTCGAAGGGCGCGGCGTCGCCGGACCGCGACTCGACCACGTCCTCCCACCAGCGCTCGGGGTCCTCGTACCCGGCGGCCCGGGCCAGTGCGGCGAGGGGGTCCGCCCGGACGTCGTCGGGGGCGACCCCGTCCCGGGACCCGGGCCCGCCCTCGGGCCCGGCGTCGCCCTCGGGCCCGGCGTCGCCCTGCGCGTCGCCCTCGGGCGGCTCCGCCCCGCTCGCGTCGGTCTGCGCCAGGACCACCGCCGCGGGCAGGTCGACGAACCGTGCGGGGACCCCGTGCGCGGACGCCCACGCGAGCGCCTGCCACTCGGGCGAGAACGCGGCGAACGGCCACCAGGCGGCGCGGCGCGGATCGTCGCTCGCCGCGGCGAGCAGCGCGACCGGCGGTTCCATGCCCGCGCGCCCGACGAACACCGTCAACGGGTCCGCGTCCGCGGGACCCTCGACCAGGACGACCGTCGGGGACCACGCGTCGAGCGCCGCCCGCACGGCGCGTGCCGAGCCGGGCCCGTGGTGCCGCACCCCGAGCACGCGCACGCGCGGCTCACCCGCGGCGTCGGGCACGACGGGGCGGGCGACCGCACCATCCGGCGCGGTCGTGGCGGTCGTCATCCGCTGACCTCGCGGCACGCGCCGTAGAACTCGTGCCAGCCGTCGCGCTCGCGCACGACGGACTCCAGGTACTCGACCCACACGGCGTGGTCCGCGACGGGGTCCTTGACGACCGCACCCAGGATCCCGGCCGCGACGTCCGCGGGCCGCAGCACCCCGTCGCCGAAGTGCGCCGCGAGCGCCAGGCCGTGCGTGACGACCGAGATCGTCTCGGCCGTCGACAGCGTTCCCGACGGCTGCTTCAGCGCCTGCCGCCCGTCGAGGGTGCTGCCGCCGCGCAGCTCCCGGAACACCGTGACGACCCGGCGGATCTCCTCCGCCGCGGGCGGCACGTCCGGCAGCTCGAGCGCCGTGCCGAGCTGCTCGACGCGCCGCGTGACGATCTCGACCTCCTCCTCGGCCGTGGCGGGCAGCGGCAGGACGACGGTGTTGAACCGTCGGCGCAGCGCCGACGACAGCTCGTTGACGCCGCGGTCGCGGTCGTTGGCGGTCGCGATCACGTTGAAGCCCTTGGCGGCCTGCACCTCGCTGCCCAGCTCCGGGACCGGGAGGGACTTCTCCGAGAGCACCGTGATGAGGGCGTCCTGCACGTCGGACGGGATGCGCGTGAGCTCCTCGACGCGCGCGATCTGCGCACCCCGCATGGCCGTCATCACCGGCGAGGGGACGAGCGCCGCCTCGCTGGGTCCCTCCGCGAGCAGCCGCGCGTAGTTCCAGCCGTAGCGGATCGCGTCCTCCGACGTCCCGGACGTCCCCTGCACGACGAGCGTGGAACGCCCGCTCACGGCGGCGGCCAGGTGCTCGCTGACCCACGTCTTCGCCGTGCCCGGGACGCCGAGCAGCAGCAGCGCGCGGTCCGTCGCGAGCGTGGCCACCGCGACCTCGACGACGCGACGCGGGCCCACGTACTTGGGTGTGACGACCGTGCCGTCGGGCAGCGTGCCGCCCAGCAGGTACGTGACGACGGCCCACGGCGACATCTGCCACGCCGGCGGCCGGGGCCGGTCGCCGGCCGCCACGAGGGCGGCGATCTCGTGCGCGAAGGCCTGCTCGGCGTGCGGTCGCAGCAGGGTGTCGACGTCGGTCATGCGAGCTCCTCGAGGAGGGTGCGGCGGGTCACCAGGGCGTCGGCGACGGTGCGCAGGGTGCGCGCCGGCGCGTCGTCGGTGCGGCGGTCGGCGGCGGCGCGCAGGCGTCGCTCGGTGTCGGGGTCGTGCGGCATGCCTGCCACGAGGCGGTGCTCGACGGGGCGCAGCTGCCAGCCGTCGAGCGCCGGGGTCACGGTGAGCAGGCGGACGACGGCGTCGACCACGTGGGAGGGCCAGGGCGCGGGCACGTGCTCGACCTCGTGGAGCGCCCCGACGGCTGCCGCCCGGTCGACGCGTCCGCCCGGGGGGTACCAGCCGACGAAGACGCTCGCGGCGTCGTCGGCCGGCAGCACACCGAGCAGCTGGACCGACCGCTGCCCCGTGTCGAGCAGCGCCCGCGCCCACGTGACGTCGCGCGACCGCAGCGCCGCGGTCGCCCACGCGTCGTGCAGCAGCGCCCCCAGGTCGTCGGCGACGCCGAGGCGGACGATCGTCGCCGGGTCGAGCCCGAGGGCGTCCTCCCAGGCGCGTGGCGGGGTCGCGGCGACCAGGGCGCGCAGCAGCCGGCCGCGACGGCCGCCGGGTCCGCTGCGGACCTCCGCGAACGGTGACGCGGGATCGTCCGGCGGCAGCTGGACGACGAGCGTCCGGCGCAGCAGGCGCCGCTCGACCGCCACGCACGCCAGCGCGCGCTCGGTGCACTCCCGCACGAACCTCGACCCCGGGATCCCGACGAGCGCGCCGGCCGCGGCCTCGCGCACCGACGCGGCCCGGTCGGCGAGCGCGCGCCCCAGGCGCTCCTCGTCGTCGTCCCGCACCGCCGTCCCCACCGACCGGACGACCCCCGCACGCTCCGTCGACGTCCGCCGCGACCACGCCGGGTCGTCCATCGACTCCCGGGCCGGCTGCGCGCGCTCCGCTGCCCCCGGGGCGCCCTCCAGCACGGCGGCCCACTGCGCGTCCTGCGCGGCGAGCCAGCGTCCTCTCGTGCCGAGGGCGGGCCCGAGCGCGTCGCGGACGAGCCCGCCGCGGGGCCGGACCGCTCGCGCGAGCGCCTCCGGGAGCAGCGGCGGCGGCACGACCGCCCCGCGCCCGGCCGCGGCGCGCAGCCACGTCGCGACGAGGACGTCGGCGGTCTCGCCGTCCTGGTCGAGCAGTGCAGCGAGCCGCGCACGCGCGCGACCACCCACGGGCACCCCGGTCTCGGTCGGGGCCGGCGCGGGACCGCGCCGGGGGTCGTCCTCGTGCCGGGCGGGCGGGCTCCCCGCACGCCGGGCGACGACGTCGAGGGCGACGACGTCGAGCAGGCGCGCGGCACCGGTCGCGCGCGGCGTGCTCGCGACCGCCTCCGCGACCGGGGCGGGCAGCCCCGACGGGTCGACGGGGTCCGCACCCGCACGCCGCAGCCCGAGCAGCGCGGCGGTCACCAGGTCCTCCCGGGCGCTCACACCGGCACCAGCCCGTCCTCGGTCCAGGCCGCCACGGGACGCACACCCTCGACGGTCCGGTCGCCCACGACGGTCACCGGGTGACCGCCGCTGACCGCGAGCAGCCGCCACGGGGGCTCGGACCCGACGACCGGCGACGCGTGACCGTCCGCGTCGACGAGGAGCCAGCGCCCCCGCGTCCCGCGGACGGGCGCGACCGCACCGAGCACGACGGGCAGGGCCGTGGCCCAGGGGTCGGCGGCGAGCAGCCTCGACCAGGCCGTCGCGACCTGGGCGTACCCCACGCCCCGGACGTCACGCAGCGGCTCGGGGTCGCCGTGCCGCTCCCCCACGGCGACCCGGGTCGGGTCGCCCGGGTACGCGTGCACGTCGGCGTCGACGACGGACCCGACGAGCAGCGGGACGTCGAGCGGCTGGCCCGGGGGCGCGAACGCGACGACGACCGCGTCCCGGCCGCTCACCTCGCCGTGCACGTGCACGCGCCGCACCACGAGCCGGCCGTCGGACGCGTCGGACTGCCCGAGCACCTGCCACCGGTCGCGCAGCGCGGGCCCGGCCAGCACGTCCTGCGTCCGCTCGGGCTCGCCCAGGCGGCGACGCACCACGGCGGCGGTCGCGTCGTCGAGCGTGTCGAGGCGTGCGTGCGCCCGGACGAGCAGGTGCAGCAGGGCCAGCTCGTCGAGCAGCCTGCCGGGCCAGCCGTCACCGCCGGCCGCCGCGGACGCGAGCCGCCGCACACCGTCGGCCAGGCCCGGCGCCTGGGCGTCCACCAGGCGCGCGGCGACCTGCTGGTACGGCCGGTACCCCGCCCGGTCGGCACCCGCGAGCCCCTGGTCGACCTGGTCGTGCAGCCAGCGCTCGAGGTCCGCGACACCGTCGGCCACGCGCCTGCGCCGCTGCCCGGCGCGGCGGGCCGCTGCCTCGGGGTCCGGTGCGGCCGGCGTCGTCACCGTGCGCTGCGCACGCTCGGCGCGGGACGCCAGCCAGCCGGCCGCGACGTCCGCGGGCCCCTCGGCGTCCGGGACCCCGCCGGCCGCCCACAGCAGGAGCAGCCCGATCGCGTGCTTGCAGGGGAACTTGCGGCTGGGGCACGAGCAGCGGAAGGCCGGCCCGGCGAGGTCGACGACCGTCACGTACGCGGACCTGCCGGACCCCTGGCACGACCCCCACACGGCCGCAGGGCTCGCGCACGCACCGGTGCCCGACCACGGTCCGGGGCCGGAGAGCCTGCGCCCCGCGGCGACGGACGACGCATCGGGCGCGAGCGCCACGACCTGCTCCGCCGACCACCGTGCTGACACGATCCCGGACAGTAGCGACCCCCACCGACATCGTGCGCACCGTCCGCGACGATCCACCCGTCCGCGCCACCTCGGCCCGCAGCCGGCGGGCGGCGCACGGCGCGCCGTGCGCCGCCCGCGCCGCCCACGGTGCACCATCGCCCGCATGACTGCTCGCCCGGACACCGCCGGACGTGCCGTGCCACGGCGCACGGTCGTGGGGTACGCGCTCGGCTCGGTCGGCACCGGCGGGTTCGGCACGCTGCCGGGCCTCGTGCTCGCGTACTACCTGACCGACACGCTGGGCGTGGCCGCGGGGCTGGCGAGCCTCGTGGTGACGGTGCCGAAGGTGTGGGACGTCGTCATCGACCCGTTCATCGGTGCGCGCTCGGACGCGTCCGCTGCCCGGCACGGGTCGCGGCGGCGGTACCTGCTCGCCGGGGCGCTGAGCCTGCCGCTGCTGTTCGCGGCCGTGTTCGCGACCCCGGAAGCGCTGTCGGGACCGGGCGCGGCCATCTGGGTCGTGGTGGCGTTCGTCGCGGCCGCGACGGCGTTCAGCCTGTTCCAGGTGCCGTACATCGCGCTGCCGGCGGAGATCGCGGCGACGTCGACGGCCCGCACGCGCCTGCTGGCCCCGCGCATCGCGGTGCTGGCCGTCGCGATCCTCGCGTTCGGAGGCGGCGGGCCGCTCCTGCGCGACGCCGCCGGCGGCGGGCGCACGGGGTACCTCCTCATGGGTCTCGTGTGCGGAGCCGTCATCGGGCTCGGCATGCTCGCGGCCTGGTGGGGTGCGCCACGGCGCGCCGTCGTCGCACCGCCGGAGCCCGGCGCGCCGCCCGTCGTGCCGCGTCCGGTGCGGCGCGGTGACGCCCTGCGCTCGGGTACGGCGGCGCTGCGCGAGGTGCCGGCGTTCCGCGCGCTGCTCGCGACGTTCGTGCTGCAGGCGCTGGCCACCGGGGCGATGCTCGCGGCGGCGCAGTACGTCGCGACGTACACGCTGGGCTCGCAGTCCGCGGTGACGTTCCTGTTCGTCGCGCTCGTCGCACCCGCGCTGCTGGTCATGCCGCTGGCCGCGCGCCTCGCGCACCGCGTCGGCAAGCAGCGCGCGCTGGTCGCCGCGTCGGTCCTGTTCGCCGTCGCGGCCGCGCTGCTGGTCCCCGCGCGCGCTGCGCCGGGCGCGTGGGTGTACGGCCCGGTCGCCCTCGCGGGGATCGCGTACGCGGGCATGCAGCTCTACCCGCTGGCGATGCTCCCGGACGTGGCCGCGGTCGACGCCCGCGAGCGAGGCGCGGACCGCGCGGGCGTGCTGTCGGGCGTGTGGACCGCCGGCGAGACCGCGGGTCTCGCGCTGGGCCCGACGCTCGTGCTCGCGCTGCTGGCGGTCACGGGCTTCGTGTCGCGCACGGGCGACGAGGTCGTCGCACAGCCCGCTTCGGCCCTGACGGGTGTCGTCGTCGCGTTCTCGCTGCTGCCCGCCGTGCTCGTGGCGCTCTCGCTCGTCCCGCTGTCCCGCTACCGCCTGACCGCCGCCGACGTCGACCACCCGGAGGCCGTCCGATGACACGTCCCGCCGCCGACGTCCTCGCCGAGCTCACCGCCCTGCGGGACGCCGACCCGCCGACGCACGGCGGCCGCGTGCTGTCGTACGTCTACGACCACGGGCGCCCGGGGCTGGACCGCCTCGCCGAGCGGGCCGCGACCGCGTTCCTGCCGGTCAACGGCCTGGACCCGACGACGTTCCGCTCGGTCGCGGTGCTCGAGCGCGCGCTCGTCGCGCGGGCGCGCACGCTGTTCCACGGCGACGAGGACGTGGTCGGCTCGGTGACGTCGGGCGGGACCGAGTCGTGCCTGCTGGCCGTCAAGGCCGCGCGCGACGTGTGGCGCGCCGCCGACCCGGCGCGCGTGCACGCCCGCCCCGTGCTGGTGCTGCCGACCACCGCGCACCCGGCCTTCCACAAGGCGGCCGCGTACCTCGACCTCGACGTGGTCGCGGTGCCGGTCGACGCGGGATCCGGGCGCGCGTCGGCGGCGGGGCTGCTCGCGGCGCTCGACGACGCCGGTCCGCGTGCCGCGCTCGTCGTGGTGTCGGCCCCGTCGTACCCGTTCGGCGTCGTCGACCCCGTCGCCGACGTCGCGGCAGGTGCGTCGGCGCGGGGCGTGGCGTGCCACGTCGACGCGTGCGTCGGCGGCTTCGTGCTGCCGTGGTGGGGCGACGTCGAGCACCAGGACCAGCGCTGGGACCTGGCCGTTCCGGGTGTGACGTCGCTGTCGGCCGACCTGCACAAGTACGGCTACGCACCCAAGGGAGCATCGATCGTGCTGCACCGGGGGCGCGACCGGCACCGCGCGCAGTACTTCGCGACGACCGCGTGGCCCGGCTACCCCGTCGTCAACCCGACCGTGCTGGGCTCGCGCGCCGCGGGCGCCATGGCCGCCGCGTGGGCGGTCGGAGAGGCGCTCGGCGACGACGGGTACGCCGACCTCGTCGCACGCACGCGCGCCGCCACCGCGACCGTGCGCGCGGCCGTCGACGCGTGCGACGGCCTGCGGGTCGTGGGCGATCCCACCGGTCCGCTGCTGGCGCTCGCCGACGACGGCGGCGTCGACCCGTTCCGCCTGGTCGACGCGCTGCGCGGCCACGGCTGGCTCGCGCAGTGCCAGCCGGCCATGACGCAGCCCGACGGGACGGTCCTGCCCCGCACGGCGCACCTGACCCTGACGGCCGTGACGGCCGACGTCGCCGACACGCTCGCCGCGGACCTCGTGCGCGCCGCCGACGAGGTCCGCGGCGTGCCGCCGGCGACCCCCGACCCGTCGCTCGTCGAGCGCGTGCTGACGCAGGGCCTGCCCGACGAGGTCGCGGGCGTCATGGCGACGCTCGAGGCGCTGCCCGCCGAGGCCGTGGAGCCCGCGCTCGTCGCGGTGCTGCAGGCGGCGATCGACCCCGGACCCGTGGCGGGGTAGACGCCTGAGCAGGTGACTGCGGCACCCCACGGCGTCCGTACGACACCGCGCGCTCCCGGCGATGGGGCACAGAAGTGAACACTGACCGCCGCTGCGCGGGAAGAGAAAGGCCTGGAACCGGCGGCAGCACGCTGACACGGTGGACGGCATGACGGACGACCTGTGGGGCGAGGCGACCGCCCGCGCGTACGACACCCCCGGCACCGGCGTGTTCGCCCCCGAGGTGCTGGGGCCCGCGGTCGACCGGCTCGTCGGCCTCGCCGTCGGCGGGGCCGCCCTCGAGCTGGCGATCGGCACGGGCCGCGTCGCCGTCCCGCTGGCGCAGCGTGGTGTCCCGGTCACGGGCATCGAGCTGTCGGCGCCGATGGTCGCGCAGCTGCGCACCAAGGTCGACGAGGCGACCGTGCCCGTCGTCCTGGGCGACATGGCGAGCACCCGGGCACCGGGCACCTTCACGCTCGTCTACCTCGTCTTCAACACCATCTCCAACCTGCTGACGCAGGCCGAGCAGGTCGCGTGCTTCCGCAACGCCGCCCGCCACCTCGCCCCCGGCGGCCGGTTCGTGGTCGAGCTGTGGGTGCCCGAGCTGCGGTCGCTGCCACCGGGCGCGACCGCGACCGTGTGGCACGACGAGCCGGGCTACCTCGGCATCGACACGTACGACGTCCTGCACCAGCGCGTCGTGTCCCACCACGTCCGCTACGACGACGACGGCACGGCCACCGTCGGGCGCAGCCCGCACCGCTACGTCTGGCCCGCCGAGCTGGACCTCATGGGGACCCTCGCGGGGTTCGAGCTCGAGAGCCGCCACGCCGACTGGGCGGGAGGCCCGTTCACCGCCGACTCCCGCTCGCACGTCTCGGTCTACCGGCTCGCGTCCCCGGCGCCTGACGCCTGACGCCCCGGAGGCTGCGCGTCGGCGCAGCAGCCGCCACCGACACCCACGGCAGCACGACGTCCGGGCACGACGAAGGCCGCCGTCCCGACGGGACGGCGGCCCTCTGACGTGGAGGTGGCGGGAATCGAACCCGCGTCCGATGACGTGGGACCAGGGCTTCTCCGGGTGCAGTCCGCAGTAGATTTTCTCAGCCCCCACGATCACGCGGACAAGACGTGGACGGGCTCAGTCGGCTAAGAGTCCCGCCCGCCCCACCGACGAGGACGGACAGCAGTGGCTCCCTAGATGACGCCGGGAACTAGACCGAGAGCATGTCTAGGCCGACGGACTTCGAAGCCTCGCTCAGGCGGCGAGGGCGAAGTCGGTGCGCTTGGAATCGGCACCTGTGAGTCGCACGGAGCGTTTACGAGATAACCGTGCATCCTCGACCCGCTTCACCTGGCTCGACGATCACCGTCGAAACCGATCACCCCCATGGGTGTGTTCAGTTGTCAAGCACGCTGCGTCGATCACACTGCTCGGTCGCGCGGACCTCGATGACGCAGGCCCAGCGCCGCCCGACGGTGCGGACGGCATGAGCCAGCGTACGACACAACCAGGACCGCGTCCCCGGTATTCCTCCCCGGGGTGCCGATGCCCTGCTCCACGACCGCTGCTCACGCCGACCACGGCTCACCCCGTCGACGACCGCAGAACCGGTGCGCCCGTCGGTGGCGTGCTCCACGATGGCCTCATGGACCTGCCCGTCATGCCGCCCGTCGCGCCGATGCTCGCGAAGTCGGTCAAGGAGATCCCCGACGTGGGCCACGTGGAGCCGAAGTGGGACGGGTTCCGCACGATCGTGTTCCGCGACGGCGACGACGTCGAGCTCGGCAGCCGCAACGAGAAGCCCATGACCCGGTACTTCCCCGAGCTCGTCGAGCAGCTCAAGGCGAACCTGCCGGAGCGGTGCGTGGTCGACGGCGAGATCGTGCTGGTCACGGACGGCCGGCTGGACTTCGACGCGCTGCAGCAGCGCATCCACCCGGCCGCGAGCAGGGTGAAGCTGCTGGCGGAGCAGACGCCCGCGTCGTTCGTCGCGTTCGACCTGCTGGCCCTCGGCGGCGACGACCTCACGGGCCGTCCGTTCTCCGAGCGACGTGCGCTGCTGGTCGAGGCCCTCGCGGACGCCCGGGCACCCGTGCACGTGACGCGCGCGACCGGTGACCTGGCCGAGGCGCACCGCTGGTTCACGCAGTTCGAGGGTGCGGGGCTCGACGGCGTCGTCGCCAAGCCGCTGGACGCGCCGTACCAGCCGGACAAGCGCGCGATGTTCAAGATCAAGCACGAACGCACGGCCGACTGCGTGGTCGCGGGGTTCCGCTGGCACAAGTCCGGCGACGTGGTCGGGTCGCTGCTGCTCGGCCTGTGGAGCGACGACCGGCACCTGCAGCACGTCGGCGTCAGCGCGTCGTTCCCGATGGCGCGCCGGCGCACGCTGCTCGACGACCTCGCGCCGTACCGCGACGTCGACCTGGCCGAGCACCCGTGGGGCGCGTGGGCCGACCAGCAGGCGCACGCCGGACGTCGCATGCCCGGTGCGGTGAGCCGGTGGAACGCGACCAAGGACCTGTCGTTCGTGCCGCTGCGCCCCGAGCTGGTCGTCGAGGTCGCGTACGACCACATGGAGGGCGACCGGTTCCGGCACACGGCGCAGTTCCGCCGCTGGCGCCCCGACCGGGACCCCCGCACGTGCACGTACGCGCAGCTCGAGGAACCGGTGGGGTACGACCTGGCGGACGTCCTCGGTCCCTGACGACGCTCAGACCGCGACGAGCACGGCCGCGGTGACGACGAGCGTCGCGACGACCTCACCGGCACCGATGGCACCCGGTCGCAGCCGCGGCCACCGCCACGGCACGACCGCGGCCCGTGCGGCCAGCAGCACCCCGACGACGCCCAGCAACGGGTCGACCAGCGCGAGCGGCACCACCACGACCACGTGGTACGCCACCGACGCCCGCAGCACGCGCGGGTCGTCCCGGTCGCGGATCAGCGACTTCACGTACGGCACCGTGCCGAGGAAGTACGCGGCGAGCACCCCCGTCGCCGGCCACACCGCGCCGGCCGCGGGCGTCCCGGTGCCGAGGCCCGCGGCGACGGGTGTGAGCAGGCACGCGGCCCCCACCGTGACCGCGTCGTTCCACCACGAGCGGTCCGCTCGCCGCAGCGAGGCGACGAGGCTCGCGGCCAGCAGCGCCGCGAACACCGGGGCCCACCGCAGCAGGCCGGGTGCGGCGACCAGCAGTCCCGCGAGCAGCGCGAGCGCGGCGGCACCGTAGGCGACGACGGGCCGCCGGTACCTGACCCGCCGGCCGGACCGCAGCCACAGGCCCGCGGCGTGGAACGCGAGGTACCCGACGAGCCACGCGACGAGCAGCAGCGCGTGCCGCCACGACCAGCCGCCGAGCACCCCGCCGACGACCGGCGGGACCACGAGCATCGCCCACGCCCCGTGCTGCCGCGGCACCCACCCCGGCCCGGGGCGGCGTCCGCGGCGACGCGGCGCGCGCACGGTCGAGTCGGGAGGGCTGCTCATCCGGGCAGCGTAGGACGGCCGTCCCCCGCGAGGCGTGGGCCGGAGGTCCGCGGGCGGTCAGTCGGCCAACCCGATGGCGTAGCCCACGAAGAAGAGCGCCGCGAACGCCACGACGACGCCGATGACCGCGTACGCGACCCAGTTCGCGCCGCGCGACCCGGTGCCGGGCTGACGGTCGGACGCACCCGAGGTCGACGACTCCCCCGGCGGTGTGTCCCCCGGCGCCACCCCGCCTCCGGGCTCCAGCCCGGGCGTGCCCGAGGGGTCCGGGTCGGGGCTCGGCGGTGTGCTCATGGGTGCCTCTCCTGTCGTGCCGTCCGTCCCACCGTGCGTGCCGCGCCGCGATGCGGCAACCGCTGACGCGCGCAGGACGACGCCCGCCCGTACGGTCGTGCACGACGGGCCCCGCGGAGGCCCGCGACGCGGCACGGCGCAGCCGGCACGGGAGGTCACGATGGGGACGACGCAGCGCCCGCACGACGTGGTGGTGGTGGGCTCGGGGTTCGGCGGCCTGTTCACCGCGCGTGCGCTCGCCGGCGTGCCCGGTGTGCGCGTCACCGTCGTCAGCGGCGTCAACCACCACCTGTTCCAGCCGCTGCTGTACCAAGTCGCCACGGGCATCCTGTCGTCGGGCGAGGTCGCGCCGGCGACGCGGGACGTGCTGCGCCGCCAGCGGAACGCACGCGTGCTGCTGGGCGTCGTCGAGGACGTCGACCTGGACGCCCACGAGGTCGTGCACCGCTCACCGCTCGGCGTGGTCCGCACGCGGTACGACTCGCTGGTCGTCGCGGCGGGTGCCGGGCAGTCCTACTTCGGCCGCGACGAGTTCGCCGAGCACGCGCCCGGTCTCAAGAGCCTCGACGACGCGCTGGAGGTGCGGGCCCGCATCTACGGCGCGTTCGAGCTGGCCGAGCTCACCGACGACCAGGAGGTCGTGGACCGCCTGCTGACGTTCGTGGTCGTGGGCGCGGGGCCGACGGGGGTCGAGACGGCCGGTCAGGTCGCCGAGCTCGCGCACCGCGTGCTGCCCGGCCAGTTCCGGCGCGTCGACCCCGCGCGGGCCCGCATCCTGCTCGTCGACCCCGTCCCGCAGGTGCTGCCCGGCTACCCGCAGCGACTGTCGGCCGCCGCGGCCCGCGAGCTCGAGCGCGTCGGCGTCGAGATCTGGACCGGGTGGAAGGTCGTCGACGTCACCGACCGGTCCGTGACCGTCGAGGACGCCGACGGGCAGCGGCACGAGGTGCCCACGGTCTGCAAGGTGTGGGCCGCCGGTGTCGCCGGCGCACCGGTCGGGCGCGTGCTCGCCGAGCGCGCCGGCGTCGACGTCGACCGCTCGGGTCGTGTCCCGGTCGAGCCGGACTGCACGCTGCCGCGGCATCCCGAGGTGTTCGTCGTCGGCGACCTGATGCGGCACGGGACGCTGCCCGGGGTCGCGCAGGTCGCGATCCAGAGCGGGCAGCACGCGGCCGACCAGATCCGGCGCCGGGTGCGGGGAGAGCCCACGGGCCAGGAGTTCGTCTACCGCGACAAGGGCAGCATGGCGACGGTGTCGCGGTTCTTCGCGGTCGCGCAGATCGGCCCGGTCCGCACCGCGGGCGTCACCGCCTGGGCGCTGTGGCTGGGCGTGCACCTGGTGTACCTGGTCGGGTTCAAGAACCGGCTGACGACGCTGCTGCACTGGGCCGTGTCGTTCCTCGGACGGGGTCGCGCCGAGCGCGCCTCCACGTGGCAGCAGGTCGTGGCGCGCAACACGCTGCGACGCACCGGTGAGGCGGCACTGGGCTCACGCCCCGCCGACGACAGCACGGGCTGATCCGACGGGGCCGATCCCCTCGCCCGCCGGTCCGCTCGCACTGGCCCGGGCGCACTGCCCGGTCTCACTGCCCCGGTCTCGCCCGGCGCCCGGGGTGGCTCACCAGCCGCCGCCACCCCCGCCGCCGACTCCCCCGCCGGAGAACCCGCCGCCGCTGCTGAACCCGGAGCCGCCCGACGTCCCGGGCGTCGGTGCCGAGATCGCCGCCGTCGCGATCGACTCGAAGCGGTCGATCGCCCCCACGAAGCCGGTGGCCCAGAACGCGTGCGCGGCCGGCGAGTACGTGCCGACGTACCAGGTGGGCTCCGCGACCACCCGTCCCTGCGACGCGAGCTCGGCGAACACGCGCGCCCACCGGTCCGCGAGGCCGAACACGATCGCGTACGGCAGGTAGCGGCTGAAGACGTCCTCACCCTCCTCGAACCGGATCTGGTTCGCCTCGGCGGTCGCCAGGTAGCGCCGGAACCCGAGCGCCTGCGCGAGGACGGCGGTGCCGTCGGGGGTGCGGGCGGGGGCCGACCCGCTGAGCGCGAGCACGAGGACCCCGACGAGCAGCAGGGCACCGCCGACCAGCGCGAGCCCGGGCACGACCTGCACGGCCATGCCGACCACGAACCCGAGGCCCCCCAGGACCACGAGCAGGATGCCGACGACGATCCACGCGGTGCGCACGCTCTTGGGGTTGGCGCGGAACCAGCCCACGCTCGTGACGTGCGCGTACATCATGTCCTGCACCTTGGCGAGCGACGACGCGAACGTGGTCTTGAGGTCCGACAGCCTGACCGTGTCGCCCTTCTCGAACAGGTCGCTCAGCAGCCACGCCTCGAACGGCAGCAGCCCCTCGGTGCCGGGGCGCAGCCGCACCAGGGTCCAGTCCTTCGGCTTCTTGCCGGGCTTCGAGCGCGGCACCTCCTCGATGCGCAGCCACCCGCGCACCGCGAGGTCGATGATCGTCGCGGTGACGTCGACGGGGTCGGCCTTCTCGTCGACGAGCGTGCCGATCTCGCCCGGCCGCGTGCCCTCGGGCGGCTGGAACTGGACGGCGACGGGGGTGCGCCGGTCGCGGTGGCCGGTGGGCGCGTCCTGCCCGTCGACGGGACGCAGACCGGGGGTCAGACCGAGGTAGGCACGGTCGCGGCCCGTCCGGCGCACGCGGCCGATCGCGAGCGCTCCCCCGAGCAGCGCCACGCCCGCCGCGACACCGCCGCCGGCGGTCGCAGGTCGCAGCGGCAGCGTCGGGTCGGGCTTGTCACGCAGGATCGGCCGGACGCCGGGGAACGTCCCGCCCGGCCAGCCCGTCACGGTCGTGAGCTGGTCCCCCACCGTCACGACGTCCTGCGTGAACGTCGCCGACGCGCCCGAGGTCGTCGCCGACCCGCACGGCGTCGTCGAACCGTACGGTCCGACGAAGCACGCGGCGCCCTGGACGCCGGCAGGCCCCGTGACCGTGACCGTCAGGTGCGACAGCGGGATCTCCCACCCGGGCCCGATGACGTTCCAGTACAGCTCGTCGCCCGAGTGCTGGGCGTTGGCGGGGTTGATCCAGCCGTCGACGGTCAGCTCGATCCGGTACGTCTGCACGCCGGACACGTCGTCGACGTCCTCGTCGCCGATCCGCAGGACCATCGCCGACGTCTCGTCCTCGCGGTGCACCTGCGCCGGCGCGCCGGTCGGGCTCGACGCCCGCACGTCGCGGAACTCGAAGAACCGGTCCTGCTCGTCGTCGTACGACACGCGCGTCGGGAACGTCAGGTACGGGCCGTGGCCGGGCTCGTCGCCGTAGTCGAAGTCGAGGTCGATGGTCACCGCGACGGTGCCGTCGGCGGCCGCGTCCGCCGTGACGTCGTACCGCGTGATCTCCCGGCCGCTGCTCAGGTCACCGGGTGCGCCGGCGGCGAGCGCCGCGGGCGGGGCCAGCAGGATCACGCCGAGCGCGACGAGCAGCACGAGCGCGAGCACCGCCAGCCGCCGCACGGCACCGGACAGCGTGGGGTCGGGCCCGGTCGGTCGCGCGGGGCGCGTCGGCGGTGCGGCCCTCACCGGTCGCGCCGCTCCCGGATCGCGCGCTGGGCCTCCAGGTTGTCCTGCCGCTCGCGCAGCGCCTGGCGCTTGTCCCAGTCCTTCTTGCCGACGGCCAGCGCGATCTCGACCTTGGCGCGACCGTCGAGGAAGTACAGCGCGAGCGGCACGATCGTGTGCCCCTTCTCACGCGTGCGCGCCTCGAGCCGCTCGATCTCCTCGCGGTGCAGCAGCAGCTTGCGCTTGCGCCGCGGCGCGTGGTTGGTCCAGGTGCCCTGCGAGTACTCCGGGATGTGGACGCCGTGCAGCCACGCCTCGCCGCCCTCGACCTCGGCCCAGCCGTCGACGAGGGACGCGCGGCCGGCGCGCAGCGCCTTGACCTCGGTGCCGGTCAGGACGAGCCCGGCCTCCAGCACGTCCTGGATGAGGTAGTCGTGCCGGGCCTTGCGGTTGGCGGCGACCATCGTGCGGCCGTCGACCTTCGCCTTCGCCACGGCGCGGCCCTCCGTCCTGGTGCTCGTCCGGCGCGCGGGTGCGGCCGTCAGGGTGGTGGCGCGACGGGCGTCGTGCCGGGGTCCGAGCCTACCGGCGACCGGTGACGGGCCCCACGTGATTGCGCCGCGCCACGGCGGGTACGCCCGTCACAGCCCCAGGTACGGGCGCGGGTTCTGCGTGCCGCCGTTGATGTACACCTCGAAGTGCAGGTGGCAGGCGGCCGACGTCCCCGTGTTGCCCGCGTAGCCGATCACCTGCCCCGCGCTGACCTGCGCGCCCGCGCCGACGGTGAACGACGACATGTGGTTGTAGCTCGACATCAGCGACGACCCGTTGACCCAGCCGTGGTCGACCATCACCTGGTTGCCGTACCCGCTGCGGTAGCGGGCCCACTGCACGGTGCCGGAGCGCCCGGCGTACACGGGCTCGCCGCACCGGTCGCGCAGGTCGATGCCCGCGTGCAGGCGCCAGTACCCGAGCACGGGGTGCAGCCGGTTGCCGTACTCCGACGTCACGACGATGGGGTTGTGCGCCGTGGGGTTCGCGAACAGCGCACCCGGTCGCGCACCGCCCGGCTGCGGGCTGCCGCTGCCACCGCCGCCGGTCTGGCCGGCCGCGCGGCGCGCGGCCTCCTCCTGCTCGCGCTGGATGCGCTGCTGCTCGACGATCGCCGCGAGCTCCTGCGTGACCCGCGCGCGCTCGGCGTCGTTCGCGGCGACCTGCGCCTGCGCCTCGGACCTGCGCGACTCGATGTCGGCCTTGCGCTGCTTCTGCTCGGCGACGAGACGCTCGACCTCGGCCTTGGCCGCCACGGCCTGCTCCCGGGCCCGCTCGGCCTCCGCGAGCTTCTCGTCGGCGGCGGCCTTGAGCTCGTCGACCTTGGCCCGCACCGCGGCCTGGCGCGCCTGCGCGTTCTTGTTCCTGGCGGCCAGCTCGGTGAGCTCGTCGAGCACCTGCGTCTGCGTGCGCAGCGCGGTCGAGACCAGTCCGTACTTCTCGACGAAGTCCTGCGAGCTCTCGGCGTCGAGCATCACGCTCATGCCGGACACGTCGCGGCCGCCCTTGTACGCCTCGCGTGCCATCTGGCCGATCGCGGCGCGGATCTCCTGCTCACGCGTGTCGTCCACCGCGATCTGCTCGGTGATCGCCGCCTCCTCGTCGCGCGCGGCCTGCAGCCGGGCGGCGAGGATCTCGGCCTCGCGCTGCGCCGCCTGCGCCGCGGCCTCGGCCTCGTCGAGACGCGCCTGCGCGACGGGGAGCTGCGCCTCGACCTCCGCGAGCCTCGCCAACGCGTCGGCCAGCTCACCGCTGAGCTCCTCGATCGCCTCGGCGAGGTCCGCGGCCCGCTGCTCGGCCGCGGCGGCGCGCTGCTCCGCGGCGGCGCGCTTGTTCGACAGCTCGTCGGCCAGCGCGGTGCCGGTGCCGGCGACGAGGAGCGCCGGTCCCGCGACGGCGAGCGCGGCGAGCACCGCGACGAGCCGCTGCAGCGGGCGACGGCGGCCGGCGGCGGACGCGGCGGTGGGCGGGGTGCGGTCGGGTCGGCGCATCGTCATACCTTCGTGTATCGGCTCAGCGTGACCAGGGACGAGACCGCGGCCAGCACGAACGCCACGACGACGAGCAGCGGTGCGATCGCGAGCACGTCGGACGTCCCCACGTACGGGATCCACGTGACCGACTGCCCCAGCCAGTCGGTCACCAGGTACTCCACGCCCAGCCACAGCCCGCCGATCGCGAGCGCCGCACCGAGCGTCGCAGCGATCGCGCCCTCGAGCATGAACGGGAGCTGGATGAACAGGTTCGACGCGCCGACGAGCCGCATGATGCCGGTCTCACGGCGTCGGCTCAGGGCCGACAGCCGGATGGTCGTCGTGATGAGCAGCACCGCCGCGAGCAGCATGATCGCGGCGAGTCCCGCCGCCGCCCACGTCGCGCGGTCCAGCACGAGGAACAGGTTGTCGAACAGCCTGCGCTGGTCCTCGACGGACTCGACGCCGGGCCGCCCGGAGACGACGTCGGCGACCACCTGGTACTGCTCGGGGTCGGTGAGCTTGATGCGCAGCGACGCGTTCATGTCGTCCGCCGTGGCGGCCGACGCCCAGAACTGGTCGCCGAACTGGCGCTGGAACGCCGCGAACGCCTGCTCCTTGGACTCGGGGTAGATCTCCTGGACGAACTCGGCGACCTGGGGGGCGGCGAGGGCCGCGAGGATGTCCTCGCGCTGCTCCTCGGTGACCTCGCCCGCGGCGCACGTCGGCGCCGCGGAGTTGGCCGGGCACAGGAAGACCGAGACCTCGACCTTGTCGTACCAGTCGTCCTTCATCTTGTCGATCTGCGCCTGCAGCAGCGCCGCCGCGCCGAGGAACGTCAGGCACACGAACGTCACGAGGACGACCGAGATGGTCATCGACAGGTTCCGGCGCAGGCCGATGCCGATCTCGGAGAGGATGAACTGGGCGCGCATCTGCCGGCCCCCTCAGCGGTCCGAGCCGTAGACGCCGCGCGACTGGTCGCGCACCATCTCGCCCGTGCTCAGCTCGATGACGCGCTTGCGCATCTGGTCCACGATCTCGTCGTCGTGGGTGGCCATGACCACGGTGGTGCCGGTGCGGTTGATGCGGTCGAGCAGGCGCATGATCCCCAGGGACGTCGTCGGGTCGAGGTTGCCGGTCGGCTCGTCGGCCAGCAGGATCGACGGCCGGTTGACGAACGCGCGGGCGATGGCCACGCGCTGCTGCTCGCCGCCGGACAGCTCGTGCGGGCGGCGCTTCTCCTTGCCGGCGAGCCCGACCATGTCGAGCACGTCGGGCACCGTGGTGAGGATGTGGTGGCGCGGCTTGCCGATGACCTGCAGCGCGAACGCGACGTTCTCGAAGACCGTCTTGGTGGGCAGCAGACGGAAGTCCTGGAACACCGCGCCGATCTGCCGGCGCAGGTGCGGGACCTTGAAGCTCGACAGCGTGCCGAGCTCCTTGCCCGCGACGAACACCCGGCCCGCCGACGCGCGCTCCTCGCGCAGCACGAGCCGCAGGAAGGTCGACTTGCCGGACCCCGAGGCGCCGACGAGGAACACGAACTCACCGCGCTCGACGTCGAGGGATACGCGGTCCAGGGCGGGGCGTGCCCCGCGCGCATAGACCTTCGTCACGTTCTCGAACCGGATCACGGGATGCGGAGCCTTCGGTGCTGGACGGTCACGGGCATGGCGGTCACGGGCGTGCTGACCGCACCGAGGCTAGGCAGCAAACCTGAGGGGCTCGACCCCAACACGCCGTGCGGGGGCAGTCCGTCGCGGCCTGCGCGGCTCAGCGTCGGGGCGAATGCGACGTATCGTCCCGGGCCCGGGTCCCGTCCTCGCGCTCCCGCACGCTCCGGTGCGCCTTGACCGCCGTACCGCGGGCTCGCTAGCCTTACGGCGTATACCTTACGCCGTAAGGTCATGACTCGTGGAGGCACGCATGGACGCACCGCCGAGGACCGCACGCACGACGGGCCTGGTCTACCTCGCGCTCGGGCTCACCGGGATGCTCGGCTTCCTGGTCGTCCGGCCGCGGCTGTACGCCGTCGACGACCCCGCGCAGACCCTGGCGAACCTCGTCGCCCACGACGGGCTGGCGCGGTGGGGGCTCGCGCTCGAGCTCGGCATCGTGCTCACGCAGGCGCTGCTGGCCGTGTCCTTCTACCGGCTCTTCCGCCCCGTGGACGCGACCTCGGCCGGCACGCTGGCTGCGTTCGGGCTCGTCAACGCGGTCGCGATCCTCGGAAGTGCCGCGATGCTCGGCGGCGCGCTCCACGTCGCGACCAGTCCCGGGCTGCTCGCGGACCCCGCAGGCGGCGTCCAGCTCCTGTACGTGCTCAGCGAGGGCTTCTGGGCCGCCGGCAACCTGTTCTTCGGGCTGTGGCTCCTCCCGATGGGCTCCCTGGTCCTCGCCTCCGGGTACATGCCGCGAGCACTCGGCCGGGTGCTCGTCGTCGGGGGCGTCGGCTACGTGCTCAGCGCCTTCGTCCCCGTGCTGCTGCCGGGGACGCCGGACGTCGCCGTCGCGGTGCTGGCCGCACCCGCCTCGATCGGTGAGTTCTGGATGATCGGGTACCTGCTCGTGCACGGCTTCCGCCGCGGCGCCACCGCCGCACGCGGGCCCGCCGCCGCGCCGGCCACCACGCACGTGGCCGGCACGTGAGCCGGCCGACCCGCACGGCACCGGTCGGCGCCCGGTGGTGATGCCGCGGTGGCTCGCCCACCTGAACCGGCGCGTGTTCAACCCGCGCGAGCTCGAGCGCGGCAGGTGGCCCGTGCTGCGGCACGTCGGCCGGGTCTCGGGCACGGTCCACCGCACCCCGCTCGGGGCGATCCGGCTCGAGCACGGCTACGCCTTCGCGCTGGTCTACGGGCGCCGCACCGAGTGGCTGCGCAACGTGCTGGCCGCCGGCGAGGCCGTCCTGGAGGTCGACGGGCGCGAGGTCGTCCTCACCACGCCCCGCGTCCGTCCGCTGCACGACCTCGACGTCCGGGCGGCCGGCGGACCCTCGCGCCGCACCCAGCGGCTGCTCGGCATCACCGAGTGCCTGGTCCTCGACGACGTCTAGACATCCCACGGTCGTAAGTCGTCAAGCGGCGGCGGGGGTCGGTAGGTCTTCGGTGGTGGTGTGCCAGGCGGTGTGCTCGTCGTAGTTGGTGTGGTGGTGCAGGCAGCCGTGCAGGA
>Ga0160438_1000102_pt1 | contig 37294 bp, 38 predicted proteins | sample HID1975K_E0MG_FD_108203 | JGI IMG/M metagenome (GOLD analysis project Ga0160438, IMG submission 108203) | Enriched soil microbial communities from UW Madison campus, WI, USA - HID1975K_E0 MG | ecosystem: Environmental > Terrestrial > Soil > Unclassified | place: USA: Madison, Wisconsin...
CGGCCTTTGAGTTGCAATTGGCTGATCAGTTTCCAGTCGCCAACCACCAGCACGATATCGCCAAGTTGTAAGGCTTCATCCACCAGCAAGCCTTCCATCGCTTCGCCATTACGGCGTAACCCGACGACATTCAGGCCGTAGCGCGTACGGAAGCCGATTTCGCGCAGCGTTTGCCCGATTAACTCAGACTCAGGGATCAGCGAGACTTCCGCCATCCCCACATCCAGCGCCTGATCTGAAAAATATTCACCACGCAGCACCATCGGCTCAAGCATCTGTTCGCTACAAAACTCACGCAGATCGATTTCAGAAGCAGACATATCAATCAACAGCACGTCGCGCGCGCGAAATTCAGTGACGCCCGTAACATTGACGATCACCCGGCGGAATTTACGCCAGCGCTCAAGACCAATAACATTGGCACCATAACGCTCACGCAGTTTTAAATCATCAAGACGGCGACCCACCATTGGCGAACCAGGGCGAATCGCCAGACGACGCGCACGCCCCGTCAGCCGATAATCTTTGATCAGATCGCGGAAAGTTCGGCGTCGCCAGTCTTGTCTGCCGTCATCTTTTTTCTGCCCGTTTAATGCAAACCGCGCGATCAGCATATAGCCGATACCCAACAGCAAAATGACCAGGCCAATTGGCGTCACGCTAAAGAAGTGGAAACCCTGCAAACCTTCGCGCAGCAGTTCACTGTTTACCACCAGGTTTGGTGGCGTGGCGACAAGCGTCATCATGCCGCTAATCAACCCGGCAAAACTCAGCGGCATCATCAGGCGTGATGGTGACGTTTTCATGCGCATTGAAACACTGAGAACCACGGGAATAAATATTGCTACCACGCCCGTTGAACTCATGAACGCGCCGAGGCCCGCCACCGTTAACATCAGCAAAACCAACATTTTCGTTTCACTGCTGCCCGCGACATCCACCAGCCAGGCGCCCATTTTTGTGGCAACGCCGGTTCGAACGAGTCCATCGCCAATGATAAAAAGCGCTGCAATCAAAATAACATTGGGGTCGCTAAAACCAGAAAAGGCTTCGCTAAGAGTCAGTGTACCGCTGAGAACAAACGCAATGATGACAAGTAAAGCAACCGCATCCATACGCACTTTGCCGGTGGCGAATAACACTACCGCAATCGCTAATAGCGATAAGACCCAAATCAATTCTGAGTTCAAAACAATTCCTTTGTGGTTGTCTCAGGGGGTAAAAATCTTGCCATAAAAAAGCCCCGCTATCGCGGGGCTAAATCATGTGTTTAGTGTTTTCTAAGCACTTCGACTGTACCGTCTGGCAACTTCTGCACCAGCAACTCAGTTAACGAGTGCAATGCATAATCGACATGTGCAAGGCGCGGCGTATCTGCCGGGGCGTTGACCGCAATAACGTGACAACCCGCTGCAAGACCTGAAAGCACCCCCGCAGGGGCATCTTCCACCACCACGCACTCTTCAGGCTCAAGCTCAAGTAATTGTGCACCGAGCAGGTAAGCATCTGGCTCAGGTTTTCCACGCGCTACACGTTCAGCAGTCACCAGCACTTCTGGCGCGGGTAGCCCACCCGCAGCACGACGAGCAGAGGCGACCGGTAACGAGCCCGAAGTCACGATGGCCCATGGAATGCCTGCTTCGTTCAGGTGAGTCAACAGTTCAACAGCGCCAGGCAAAGCGACAATACCATCGGTGTCTTCGGATTCGATTTTTTCCAGACGCAAGAATTCTTGCTGGATCTCTTCTTCAGAGGCACCCGCCATAAAGTGACGCAGCGAAGTAATCGCCTGTTTGCCATGAATGAAGCCCAATACTTCTTGCGGCGAAATATCGAAACGCTTTGCCCAGTTAATCCATGCACGCTCGACTGCTGGCAGGGAATCAACCAGAGTCCCATCCAAATCAAACAAGAAACCTTTGCACTTCACGACAAGTCTCCCCTCAGGCATTAATAATTTGCGCGATCTCGTTCGCACTTAAATGATACTGACGTGGGCATGACTGCCACACTTTCAACATCCGTTGGTATTTTTCCCACATTGGGGTCTGCGCGTTAAAACCGTGCGTACCCGCATCAAAATGCGCGTAACGGCCTTCAATATTCACCATGAAACGAACGTAACCCAGGAAACGTGCTTCTGTGGCCGCATCAAAGCCCAGGAAAGTGACGCGACGCTCGTCGATTTGCTGGTTGTCTTTCAGGTTCGTCCAGGAGACGTGCAGCGCGTGGTACATCTCCATGATGTCGATAACCGTGCGGCAGGTTTCTTCTGTCAGCTCGCCAAACTCCCTGTCCAGCTCACGCATTTGTAGGCCATAGCCACGCTCAATGATCGTTTGAAGACGACGATAACGCTCGGCGTTGTCCGCATCGAGCATGGTCATCATTTTGTACTGATTAGATAAAATCAGTCGCTGGGCGTTAGTCATTTCCATTTCTTAGCTCCTGTTGCGCAGGGTAGATTGCCCTACGAAAAATAATCCTTTCTATATATGCGAAACGGCAGGGATTTTACAAATCATCAAGAAAAGTTTTATCCAACTGCTTGAACGCACGTTTAAGAACTTCCGCCAGCGCCTGGTAATCAGGCTTGCCTTCAATCGGCGATAACGCCTGTCCGGCTTCCTGTAGTTTGCCACGCACTTCGTAAAACCAATTAAGAATGGATGGCGGCAGCGGTGTGACGGAACGTTTTCCTAACCACCATAGACCTTGCATCGGCAGGCTACAGGCGAACAATGCGGTAGCGACGGCGGGGCCAAGTTGGCCGCCAAGGGCAATTTGCCAGGTCAGCGTAAAGACAGCGAGCGGAGGCATAAAGCGGATGGCAAAGCGCGTGGCGCGGATAACGCGGTTTTCAACGAAGATCGGCGCGAGGCGTTTATCGACAGGCCAGGTCTTAGAATAATGCTGCCCGCGACTGAACATACTGAACCAGCTTGCGTGGCTGTTTTGGGGTGTCGACATGACGTTACCTCAACTTCACATATAAAAAATAAAATTTTTGTGCAATTTAACAACTCTAAATTACATGGTTCAAAATCTTTTGTCTTTAACCATCGCAATCAGGTATCCTGTGCCGGCCTTGATGGCCGTAGAAGGGAAACCGCAGGTTGTCAATTTTTTGCTCAGTTCGCCAATGCCGAAATATCACGCAATATGGCGTAAACTCTAGAGTATTTCTTCGTCATGCCAAAAAAACGCTTTCGGCATGACGTTAATCATAAATGTCTGTCTCATCATGCGCTACGCTGAGAGACTAAATGACGTTTTTTTAGCCACGTATAAAAGTAGGTACTTCCATGTCGAGTAAGCTAGTACTGGTTCTGAACTGCGGTAGCTCTTCACTGAAATTCGCAATTATTGATGCTGTAAACGGTGACGAGTACCTCTCTGGTTTAGCCGAATGTTTCCATCTTCCTGAGGCACGTATCAAGTGGAAAATGGATGGCGGTAAACAAGAAGCGGCTTTGGGTGCAGGCGCCGCTCACAGCGAAGCTCTGAACTTTATGGTTAATACCATTTTGGCACAAAAACCTGAATTGTCCGAGCAGCTGACTGCTATCGGCCACCGTGTTGTTCACGGCGGCGAGAAGTACACCAGCTCCGTCGTTATCGACGAGACCGTGATTCAGGGTATCAAAGATACTGCTTCTTTTGCACCTCTGCATAACCCGGCACACCTGATCGGTATTGCTGAAGCATTGAAATCTTTCCCTAAACTGGCTGATAAAAACGTTGCTGTGTTTGACACCGCGTTCCATCAGACCATGCCAGAAGAATCTTATCTCTATGCTCTGCCGTACAAACTGTACAGAGAGCACGGCGTTCGTCGCTACGGCGCACACGGCACCAGCCACTACTATGTGACTCAAGAAGCCGCGAAAATGCTGAACAAGCCAGTGGAAGAAGTGAATATTATCACTTGCCACTTGGGCAACGGCGGTTCCGTTTCTGCTATTCGTAACGGCAAGTGTGTAGACACCTCTATGGGTCTGACTCCACTGGAAGGCCTGGTAATGGGCACCCGTTCTGGTGACATCGATCCTGCGATTATCTTCCACCTGCATGACTCTTTGGGCATGAGCGTTGATGACATCAACAAAATGCTGACCAAAGAATCTGGTCTGTTGGGTCTGACTGAAGTCACCAGCGACTGCCGTTATGTTGAAGACAACTACACCACTAAAGAAGATGCTAAACGTGCTATGGACGTGTTCTGTCACCGTCTGGCTAAATACATCGGCTCTTACACTGCGCTGATGGACGGTCGTCTGGATGCAGTTGTGTTCACTGGTGGTATCGGTGAAAACGCAGCAATGGTACGTGAACTGTCTCTGGGCAAACTGGGTGTTCTGGGCTTCGAAGTTGACCACGAACGCAACCTGGCTGCGCGCTTTGGCAAATCAGGCTTCATCAACAAAGAGGGTACCCGTGCTGCGGTGGTCATTCCGACCAACGAAGAACTGGTTATCGCTCAGGATGCATCTCGCCTGACCGCTTGATTCTCCTTACCGCCAGCCTTCGCTGGCGGTGTTGTTTTCTGAGTCTCACAAGCCCCGCTTGTGCAACAAAGAGGTTATACCGTGTCCCGTACAATTATGTTGATCCCTACCGGAACTAGCGTCGGCCTGACTAGCGTCAGCCTGGGTGTTATCCGTGCTATGGAACAAAAAGGCGTTCGCCTAAGCGTTTTCAAACCTATCGCTCAACCACGCACGGGTGACGATACTCCAGATCAAACCACCAGCATCGTTCGTGCTAACTCCAGCATCCCTACTGCTGAGCCACTGCACATGAACCACGTTGAGTCGTTGCTGTCGAGCAACCAACAAGACGTGCTGATGGAAGAGATCATCGCCAACTTCCACGCCAGCAGCAAAGACGCTGAAGTGGTTCTGGTAGAGGGTTTGGTTCCGACTCGTAAGCACCAGTTTGCTCAGTCTTTGAACTATGAAATCGCTAAAACGCTGAACGCTGAAATCGTCTTCGTGATGTCCCTGGGTAACAACTCCCCAGAGCAGATGAAAGAACGTATTGAACTGGCTCGTAGCAGCTTCGGTGGTAGCAAAAACACCAACATCACTGGCGTTATCATTAACAAACTGAATGCCCCAGTTGATGAGCAGGGTCGTACCCGTCCTGATCTGTCTGAAATTTTCGATGACTCCACTAAAGCGAGCATCGCTAACATCGATCCTAAAGCACTGTTCGCTGACAGCCCGCTGCCAGTTCTGGGCTGTGTGCCATGGAGCTTTGATCTGATCGCCACTCGTGCAATTGATATGGCGCGTCACCTGAACGCAACCATCATCAACGAAGGCGACATCAAAACCCGTCGCGTGAAGTCTGTGACCTTCTGTGCGCGTAGCATTCCGCACATGCTGGAACACTTCCGTCCAGGTTCTTTGCTGGTTACTTCCGCAGACCGTCCAGATGTGCTGGTTGCAGCGTGCCTGGCAGCAATGAATGGCGTGGATATCGGTGCCGTTCTGCTGACCGGTGGTTACGAAATGGATCCGCGCGTGAGCAAACTGTGTGAGCGTGCATTCGCCACCGGCCTGCCGCTGTTCATGGTTGATACCAACACCTGGCAGACCTCCCTGAGCCTGCAAAGCTTCAACCTGGAAGTCCCAACTGACGACCATCAGCGTATCGAGAAAGTGCAGGAATATGTGGCTAGCCACATTGATGCAAACTGGATTGAATCTCTGACTGCAACTTCCGAGCGCAGCCGTCGTCTGTCTCCGCCAGCATTCCGCTACCAGCTGACCGAGCTTGCTCGTAAAGCCGGCAAACGTGTTGTGCTGCCAGAAGGCGAAGAGCCACGTACCGTGAAAGCGGCATCTATCTGCGCTGAACGTGGTATCGCAACTTGCGTGCTGTTGGGTAACCCGGATGAAATCACCCGCGTTGCTGCTGCGCAAGGTGTTGAACTGAGTGCTGGCATCGAAATCGTTGATCCAGAAGTGGTTCGCGAGAGCTACGTTGCACGTCTGGTTGAGCTGCGTAAGAGCAAAGGAATGACCGAAGCCGTTGCGCGTGAGCAACTGGAAGACAACGTGGTGCTGGGTACTTTGATGCTTGAGCAAGACGAAGTTGACGGCCTGGTTTCCGGTGCGGTTCACACCACAGCGAACACCATTCGTCCTCCGTTGCAGCTGATCAAAACTGCACCAGGTAGCTCTCTGGTTTCTTCTGTGTTCTTCATGCTGCTGCCAGAACAGGTTTATGTTTACGGTGACTGCGCGATCAACCCAGATCCAACTGCTGAGCAACTGGCAGAAATCGCTATTCAGTCTGCGGATTCCGCTGCTGCATTCGGTATCGACCCACGTGTTGCAATGCTGTCCTACTCCACCGGTACTTCTGGTGCGGGTAGCGACGTTGAGAAAGTACGTGAAGCTACACGTATTGCTCAGGAAAAACGCCCTGACCTGGTCATCGATGGTCCGTTGCAGTACGACGCCGCGGTTATGGCTGACGTTGCTAAATCCAAAGCGCCAAACTCACCGGTTGCAGGTCGCGCTACCGTGTTCATTTTCCCAGACCTGAACACCGGTAACACCACCTATAAAGCGGTACAGCGCTCAGCAGACCTGATCTCCATCGGGCCAATGCTGCAAGGTATGCGTAAACCCGTTAACGACCTGTCTCGTGGCGCACTGGTAGACGATATCGTTTACACCATCGCTCTGACTGCGATTCAGTCTTCTCAACAAGACTAAGTTCTTCTGAGAAGCAAAAAGGCCGCTCATTTGCATTAGCGGCCTTTTTTATTGGTGATGTTCCGAGAAAAACCGAATCAATTACTCCGCAGCAGCGGCATGTTGGGATTCATTTTTAGCGTTGCGTGTCATCCACAAAGCCAGGGCCTTCAGAGAATCAGGCGTGAAGTCATCACAACGTGCGGTAATTTCTTCAGGGGACATCCAGCACACTTCGCTGACTTCATCTTCCTGCAACGCAAACGGGCCGTGTGATACGCAGCTAAACAAGCTTCCCCAAACGCGGCAGTTGGCATCCTCAAAGTAGAATTGCCCATGCTCTGCGAACGGTACACCGGCAATGCCCAACTCTTCTTCTGCCTCGCGACGAGCTGAGTCCAGTAACTGTTCATCAGCCTGAACCACGCCACCCGCAGTTGCGTCGAGCATGCCCGGTAAAAAATCTTTGGTTTCAGTGCGACGTTGCACCAAAATCTTACCCATACCGTCGTGCACGACGATATAAGTCGCGCGATGGCGTAAGCGCTGCGCACGCATTTGCTCACGACTTGCCTGCGCGATGACTTCATTGTCTTCACTGACAATGTCTACCCATTCCATGCCAACAAAATGACTCTGTTCCGCCATTGGGGAAACCTTATATAGGGCGCTCTTTGGCGCGTGATTCGTCTAACAAGCGGTAAGTTACGGGGTAATCTCGACCTGTGCAATAACCCCATCGTTATTCAGTGCGTGAACGCTCAGAACACCATCGTTTAGCATCCCGTAACTCGCTTCAAACCCACCTTTGGGGATACTCACGGAGCCAGGATTGAACAGATATATCGAGTCTTGCTTTTCAGCCAATGGCAGATGAGTGTGACCAAAAACCAACACATCATTTTCTGCCAGCGGCGGCAATTTATCGGGATTATATAAATGGCCGTGAGTGATAAATAAACGCTGCTCGGCCATCAATATCTGTTGCCAGGGAGCTGAAATCGGAAAATGTAGCAGCATCTGATCCACCTCGCTGTCACAGTTGCCGCGCACTGCAATAATTTTATCGGCAATGCTGTTAAAGCGCTCCGCAACGGCACCTGGATTGTAACCCACCGGCAAAGCATTACGTGGCCCGTGATTTAATACATCGCCCAGTAATATCAGCCATTTAGCAGCGCTGCGTTCAAAATGAGCCAGCACCAGCTCGGTTGCGGGTAGCGAACCATGAATATCGGAGGCAAACATCAGCTTCATAAAACCACATTCCTGTTAGTGATAAGCAAAATTATCATAACGAATTATGGGGCTAATCAGCCAGAATGCTTTGCGGAAAGTGCCAGAAAACGCTGCACGGATGCTCGCTGCCACTGGAATGCGGCATACTCCTGCAAACGCTCCGGAACTTCATCGCCATTGAGAATCAAGCGATTTAGCATCAGTGCCAAATCGGTATCAGCAATCGACCATTCGCCAAAAAGATTTTGCTGGCCGACGGGGAGTAAATTTTCTACCGCCGCGATGAGTTTTTGCGCCGCCGCCTGCCCTTTCTCGGTCAGAGGGGCTTTCTTCACGCTGGCAAAAACCACGTCGGTTGAGCGTTCTTCACGAATGGGCATTAAATCGCTGCGTATCCATGCCTGAATTTGTCTGGCCCGAGCGCGTTTTTCGAGATCATGGGGATAAATACGCTCCCAGGTAGGAGGCGCGAAACGGTCTTCCAGATACTCAGCAATGGCGGAGGATTCAGTCAGCAAAAAGTCATCGACCGCTAGCACCGGAACGCGTCGCGTAAGGTCATACCCTTTCCAGCCTGGTTGCAGATTTTGCCCGCTGTTTAAATCAACCGTTTGCAGAGTAAAGCTCAGACCTTTCTCTTTCAGTGAAACATAAACGGACATGACATACGGACTAAAAAAGTTAGCGTCGGACCAAAGTGTGATTGTCGGCTGGCTCATAACATCCCCATAATTTAGCTTTCCAGGTTATTGAACATATAGCGGAAGATGAATTCTGTCACTTGAACAAAACTCATCCACCCGGCAAGTTTTTCAAAAAGTCTATACTCCATAGGTTTACGAAAAATGCTGACATCAGGATGGGCATAACATGATTGACCTTTACTATGCACCGACACCAAACGGCCACAAAATCACGCTTTTTCTGGAAGAAACAGGGCTGGATTACACCCTTCACCGTATAGATATTGGCAAAGGAGATCAGTTTCAGCCTGCCTTTTTGGCGATTTCACCGAACAATAAAATCCCGGCGATAATCGACCACCATCCGGCAGACGGCGGCGGCCCACTGAGTATCTTTGAATCAGGCGAAATCCTGCTTTATCTGGCAGAAAAAACCAACGAGCTATTAAGCAAAGATCTGCGTGAACGCACCCACACGCTGCAATGGTTGTTCTGGCAAGTCGGAGGGTTTGGCCCAATGCTCGGCCAAAATCATCACTTCAATCACTTCGCGCCTCAGCCCGTTCCTTACGCCATTGAACGTTACCAGGTGGAAACTCAGCGTCTGTATGGTGTCCTCAACAAACAGCTCGAGAAAACCCCATGGCTGGGCGGCAATGAATACAGTATTGCCGATATCGCCACTTACCCGTGGACGGTTTCTCATGAGCGCCAGCGCATTAATCTGGCGAATTTCCCGGCGGTGCAAAACTGGTTTGAACGTATTCGTTCGCGCCCGGCAACCGAACGGGCCTATGAGCAGGCTCAGAAAAGCTAACATCCGTGCGCCCGCGATGGGCGCAATGTTTTTCCTCATCTCTTTTGGGTATAGTCTGCAACAGGAAATAACCAGAAATAGATACATAAAGGAAACCTGCAATGTCGCCAGACGCAATTATTCGAATCAAAAACTTACGCCTGCGCACTTTTATCGGCATCAAAGATGAAGAGATTTCCAACCGCCAGGATATTGTCATTAATGTGGCAATTCATTATCCGGCAGAGAAAGCTCGCGCCAGTGAAGACATCAACGACGCACTGAATTACCGCACCATCACTAAGCAAATCATCCAGTTGGTTGAGAATAATCGTTTCTCACTGCTGGAAAAATTAACTCAGGATGTGCTCGACATCGCATGCGATCATCCGTGGGTATCTTATGCTGAAGTAGAAATCGATAAACTACACGCGCTGCGTTACGCCGATTCGGTCTCTATGACCATGAGCTGGCAGAGGTAGACAAAAACAGCTGGAGACGAGCATGCAGATACTGATTACCGGCGGAACCGGCTTGATTGGCAGCCATCTGATACCGCGCTTGTTGGAATTGGGGCACGAAGTGACCGTTGTGACTCGCACCCCCGACAAAGCCAGGGCGTTATTTGATCCCAAAGTCACGCTGTGGAAAGGATTGAGTGAGCATAACAATCTCGATGGTTTTGGTGCGGTAATCAATCTCGCAGGTGAACCGATTGCCGACAAACGTTGGACGGAATCACAAAAACAGCGCCTTTGCCAAAGCCGCTGGCAAATCACCGAGCGCCTGGTGGAGATGTTTAAAGCAAGCCAGACGCCGCCTGCGGTGTTTATTTCCGGGTCTGCCGCTGGATATTACGGCGACCTCGGCGAAGTGGTCGTTAACGAAGATGAACCGCCGCACAATGAATTTACCCATAAGCTCTGCGCCCGCTGGGAACAAATCGCCTGCGGCGCACAGAGCGAGCAAACACGTGTCTGCCTGCTGCGCACTGGCGTGGTGTTAGCACCAAAAGGCGGGATTTTGGGAAAACTATTACCGATATTCCGCCTGGGTCTGGGCGGCCCGATGGGCGACGGACGACAGTATCTGGCGTGGATTCATATCGACGATATGGTGAATGGCATTTTGTGGCTGCTGGATAACGATTTACGCGGGCCGTTTAACATGGTTTCGCCCTACCCGGTGCGCAATGAACAATTCTCTCACGCGCTGGGCCATGTGCTTAATCGCCCAGCATTTGTGCGCGCCCCAGCTACGGCAGTCAGACTGATGATGGGTGAATCTTCGGTGTTGGTGTTAGGCGGGCAACGAGCACTGCCTAAACGGCTCGAAGAGTCCGGGTTTGGCTTCCGTTGGTATGATCTGGAAGAGGCGCTTGGGGATGTGGTGCGGTGATATTTAAGTCCCGCCGCAACGGCGGGACTTTCGGTGTTACTTAAGCGACCCCGACAAGAACTGCTGCAATCGCGCACTCTTCGGATTACCAAACAACTCTTCCGGCGTCCCTTCTTCCTCAATTAACCCCTGGTGCAGGAAAATCACATGGTTTGAAACGTGGCGCGCAAAGTCCATCTCATGCGTCACCACCACCATGGTTTTCCCTTCTTCCGCGAGTTTCTGCATGATACGCAGCACCTCACCCACCAGCTCAGGGTCGAGCGCGGAAGTCGGTTCATCAAACAGTAATACTTCTGGTTCCATCGCCAATGCACGGGCGATAGACACGCGCTGTTGCTGCCCGCCGGAAAGATGCACCGGATATTTCACCTGCTGGCGCTCGTCAATGCCCACTTTCGCCAGATACTTAACCGCACGCTCTTTCGCTTCTTGCTTGCTCAGGCCCAGCACTTGAATCGGCGCTTCCATGACGTTTTCCAGTACCGTCATGTGGCTCCACAAGTTGAAATGCTGGAATACCATCGTCAGGCGCGTGCGCAGCAAACGGAGCTGGTTTTTATCGGCAACTTTCAGCTGCCCATCGGTATCACGCACCAGGTTAATATTTTGGTTATTGACGACAATCGTCCCTTCACTCGGTTTTTCGAGGAAGTTAATGCAGCGCAAAAAGGTACTTTTCCCTGAACCGGAAGAACCAATAATGCTAATCACATCGCCAGCATTGGCCTGTAAAGAGACGCCTTTCAGCACTTCATGTTGGCCATAACGCTTGTGCAGGTCGGTAACGCTTAATTTTTTATCAGTCATCATTGCACACTCAATGTGTTGAGCTTGGTTTAATATGCTGCAACCAGCGTTGCTCAGCCTTGCGGAACAATCTAATCAGCACATAAGAAATACACAGGTACAACACCGCAGCAATCCCGAAGGCGGTAAACGGCTGGTAGGTTGCGGAGTTGATGTCACGGGCGATCTTCAGCAGATCCGGCACGGTAGCGGTGAATGCCAGCGCCGTGGAGTGCAGCATCAAAATCACTTCGTTGCTGTACGCAGGCAGCGCAATACGCAGCGCTGAAGGCAAAATAATGCAGCGATACATTTTGAATGGCGAGAAACCGTAAGCCCGACCGGCTTCAATTTCACCGTGTGGAACGGCACGAATCGCTCCGGCAAAAATTTCTGTAGTGTACGCACAAGTGTTTAACGTCAACGCCAACACGGTGCAGTTCAGGCCACTGCGGAAAAACTCATTGAGCAGCACAGTGCCTTTCACCACTTCCAGCGTGTACATACCGGAATAGAAAACCAGCAACTGCACATACAACGGCGTGCCACGGAAAATGTAGGTAAACAGCCAGATTGGAAAGGCGATATATTTATTGCTCGATACCCGTCCGATAGCCAAAAATAGCGCCAGAATGCCCCCCATCACTACCGACGAAATCAACAACCAGAGTGTAATTGCCACGCCGGTAAAGCGGTATCCGTCAGTCCACAGCAGGGCTTTCCAGTATTCCTGAATGATTTCTATCATAGCTCCGCCCTCTTAACGCCAACGGAATAACGGCGTTCAAGCCAGAGCAATACGCCATTCGATATCGTGGTAAAGAACAGGTAGATGATCCCGGCGACAATCGCAAAGTAGAACGGCTGCCAGGTGCTTTTCCCGGCAAGCTGCGTCGCTTTCACCACATCTTCAAGGCCTAACAGAGAAACCAGCGCGGTGGCTTTCAAAATAACCTGCCAGTTGTTCCCAATGCCCGGTAACGCGTAACGCATCATGGCCGGGAAGAGAATGCGGCGGAAAGTTTGCGAGCCGGTAAATCCGAAGGCGGTTGCCGCTTCAATATGCCCTCTTGGCACAGCCATAAACGCACCGCGGAAGGTTTCGGTAAAATAGGCACCATAGATAAAACCAAGCGTAATGATACCGGCAACCATTGGGTCGATATCAAACTGGGCAACGCCTAGCGAATCGGTTAAGACATTAAGCGCCATTTGCAGACCATAGAAAATCAGCAGCATCAGCACCAGGTCAGGCACGCCGCGAATCAGCGTGGTGTAGCCTTCAAACAATATGGCTAACGGGCGGTTTTTGGATAATTTAGCACCGGCTCCAGCAAGGCCAATAATAACGGCGAGGATAACGGAGCTTAACGCCAGTTCCAGCGTGACGAGCGCCCCTTTAAATATTACTTCAGAAAAACCGTACAACATGGTGCGTATCCTGTCGTCAGTGTCTGCACAAACTTAACCTGCCCATTCAGGGCAGGTTTAACCACTGGTGACTGTTAACCACCGTAAACATCGAAATCGAAGTATTTCTTCGCTAACTTCTCATAAGTTCCGTCTTTACGCATTTCGGCAAACGCTTTGTTGAGCGCTGCACGTAATTCGGTATCGTCTTTACGCAGACCCATACCGGTGCCGACACCAAAGAGCTTTTCGTCTTTGATTGACGGGCCACCAAACTGGTAATTCGCACCGACAGGTTGCTTCAGGAAACCTTCGCTGGCGGCAACTTCGTCCTGGAATGCTGCGTCAATACGACCCGCAGTCAGGTCAGCGTAGATTGAATCCTGGCCTTGGTAAGAAACAATTTCGATACCTTTAGGTGCCCAATGCTCATTCCCGAAGGTTTCTTGAGTCGTGCCTTGCAAAACGCCGACACGCTTACCTTTAAGGGATTCAAGGGTAGGTTGAATTGAGGAGCCTTTCGCAACCACTAAACGGGAATCTGCTGCGTACAGTTTGTCGGTGAAGGCAATCTCTTGCTGGCGCTTTTCAGTGATGGAAAGTGACGACATAATCGCGTCAATTTTTTTCGCTTTCAACGAAGGGATCAGCGCATCCAGTGGGTTTTCCACGAAGGTACAATTAGTTTCGATGCGTTTGCAGAGTTCTTTTGCCAAATCGATATCAAAACCCACTAATTCCCCTTGAGCGTTTTTCGACTCAAACGGGGCGTAAGTTGGGTCAGTACCAATACGCAAATTCTTGGGAATAGCGGCGAATGCTGTGGAAACACTGGAAAATGCCAGTACCAAAGAAAGAGCGATGATCTGCTTGTTCATAATTATCCTCGAAGTCACTGTTTTTATGCGCGATTGCTTTTCAACCGGATAAAATTGCATGTTCCATGCCAGGTTATGCATCTCAATATAGTGTTTTTTCCCCATTATGGCGCAGCATTGCCGCGCATCTCAAAACAGGAAAAACATCTTGCACCAACAAGATGCAAACAAACCACCATTTTAGTGCAGAGATAAATTACTGCACTAAACAGGTGCAGACAACTTAAACTGGATTGCAATTCTATTCAGCCCGGTTGCGCCAAAGCATAACCGGGCTACAGACTACGGGATAAACTTATTCACCGTAAACATTAAAATCGAAGTACTTCTTCGCAAATTTGTCGTAAGTACCGTCTTTACGCATATCTGCCAGCGCTTTATCAAAGGCCGCTTTCAGCTCAGCGTCGTCTTTACGCAAGCCAATACCGGTGCCGTCACCAAAGTACTGTTTGTTTTTTACCGATGGGCCTGCAAACTCATAGCCTTTGCCCGCAGGCAGTTTCAGGAAGCCTTCGCTTGCTGCAGTTTCATCCTGGAATGCAGCATCAAGGCGGCCAGCAGCCAGATCGGAATAGATCAGATCCTGGTTTGCGTAAGGCACCACATCGACACCTTTACTGCGCCATTCAGCGTTGGCATACGCTTCTTGCGTCGATCCTTGCAATACACCGATGTGTTTGCCTTTGAGGGAATCCAGAGTCGGTTTAACCGGGGAGCCTTTAACAGCAATCAGGCGTGAATCAGCAGCATAAAGTTTGTCTGAGAAGGCAATCTCTTTCTGGCGTTTTTCAGTGATGGAAAGCGAGGAAATGATACCGTCAATTTTCTTCGCTTTAAGTGAAGGAATCAGCGCATCGAAGTCACTTGCGACCCAGGTACATTTAGTATTAATGCGCTTACACAGCTCATTACCAAGATCGATATCGAAACCAACAAAATCCCCTTTCGCATCTTTAGAAGAAAACGGCGCGTAGGTCGTGTCCGTTCCAAGACGAATACTCTGCGGAAGTGCTGCGAAGACGCTTGCGGTGGCGCTCAGGCCAAGCAGTAAAGACAGAGCGAGAACTTGCTTTTTCATACGTAACTCCCAAGTTTGACTTATCTTATTATGTGTAACGTCGTGTTGTGTTTGTTTTGTGTAGCTGTTTAAGAGTTGCAGTTCTCATGCCACTTTTTCTTGCGTGAAAGAAAGTGGGCAATATCGTGTTAAATAAAAGTTACAACTCTGTCACAAGAATGAAAGATAGCAGGTCTGGTATGAGGAAAAAGCATTCGCGGTGGAAAATAGCGGATAAATGTTCTGGAAGTGATCGGGGTTACAAAAACGCCTCATAATGAGGCGCAGGGTTTTGTGATGCACCACACTGGCGCATCGCGCTTATGCACCGCTCCAGCGAGTGAACAAATCTTGTGGTAACTCAATATCGAACTGATCGATGACCCGGTTCACCGTCTGGTCGATAATGTCCTGCACGCTTTGTGGCCGATGATAAAACGCAGGCATCGGCGGCATTATCACTGCGCCCATTTCAGCAGCCTGGGTCATCAGGCGCAAATGCCCAAGATGCAGCGGCGTTTCACGCACGCAAAGCACCAACGGGCGACGCTCTTTGAGCACGACATCCGCTGCACGCGTTAACAAACCATCTGTATAGCTGTGGACAATGCCAGAAAGAGTTTTGATTGAGCAAGGCAATATCACCATGCCGTGCGTCTTAAAAGAGCCAGAGGAAAGGCTGGCGGCGATATCACGCGAGTCGTGAACCACATCGGCAAAGGCCTGAACTTCTCGTAAGGAAATATCGGTTTCCAGCGCGAGTGTCTGGCGGGCAGCATTGCTCAGGATAAGATGCGTTTCGATGTCCGGTAATTGTTGCAGTACCTGAAGCAGTCGCACACCGTAAGTTGCGCCACTGGCACCTGAAATCCCAACAATTAACCGTTTCATATTTTTCATTCGCCCGAGGAGTTTATCTGGGCTGACTTTGCCGCAAGATGGGCAGGGATGCAAGAAATGGTAACCCTCTCCTTCAAGGAGAGGGTTAGGTTGAGGATGGTGTTAACCCTCGTTATGCATCTCTAAGTTTTCAACTTCGTTCTGACGGGCAATCGCTTGTGAATCGTCATTACGCAGTGACTCAAGATACTCAAGGTATTCGTGATCCACATCTTTGGTCACATAGATACCGTTGAACACCGAGCATTCAAACTGCGTGATATCCGGATTCTCAACGCGAACCGCTTCAATCAGATCGTTCAGATCCTGGAAAATCAGACCATCGGCACCAATCAACTGACGGATCTCGTCAACTTCACGGCCATGAGCAATCAGTTCATTAGCACTTGGCATATCAATGCCATACACATTCGGGAAACGAATTTCCGGTGCCGCTGACGCGAGGTAAACTTTCTTCGCACCGGCCTCACGTGCCATCTCGATAATTTGCTCAGAAGTGGTGCCGCGCACGATGGAGTCATCCACCAGCAGCACGTTCTTATCGCGGAACTCAGCGCGGTTAGCATTCAGTTTACGACGCACAGATTTACGACGCAGTTGCTGGCCGGGCATGATGAACGTGCGGCCTACGTAGCGGTTTTTCACAAAACCCTGACGGTACGGCTTGTCGAGAATACGGGCGATTTCCAGCGCGATGTCGCACGAGGTTTCTGGAATCGGGATAACCACGTCGATATCCAAATCTTCCCATTCGCGAGCAATTTTCTCACCGAGCTTTTTACCCATTTCAACGCGGGCGCTGTAAACGGAAATTTTGTCGATGAACGAGTCCGGACGCGCAAAGTAAACGTACTCGAACAGGCATGGATTGCTGGTCGGGTTGTCAGCACACTGGCGTGTAAACAACTGGCCTTTTTCGGTGATGTACACCGCTTCGCCCGGCGCAACATCACGCAGGAACTCAAAGCCCAGCGTATCAAGGGCGACGCTTTCGGAGGCCACCATATATTCGGTGCGGCCATCATTCAAATCGCGCTTGCCCATCACCAACGGACGAATACCGTTCGGGTCGCGGAACGCCACCATACCGTGGCCGATAATCATCGCAACACAAGCGTACGCACCACGAATCTGGCGGTTGGTTGCGGCAATCGCGGCGAAAATGTTGTCTGCTTCCAGCGGATAGTTGCGGAAGTTATCCAGCTCGCTGGCAAAAACATTGAGCAGGATTTCAGAATCGGAAGTGGTGTTAATGTGACGACGCTTTTCTTCGAACAACTTTTGGCGCAGTTCGTGGGCGTTAGTCAGATTGCCGTTGTGTGCAAGAGTAATGCCGTACGGAGAGTTAACATAGAAAGGTTGGGCTTCAGAAGCGCTAGAGCTACCCGCAGTCGGGTAACGTACGTGGCCGATACCCATGTTTCCCTGCAAGCGTTGCATGTGAATGGCACCGAACACATCGCTCACCAGCCCATTGGCTTTACGCAGACGAAAACAATTTAAGGCATCAATGGTGACGATGCCTGCGGCATCCTGCCCACGGTGTTGAAGCACCGTTAACGCGTCATAGATAGACTGGTTTACCGGCATAAAACCGGCGATACCGACAATACCGCACATGTTGTCTTTTCCTCATTAAGCCACAACCCCTGCCTTATGGCCGGGGCAAGAAACTTGACGAGCTTTGCAGATAGTCAAAGAACCATCTGATGATGAAACTGAATTGCGGGATAAGCTGCGACTTTTGCCAGTCGTCACTCTTGGAAAAACCAGTGAACGTATCAAGAAAGAACAGAATGGCGGCGACGATCAGTGCTCCACGTAACGCACCAAAGCAAATCCCCAACACCCTGTCTGTACCCGACAGGCCGGTTTTCTCAACCAGTGCGCTAATCACATAATTGACTATCGCACCGACGATGAGTGTCGCGATAAACAGTATCGCGATAGCTATTCCATTACGTACCAGTTCGTCTTCAAAGCCAGTGAACCAGACAGAAAGGTAAGTGTAGTAATGACTGGCGACAAAGAAAGCACAGCCCCAGGTTACTAGCGATAACGCTTCACGCACAAACCCACGAATAACACTAATCAGAGCCGAAAAGCCGATGACCGCAATGATGGCGTAATCTATCCAAACCATGAACAAATCCCACGACAAATCGCCCTGACGTCCAGTTCGGGGCGCATTCTAACAGAAAAAGAAAACGTTTGCGTAGGGATTTCCTTCCCTCGCGTAAATAAATAATGGCGTTGAAAAAATGCTCAACGCCATTAAAAATTTGCCCTAAATCCCGCCTCTGCGGGTTTATCTGGCCGTATAAGTCATCACCACACCGTTCAGCCCGGAAAGCGAATTTAGCTCGCCCAATGAAGACTTAAGTTTGTCTTTCGAGGCATCCGGCCCTACCAGAATTCGGGTGACTTTACCCTGAACTGGCGTTGACGGTGAGGTATAAGCACGGAACCCAGCGCCGCGTAGTTTACCAACAATTTCATTCACTTTGTCGGCATTCTTCAAGGCACCCAGTTGCACGACGTAAGCTTTGCCGGTCGGTGCTTGCTCTGCAGTTTCTTGCTTCGCTGGTTTTGCAGGCTCCGGAGGCTGTTCGTTCATCATTGCCAGACGTTCTTCGGTTTGATCAACGGAAGCTTTGCTCTGTGGTTTTTCAACAGGCTTAGGTTTTGGTTTCTCAGCCACAGGTTTTGGCTTCGGCTGCTCACGGCTGACAGGCACTTCATCAATACCCGCTGCTCCGTCCCCAGGCAAAGAAGCGATATCAAGCCCTGGTGCTGCCGCTGTGCCTGCTCTCACCTCTTCGGCCGCCCCTTCAGGGGGTTGCGAAGGCAGTGCCTGAGTCGCGGCAGGCAGCATGTCTGGCTCATCGGTGTCACCCGGTTTTGGAACCAGAGGAATCGCTGCGAACTCATCCTGATAATGCTTTTTCTGACCATCAAGCAGCCCTGGCAGGATAATGACCCCCAGTGCGACCAGAATAATGGTTCCGACTAATCGATTTTGAAACTTACTCGCCACCTGCTTTCTCCGCGTCCAACGCTTCCATTACGTGGGCTACTGTATGAAATGAACCACACACCAGCACGGTATCATTTTCTGTGGCGGCCTTCATTGCGGCACGCCAGGCTTGCGCCACACTGCCATAGACTTCGCCCTGACCGAGATGTTCAATCAGTTGTTCCGCCGTGGCACCGCGTGGGCCTTCTAATGGAGCACAATACCAGCTATCAACCTGAGGCGACAAACATGCCAACGTGCCGGCGATGTCTTTGTCATGCAGCATCCCGATAACGGCCAACACGCGCCCGCGTTTTGGAAGTTGCTCCAGACGCCCGGCTAAATACGCCGCCGCATGAGGGTTGTGCGCCACATCAAGGATCACCAACGGCTCACGCGAAATCACCTGGAATCGCCCCGGTAACGTCGCTTCTTTAATGCCTTGAATAATAGCCTCATTGCTGACATTTAGCTCGCTGGCACGCAACGCCGCCAGTGCCGTCGCCGCATTCGGCTGCGGAACTAACGGCAACGGTAATTCGCTCAGTTCGCCCTGGCTGTCTTTGAAGCTCCAGCTATTCTCACCAACGTGATAAGACCAGTCCACGCCACGGCGCAGCAATTGAGCGCCCTTCTCCGTCGCCACATCGGCAATGGTATGCGGCATATCAGGCTCGCCGACGATTGCCGGTTTCCCGCCACGGAAAACACCCGCTTTTTCACGCCCGATACTTTCACGATCTGGCCCCAGCCAGTCAGTGTGGTCCAGCGCGATACTGGTGACGACCGCCACATCGGCATCGACAATATTGGTGGCATCAAGACGCCCGCCCAGGCCCACTTCAAGGATCACCACATCCACCGCCAGTTGCTTAAACAACAGTAGCGCCGACAAGGTGCTGTACTCAAAATAGGTCAGAGATGTCTCGCCACGCGCGGCTTCAATTTGTGCAAATGCCGCCGTGTGGTATGCCTCGTCCAGCTCTTCACTTTGCACGCGCACACGCTCGGTGTAACGCACCAGATGCGGCGAGCTATAAACACCCACGCTGTAACCGGCCGCCATCAACACTCTTTCCAGGGTACGGCAGGTTGTGCCTTTGCCGTTGGTTCCCGCCACGGTAAACACCGTTGGCGCGGGTTTAAGCACATCAAGCGTTGCGGCAACTTTTTTTACGCGCTCAAGGCCAAGCTCGATGGTTTTAGAATGGAGGTTTTCCAGATAACAAAGCCACGTGGCCAGGGGCGACGTGGCTTGAGGAGTTTGAGTTTTTTCCATGATGCCCGCTCTACGCTACGGTTCAAGAAAAAGGGCAGGACCTGTTTGGCCTGCCCTTATTAACTATCAGGCCTCGTGACCTTCTTCCGGTGCGGCCGGAACCACAATCGGTTCACGCGGCTCTTCCGGATTCGGCGCTGGCTGATTTGTCAGTTTTGCCAGAATGCTTGCCAGTTTCAGGCGCATTTCCGGGCGGCGAACGATCATGTCGATCGCCCCTTTTTCAATCAGGAACTCACTGCGCTGGAAGCCCGGCGGCAGTTTTTCACGAACGGTTTGCTCGATAACACGTGGACCCGCGAAGCCGATCAGAGCTTTTGGTTCAGCAATGTTCAGATCGCCCAGCATCGCGAAGCTTGCCGAAACGCCACCCATTGTTGGGTCAGTCAGAACCGAAATATACGGCAGACCGCGTTCCTGCATTTTTGCCAACGCAGCACTGGTTTTCGCCATCTGCATCAGCGACATCAGCGCCTCTTGCATACGTGCGCCACCGGAAGCGGAGAAGCAGATCATTGGGCAATTATCTTCCAGAGCCTGCTCCACAGCACGAACAAAACGCGCGCCCACAACAGAACCCATGGAACCGCCCATGAAAGCAAACTCAAACGCTACAGCCACAACTGGCATGTTGTAGAGCGTACCTTTCATGACCACCAGCGCGTCTTTCTCGCCGGTTTCTTTCTGAGCAGATGCCAGACGGTCTTTATATTTTTTAGAGTCTTTGAACTTGAGGATATCTTTTGGCTCAAGCTCACTACCCAATTCAAACATCGAGCCTTCATCTAACAGGCTGTGCAAGCGATCGCGCGCAGACATACGCATGTGGTGATCGCATTTTGGGCAGACTTCGAGATTGCGTTCCAGTTCGGCACGGTACAGAACCTGGCCACAGCTGTCGCATTTCGTCCACACCCCTTCAGGGATACTCGCCTTACGGGTAGGGGTGATATTGCTCTTATTGAGAATTCGTTCAATCCAGCTCATTGATGACCTTTCTGCTTGAACCTGGTCGATGCCAGTTTTTCTGTGGCAGAACTAGCTGCCCCAGACCATAAATGGTGCTCATTAAAACATAACGGCCCGCGACTTTGGATAAAAAAGTGGTCGAACCGCGCGATGGGGTTACTTTTGCAGGCGTTTGGCCGCACGTTTGTGGCGAATAATCTCAACCACGCCCGGCAATACCGACAATACAATAATCGCCACAATCAGTAATTTCAGGTTTTCCTGCACAATCGGCAAATCGCCGAACAAGTAGCCTGCGTAGGTAAACAGCAGTACCCACAGCAACGCACCGACAACGTTATACATCGCAAAATGGCGATAAGACATATGCCCCATGCCCGCGACAAACGGTGCGAAAGTTCGCACAATCGGTACGAAGCGCGCGAGGATAATCGTTTTTCCGCCATGACGCTCGTAAAAAGCGTGTGTTTTATCAAGATAACTACGGCGGAAGATTTTAGAGTTCGGGTTACTGAATAGCTTTTCGCCAAAAAGCCGCCCAATAGTGTAGTTCACCGCATCGCCAATAATCGCGGCGATGACCATCAAAATCACCATGGTGTGAACGTTCAGATCGTTAGTTGGCAACGCCGCCAGCGCACCTGCCACAAACAACAATGAATCCCCCGGCAGGAACGGTGTGACCACCAGACCGGTTTCACAGAACAAAATCAAAAACAGAATGGCATAAACCCAGACACCATACTGCGCTACCAACTCCGCCAAATGCACATCAATGTGCAAAATAAAATCAATAATGAAGCGGATAAATTCCATATGCTATCTACCTATTTCGTCTGGCGTCAGTCTGCCAAAAAAAGGGGTCCCATTGGGGGTTTAGGCAACTCAAAATGTTCAGGGTAGTCCACAGAAACTAAGTACAAGCCTTCTGCTTTACCGGTTGCAGCTGCCAGCTTGCGATCTTTTGCTGCCAGTAATTCTGCCATCCAGTTTTCTGCCTGATTGCCACAGCCGATTTCCATCAGGCTGCCGACAATGTTTCGTACCATATGATGAACAAACGCATTGGCTTTGATATCCACCACCACGTAAGCACCGTAACGGGTCACGTTGATGTGCATCAGGTTACGCCACGGCGTGCGCGACTGGCATTGCACTGCGCGGAACGAGGTAAAGTCATTCTCGCCCAGCAAGCATTGCGCCGCCCGGTGCATACGATCGACATCCAGCGGATGGTAAAAATGCGTGACACCTTGAGACATCACAGCCGGGCGCAGACGCTGGTTATAAATGACATAACGATAGCGGCGCGCCGTTGCACTAAAGCGGGCGTGAAAATCATCGGGCACATTTTTAACCCAACGCACGGCAATGTCGCCAGGTAAATTCGCATTTACACCCAGTGTCCATGCCGCGTCTTTACGATCCATACGCGTTTCGAAATGCACAACCTGGCCGGTGGCATGAACGCCTGCGTCGGTTCGCCCGGCGCAGAATACGTTGATTGGCTCATCCGCCACTTTCGAAAGCGCTTTTTCAAGCTTTTCCTGCACGCTGCGCACTTCGTTCTGGCGCTGCCAGCCGTAATACTTACTGCCGTCGTATTCAATGCCAAGTGCAATTCTGCGAAGCGGGGTTTGCAGCAACTCGTCGGACATTAGTACATATACTCCTGCACTAATTTTTCAGCTGTTTTCACTGCCATCAGTGCGCCGCCAAAGCGAACGTTATCGGCAACAGACCAGAATTGAATTTGTTCTGGCATACCGTAATCGTTGTGGATACAGCCGATGGAAAGGTGCGAGCTGCCGGAAGCATCGGAAACCTGAGTCGGGAAATCGCCCTCTTCAGAAAGTTCGATATCTTCAAATTGAATATATGCGTCACGCGCTTCTTCAGAGGCAAGCGGGCGCATGGCTTCAAAGTTCACCATTTGCGCGTGGCCGTAAAACACCGGTGCCTGGACGAAGCTCGCAGAAATGATCACGCCTTCATCCTGCAAGACTTTGCGCACTTCGTTCACTAAGCGGCGCTCGACAGGAATGCTGCCTTCTGCATCAGGCATTAACGGCAGCATGTTGAACGCTAACTGGCGACCAAACAAATCGGCATCTTCAATTGGCAAACCGTTCAGCAGGCGAGCACTCTGCCCGGCCAGCGCATCGACTGCACTTTTGCCACGACCAGAAGCGGCCAGTAAATTAGTGACCTGAATACGGGATAAACCACCTTGTTCGATAAGCGGTTTCAATGCGGTCAACAACTGGCTGGTCAGGCTGTCAGCCACGGCCACCAGATTGCGATTGCGGTATTCACCCAGCACGAATGGGTTCACATCTGGCACCACCAACGGTACGTCGTGTTCCATGGCGAACAAGCCACTTGAGTCGATAACCAGGCAACCAGCGTTAGTCGCTTCTTCAACATAACGCGCTGACGCTTCTGCACCCGCCACAAAGAACGCGAGCTGAACCTGAGTCCAGTCAAATGATTCAGCATCCTGAACCATCACGGTTTTGCCTTCATAACGAATATTTTCACCCGCACTTTCATTACGTGCGAGGGCATACAATTCACCAACCGGGAACTGGCGCTCGGCAAGCAGTTCAATCACAGCTGCGCCTACGGCACCCGTGGCACCTAAAACGGCAATATTCCAGCCTTCAGACATGTTGGTTTACTCCAGACTTAAATAGCAGTATCTCCCCGATAGCAGCACCGGGAAGATGAGAAGGATTGTTTTAACGCACCGCGTGATAGATAGCGCCAAAGCCTAGCTTTTGCAGCATTGTTGCTGCCGCTTCATCATCACACTGAATATAGAGCGACGACCATTCACGACGTTCCTGATAGTTTTTGCGTAACTTGTCAAACTCACCAGGAATACCCGCGACTTTACGCAGCGGTGCATCATCGCGGCGCACATCATACACCAGATGAACCAGTCTTTTGAGTGTCGCTTGATCCAGCGGGCCATGCAGGGTAATACGGCCAAATTCGGGCGCAGGCAGCAACGTGTCTAAAGCCACTTGCTGCTTCTGACCGATAAATTCACTGAATGCTTCGAACACTTGCGTGGTGCCACGCGCTTTACCTTCCAGCGTATAACCCGCAATGTGCGCAGTGCCAATATCCACGTTATCGAGCAATGCGACGTTGAGCTCTGGCTCAGGTTCCCAGACATCGAGCACAATACTCAGATCCTGGCCGTTCTCCAGGCATTTCAGCAACGCGGCGTTATCAACCACCGGGCCACGGCAAGCGTTAATCAGAATTGAGCCCGGCTTGAGGCTGGAGATGAGTTTTTCATCGGCTAAATGCAGCGATTTGTACGGGCCGTCTTTAAACAGCGGCGTGTGGAAGGTCAACACATCGGCTTCACGAACCAGTGTTTCCAGCGGCTGGAAATCACCGGGTTCACAACGATCGCTGAGAGGGGGATCGCAAAGCAGCGTGCGCACACCAAAGGCTTCTAAACGCGCCTGCAAACGTGAACCCACATTACCCACACCAACAATGCCCACCGTGCGGTCAGTCAACTGGAAACCGTCACGTTCTGCGAGCATTAATAGCGAAGAAAAGACGTATTCAACTACCGCGATAGCGTTGCAACCCGGTGCTGCTGAAAAAGCGATACCCGCGCTCTCAAGGTAAGTTTCGTCAACGTGGTCACACCCCGCCGTCGCCGTACCCACAAACTTGATTGCTTTTCCATCGAGTAAATCAGCATTCACTTTCGTTACTGAGCGCACCATTAATGCATCGGCATCGGTCAGTTCAGACACGGGAATGGGGCGACCAGGAACGGCGGTGACATCGCCAAGACGGCTGAACAATTCGCGTGCATAAGGCATATTTTCGTCAACGAGGATTTTCACGTTAGTTACCTGTTGGTTAATCGTCGAGAATAAGCCCGATAGTGTGCCATAATCTGGCGTCCTGGCATACTTGAGCCGGGGGCTGACAAAGGATTAAGACTATGCAACCCATTCAGGGGGCGACAGCGCGTCCTCCGGGGGAACCGCCCTCCACACATTCTGCGGCAGGCGAGTTTCCGCTTTCCACTGTGCAACGTACCGTACTGGAACGTTTGATTACTCGTATCGTTGCGCTAAACCAGCAGCAAAGCGCCGAAGTATGGGCGGGTCTGAAACACGACCTCGGATTAAAAAGTGAAACGCCTTTGCTGTCGCGCCACTTCCCCGCGGCTGAACAAAATCTTAATCAGCGCCTGAATCATGCCCAAACGACTCACGGCACGCGCCAGGTTGTTCAGCAGCTTAGTGAGCTTTTGCCCCAGGGGAATAACCGCCAGGCCGTAAGCGACTATATTCGCCAGAATTTTGGGCAGACGGCCCTCAGCCAGCTCACGCCAGAACAATTAAAAAGCGTACTCACGCTTTTGCAAAATAACCAGTTGGCTATTCCGCAACCGCAACAGCGCCAGGCAACCGATCGCCCATTATTGCCCGCTGAACATAATTCACTAAATAAACAGGTCGCTAAACTCGCTGCCGCAACGGGCGAGTCCAGTAAGTTAATCTGGCAGTCAATGCTTGAGCTTTCAGGAGTGAAAACGGGTGAGCTGATCCCGGCAAAACACTTTGCGTTGTTGACCACGTGGCTTCAGGCACGCCAGACATTGAGTCAGCAAAATACGCCGACGCTACATACTATTCAGGCGGCTTTAAAGCAGCCGCTCGAACCCGCTGAATGGAAAGAGATAACGGACTATTCGCAGCAACGTTTTCAGGCTACACCGCAAACGTTACTGACCACCGCGCAGGTGCAGGATATTTTGAATCAGGTGTTTTTAAAACGCGCCGAACGCCAGCCATCAGCGCTTGAAGTGCATCACATTCAGCCGATCGCCAGCCCAATCTGGGCACCGTTTATCGATCCGCTGAAAGCGATAAGCGCACGACCAGGATTAGCGCTTATCGCGCTGGTTGTGGTGATGCTTTTGTTGTGGATAGTGATATGAAATTTGCCACCCGCGACGGGTGGCAATTGAAGGTTACTTGCGAAAAGCGATTAGCGTAACAACGATGCCCACGCCCGCCGAAATCGCCCCAGCTAAAAATACAGATGGGTATCCCATCGAAGTTGCCAGCAGCCCGGTCAGTGGCCCGGCGACACCGTACGAGATATCCTGAAACGCCGCATATCCGCCAAGTGCCGTACCGCGCACTTGTGCCGGAACGCGTTTAACCACTTCAACTCCCAGCGCCGGGAAAATCAGCGAACAACCGCAGCCGGTTAACGCAGCGCCTATTAACGCAATACCTGCACCCGATGCTTGCCACAGCAAAACCAGCCCGACGGTTTCAATCGCCAGTGACACTAACGCGACTCGCACACCACCAAAACGGTCCGGCATCCAGCCAAACAGGACACGCATCAGTACAAATGCGCCACCAAATGCGGTGAGCGTAAAGCCCGCCCACGCCCAGCCGTTCGACGCAAAGTAGAGTGAGACAAAGGTGCCGATTACGGCAAAACCCACGCCCTGTAACGCAAGTCCGAGCCCTGGTTTCCAGATAAGGCCAATCACGGCAAACAGAGAAGGACGCTCGCCTTTATGCGCAGGCACTGCGCGAACGCGTCCGTTAAACGCCCACGCCACCAAAGGCAACGCGATAGTTGATACGCCCAGCGCCACGAATCCCCATTGGCTGTTTAACAGCAAGCCAATGGGTGCCCCCGCCGCTAATGCGCCATAAATCGCCATCCCGGTCCAGGACATCACTTTGCCGGAGCGAGTCGGGCCAACCAGGCCTAAACCCCAGGTCAGATTTCCGGTCAGTAATTGGCTTTCGCCAAAGCCAAGAATCAAACGCCCCACTATCAATAAACCGAATTTTGCCATCGCATCCACTGGCAACAACGCGGCCAGCAAATAGGCCACCCCAGCGAAAGCACAGGCGCACATCCCTTGCATGGTCGAGCGTTTCGCACCTTGCTGGTCGGCCAGACGCCCGGCATAACCTCGGGTCAAAACCGTCGCGAGGAACTGGATCCCAACAGCGATCCCGACCATGGTATTGCCGAAGCCAAGCTCGTGATGGACAAAAAGTGGAATAACCGGCAGCGGCAAACCCACCGTCATATAGGTGAGGAACACCGCAAAGGTCAGGCTAAATAGGGACTTATTTTCGGATTTATTGTTTTGAAGCTGAGAATTATTTATTGAGGACATACTGCGGCTCCTTGGCAGTCGTCATTATGCAAAAAAAACGGGGCGCACAAGGCACCCCGTTTATTAACTTCACCGGAATTAAGCGTTAACTTTACGCATCACCAGTGTGGCGTTCGTTCCACCGAAACCGAAGCTGTTAGACATAACAGTGTTCAGTTGACGTTCGGTCGTTTCAGTAACGATGTTCAGGCCAGCAGCCTGCTCATCCAGCTCTTCGATGTTAATGCTTGGCGCGATGAAACCGTGCTCCAGCATCAGCAGAGAGTAGATGGCTTCCTGAACGCCAGCGGCACCCAGAGAGTGACCCGTCATTGCTTTGGTCGCAGACATCGACGGTGAGTGATTACCGAAGACTTCTTTGATTGCGCCCAGTTCTTTCACATCACCAACTGGTGTGGAAGTCCCGTGGGTGTTCAGGTAGTCAATCGGAGTATCAACACCGTGCATTGCCATCTTCATGCAACGTACTGCGCCTTCACCAGATGGAGCAACCATGTCTGCGCCATCAGAAGTTGCGCCGTAGCCAACGATTTCAGCGTAGATGTGCGCGCCACGAGCCAGAGCGTGCTCCAGTTCTTCGACCACAACCATACCGCCGCCGCCTGCGATAACGAAACCGTCACGGCTCGCATCATAGGTACGGGATGCTTTGTCCGGCGTTTCGTTGTATTTAGTAGACAGCGCGCCCATGGCATCGAACTCACAGGCCATTTCCCAGCACAGCTCTTCGCCGCCGCCAGCAAAAACGATGTCCTGTTTGCCCAGCTGAATTTGCTCAACAGCATTACCGATACAGTGCGCAGAAGTCGCACATGCGGAGCTGATCGAGTAGTTCACGCCGTGAATTTTGAACGGAGTCGCGAGGCATGCGGAAACCGCAGAACCCATCGCTTTGGTCACAACGTAAGGACCCACCGCTTTCAGGCCGCGCGGGCTACGCATTGCGTCTGCACCGAACACCTGAGATTTAGACGACCCACCGGAACCTGCAATCAGGCCCACACGCGGGTTGCTTTGATAAACTTCTTCTTTCAAACCAGCATCTTCGATAGCTTGCTGCATTGAAAGGTAAGCGTAGACAGAGGCATCGTTCATGAAACGGACCACTTTACGGTCAATCAGGCCGGTGGTGTCCAGTTTAACGTTACCCCACACGTGGCTGCGCATTCCAGAATCTTTGAATTCTTGAGAGAAAGTGATCCCCGAGCGACCTTCACGCAGAGATGCCAGGACTTCCTGCTGGTTGTTACCGATGCTGGAAACAATGCCCAGACCAGTAATCACTGCACGTTTCATTCAATACCTCTTTCACTACACTATTTAGGATTTCGAATGGCACAATAGCGTACACTTGTACGCCGAACAAGTCCGATCAGCCAAATTGGTCTGAAATTTGCGCCGCTTCGCACACATCGTTATGATCGTTTCACCGCCTGCCAGACGAGTAACTTACGTGAAACCGTCCCCTATACAATCTGCCAACCTTGGCTTTAACGAAGAGGGTACACCTGTATCCCGAGAATTCGACGATGTGTACTTCTCTAATGATAATGGACTGGAGGAAACTCGTTATGTCTTTCTTGGTGGGAACCGATTATCGGAACGCTTCATAACCCACGATCGCTCGCTATTTATCGTTGGTGAAAGCGGTTTTGGCACCGGACTTAACTTCCTGACTTTATGGCAAGCTTTTGAAGACTTTTGCAAAAACCAGCCTCAAGCCACGCTCAAGCGCCTGCACTTTATTAGTTTTGAAAAATTCCCACTCACTGCCGAAGATTTACACACCGCTCATGCGCATTGGCCCGAACTGGCCGATTTTGCGCAGCAACTTCAGCAACAGTGGCCACTTCCAATTGCCGGTTGCCACCGTATTTTACTGGCTGATGGGCGTGTGACTCTCGACTTGTGGTTCGGAGATATTAACGAACTGATCCCGCAATTAGATGACACATTAAATAATCAGGTCGACGCCTGGTTCCTTGACGGTTTTGCGCCGTCAAAAAACCCGGATATGTGGACGCAAAACCTGTTTGACACCATGGCAAAACTGGCGAGACCAGGCGCCACGCTGGCGACATTCACCTGCGCCGGATTTGTGCGTCGAGGCCTGATTGATGCAGGTTTCACTATGACCAAAACGAAAGGTTTTGGACGCAAGCGTGAAATGCTGACGGGTGTAATGGAACGAGCGCTTGAAACGCCAGCACGCACGCCGTGGTACGCCCGCCCGGCAGCGCAAGGGCAAGAAGTCGCTATTGTTGGCGGCGGTGTGGCCAGCGCCCTGCTCTCACTCGCCTTGCTACGCCGTGGCTGGCGGGTCACGCTTTACTGCGAAGATATCGCCCCGGCACTTGGCGCTTCCGGTAATCGTCAGGGCGCGTTGTATCCCTTGCTGAATACGCACGACGCTTCGCTAACAAACTTTTTCAGCGCGGCGTTCACCTTTGCCCGCCGCTTATACGACTCGTTGCCTGTTGAGTTTGATCACGACTGGTGTGGCGTGACGCAACTGGGCTGGGATGAGAAGAGTCAGCATAAAATCGAACAAATGCTGAGCCTCGAATTTCCTGAGCGACTGGTTCATGCCGTCGATGCACAAACTGCTGCAAAACTTTGTGGCCTGGAAACCGGGCATGGTGGCGCAACCTATCCGCTCGGAGGCTGGTTGTGCCCCGCACAATTGACCGCAGGTGTGCTGGCTCTGGCAGAACAAATGGGGCTTAAAACCTATTACCAGCATCATGTCGAAGAACTGACGCAAACACCTGACGGATGGGAATTAATGTTTGCTGAACAGGCAGCAAAACGCCATGCGGTTGTGGTGCTGGCTAACGGCTTCAAAGTCAGTAAACTCGCCCAAACCGCGAAGCTGCCGTTCTCCGCTGTTGGCGGCCAGGTGAGCCATATTCCAACCAGCCCGTCGCTGTCTGAATTACGCCAGGTGCTGTGTTACGACGGTTATCTGACGCCGCAAAATCCAGACAATCAGCAGCATTGTATCGGTGCAAGCTATCATCGTGGCGTGGAAGAAATGCGCTATAACGATGAAGATCAGCAGCATAACCGTCAACGTTTGTTGAATTGTCTGCCGGATGTGGAATGGCCGAAGGAAGTCGATGTCTCAGCGGGTGAGGCCCGATGCGGAGTGCGATGTGCAACACGCGATCACATACCGATTATCGGCAGCGTTCCGCGTTATGACGCCACGCTTGAAGCCTATGCGACACTTTGCGAAAACCGTGAAAATGCCGAAGCTGCACCGGTCTATCCCAATCTGTTTATGTTGGCGGCGTTGGGTTCAAGAGGGTTATGCAGTGCACCACTGGCGGCAGAAATTCTGGCAGCGCAGATATGCGATGAACCTGTTCCCATGGATGGCGAAACGCTGGCGGCTCTGAATCCGAATCGATTCTGGGTGCGGAAGCTGCTGAAGGGGAAAGAAGTTAAATAGATGAGAGTGTAACGCCCTCACCCCGGCCCTCTCCCCCAGGAGAGGGAGAACACCGAACAGTCCCCTCTCCCAGGGGAGAGGGTCAGGGTGCGGCGAAATAGCTTAGAATTGCGCTTTCTGGTACAAGTTGTCCCACATTTCCAGCACCAAAGACTGGTCGCGTGGCGAAAGCTCACCTGCCTGAATCGCTTTCTCCAGGCTGCCGGATACCGCACCGTGCAGCGCTTCCGGGCTATGATCTTCACCGTGCTCCACATCAGCCACAGCGAGGGTCAGATGGCCACGCAGATAACCGCTGGCAAACAGTTCATCATCACTGGCCGTCTCAACCATTTCATCAATTAGCGCCAGAATGCGTGTTTCAAATTCAGCGATCATCGTACTTCCTCTTCAATATGCAGGTTTTTTAGTTTAAATCTTCCGGCCACGGGAACTGTTCTGCGGCCAGCGGCGGGGTTTTGTAATACTCCCGCAGTGCTTCAATTAATTTTGCCGTGCGAGCCGGGATACCTTCTTGCAGGTAAATCATCACCTGCGCATGGACCCGACGCTGAAATGCGATTCTGTCCGGGTCAACATCCCCACTCAGGTTGTCGCAACTCACATTGAACGGGAAGTTTGCCGCCACGCACAGTAACCATTCCTGCGCCTGGGGTTTGACTTCCACATCCTCAAATTTACTTTGAGTTTCGGCATCACGCCCGTCCGGGCAATACCAGTAACCAAAATCCACCAGCTCGCGGCGAGCTTTACCCGCGATAAGCCAGTGAGAAATCTCGTGCATGCCGCTGGCATAATAACCGTGGGCAAACACCACGCGGTGATAAGGAATTTCCTCATCTGCAGGAAGATAGATCGGTTCGTCGTCGCCTTTAATCAGACGTGTATTAAATTCATCTTTAAAGCAGCTATCGAAAATGTCGATAAGTTCCTGATAATGGTGTTCTGTCGTTATTGTCATATTTGCTGTGGTCATCTTAATTTATCCCCAACCATTGGAGAATTTCCGTTCCGTGGCTATCAAATAAGAGTTTGGCGCTCATCACCGCCGACACAATCACAATCATCGGTCGGATCAGTTTTTGCCCTTTACTCAACACAAGACGCGATCCCATCCGCGCCCCTAAAAACTGCCCGGCCATCATCACAAAACCGGTTCCCCAAATCACCTTCCCGCCGATGATGAACAGCAGCAGGCCGCCCAGGTTTGACGTCGCATTTAATACTTTGGCGTGAGCGGTAGATTTAGCGAGGTTAAAGCCGCATAGGGTCACAAAGGCCAGCGCGTAAAATGAACCCGCGCCTGGGCCGAAGAAACCGTCGTAGAAACCGACGCAGCCCCCTGCAATCAGCGCAAACGGCAGGCCGTACAAACGGCGTTGCCTGTCTTCTTCACCCAGTTTTGGCATCAGTAAAAAATACAAGCCGATGCAAATGACCAGTAGCGGCAAGATTTGGCGCAGCACGTCAGATTTCACATACTGAACCAGCAGCGCACCCGATGTGGAGCCGAGAAACGTCATCAGAATATTCAGTTTCTGCTCTTTAAGATCGACAACTTTGCGGCGAATAAAATAGAGCGAGGAAGAAACTGAACCCCCACAGGCCTGGAGTTTGTTGGTCGCCAAAGCATGTGCGGGGGACATTCCCGTGGCTAACAGCACGGGGACGGTTATCAAACCACCCCCACCTGCCAGTGAGTCAATAAACCCTGCAAGCATGGCGACAAAAAACAGCGCCACCAGCATCAGGGGGGAAACCATAAACCATTCCATGAACTTATCCGTTAGAGAACGTGCTCATCCAGCAAAGCCTGACAAGAGGCGGGTAAAGGCGGTGGTGTTTTCTTTTTCGGTGGCCGCTCGCCCGGTGCTGGCGGCGCGAACCAGCTTTGCAGCTCGGCACCACAACCGTCGCCTGGCGGCGGTAATGGTTGGTCCTGGCACTCGAGGCTGTCAGCCGGACAACGCAGACGCACGTGCATATGGGCGCGGTGAGCAAACCACGGGCGCACTTTGCGCAGCCAGTCACGGTCGGCTCCGGCATCCAGACACAGTTGCTGCTTGATTGCCGGATTGACGAAGATCCGCGTGACGTCGTTATCTTTCGCCGCAAGCTTAATCAGGCTGCTGATTTCTGGCTGCCACAAACGCGGCACCACATGCTGATTATCGCTGGCGACTAAATCCAGCGCCTGCGGTTTAAGAAGCTGAGCTGAAGTCCAGCGAGCTTTGGGAAGCTGCAAGAAGATATCGACGTCCAGCCCGCTTTGGTGGCTGGCATGGCCTGAGCTAAAACGACCGCCCGCCGCCATTCCCATATCACCAATCAGCAGCGTACCGAGGCCAAGTTGCGTCGATTGATTGCTCAAGCGCTGGATAAACGACACTAAATCGGGATGACCGAAATAGCGACGTTGGTCCTGGCGCATCACCTGATAGCGAGGATCGTTGAGCGGCAACTCGTGGGCACCCACAATGCAGCCGTTAGAGAATGCACCAATAGACTGCGGGCTTCCCGCAATCGGATGACTAATTTTCTGCCACGGCGTCGCGGCAAAAGTAGCGGTACTGGCAAGCAATGCCAGCAGCCCCACGAGTCTCTTTTTCATCGCATTACCAGCGCGGCAAAGGGAAAGTGACGTCACCGTTTTGAGCACGCTGACGCAGCATATGATCCATCAATACAATCGCTAACATGGCTTCGGCAATCGGAACCGCGCGAATACCCACGCAAGGATCATGGCGGCCACGCGTGACCATCTCAACTTCTTCGCCTTCGCGATTGATGGTGCGACCCGGAACCATAATGCTGGAAGTTGGCTTCAGCGCCATGTTCGCGACAATTTGCTGGCCGCTACTGATACCACCGAGAATGCCGCCAGCGTGATTGCTCTGGAAGCCTTGTTTGGTGATTTCGTCACGGTTCTGGCTTCCGCGCAGGTTAACCACGCCAAAGCCCTCGCCAATTTCCACGCCTTTCACCGCGTTGATGCTCATCAGCGCATGCGCGATATCGGCATCTAAGCGGTCAAATACGGGTTCGCCCAGGCCTGGTGGCACGTTGTCAGCCACAACCGTCACTTTCGCGCCGATGGAGTCGCCTTCTTTTTTCAGCGCACGCATCAGCTCATCAAGCGTTTCGATTTTATCGGGGTCCGGGCAGAAGAACGGGTTTTGTTCGACCTGATCCCAGTCTTTGATTTCCAGCGGCACGTCGCCCATTTGCGTCAGACAGCCACGAATTGTGATGCCGTATTTGTGCGCCAGATATTTTTTAGCAATCGCTCCCGCCGCCACACGCATCGCGGTTTCGCGAGCCGAAGAACGGCCACCGCCACGGTAATCGCGCAGGCCATATTTTTGTTCGTAGGTGTAATCTGCGTGGCCCGGACGGAACACGTCTTTGATCGCGCTGTAATCTTGCGAGCGCTGGTCAGTGTTTTCAATCAACAAACCGATACTGGTGCCGGTCGTCACGCCTTCAAATACACCGGACAGAATTTTCACCTGATCGGGTTCACGGCGTTGCGTGGTATAGCGAGAAGTCCCTGGGCGTCGACGGTCGAGATCGTGTTGTAAATCTGCTTCGGTAAGCGGAATGCCCGGCGGCACACCATCAACGATGCAACCCAACGCCACACCGTGAGATTCACCAAAAGTCGTTACGCGAAAGACTTGTCCAATAGAGTTTCCAGCCATCTTCTTTCCGTTATCGTTTTTCGTTGTGTTGTGAGCAAATGAAGACGGGCCGTAAGGCCCGCCTGCACAGATTAATCTTTGTAAATGCTGAAATGTTCGCGGGCATCAATAAGCTGCGATTTGGTCAGCATGAACACGCCGTCTCCACCGTTATCAAACTCAAGCCAGGTGAACGGCACATCCGGATACTGGTCCATCAGATGTACCATGCTGTTTCCGACTTCACAAATCAGGACGCCGCCATCGGCGAGATAATCCGGCGCACACGCCAGAATGCGACGCGCCAGTTTCAGGCCATCTGTACCCGCCGCTAAACCTAATTCCGGCTCGAAGCGGAACTCGCCTGGCAGGTCAGACATATCTTCCGCATCCACATACGGTGGATTAGTGACGATAATGTCGTACTGCACTTTTGGCAGGTCGCGGAACAGGTCGGAACGCATTGGCGTTACCTGGCTTTCCAGGCCGTGCTCGGCGATGTTTTGCTCGGCAACCGCCAGCGCATCAAGAGAAATATCCACCGCATCAACTTCTGCATTGTGGAATTCGTAAGCACAGGCGATAGCGATACAGCCGCTGCCGGTGCACATATCCAGAATGTGCTGCGGTTCGTTATCAAACAGGCCCGCAAAACGGTTGGTGATAAGCTCGCCAATTGGGGAGCGTGGAACCAGCACGCGTTCATCGACATAAAACTCGTGACCGCAGAACCAGGCTTTGTTGGTCAGATAGGCGACCGGGATGCGCTCGTTGACGCGGCGAATCACGCGTTCAACAATACGATGGCGCTCGCTTGGCGTCAGACGCGCAGTGCGCATATCTTCTGGAATATCCAGCGGCAGATAGAGACTTGGCAGCACTAACTGAACGGCTTCGTCCCACGGGTTATCCGTGCCGTGGCCATACCAGATGTTGGCGGCGCTAAAGCGACTGACTGCCCAGCGCAGCATATCCTGAATGGTATGCAGTTCATTCACTGCCTCATCGACGAAAATTTTATCCACGTTGCCCTCCGCAGGCCGTTCGCGCTAATTCAATAATCGATTAGTTTGCCATGAAGGCCGCGACAAATCAGCATTTCAATCACTGTCACTGCGGTGAAAATTGCGTTTTATTTAGCGATGGGCGACAAACCAGGTAAACTGGCGCTAATGCAGATGCGAGACGAGAAACAGATGAAGAAGAAAAATCCGCTCAGCGCTGACGATCAGAACCTTTTCCGTGATCTGATGAGCGGCACAAAAAAATTAACTCAGGACACCATTGTTCATCGCCCGATGCGTAAGAAAGTCCAGGAAGTTCCAGTGAAACGGCTGTTGCAGGAACAAGCCGATGCGAGTCATTACTTTTCAGACGAATTCCAGCCACGACTGGCGACTGAAGGCCCGACACGTTATGTGCGCGAAGACGTCAGCCATTTTGAGCTAAAAAAAATTCGGCGCGGGGATTATTCGCCAGAATTATTCCTCGATTTGCACGGTCTGACTCAGATGCAAGCGAAGCAGGAATTAGGCGCGCTGATTGCGGCCTGTCGTCGCGAGCATGTGTTTTGCGCCTGTGTGATGCATGGACATGGCAAACACGTTTTGAAGCAGCAAACGCCATTATGGCTGGCGCAACACCCACACATCATGGCATTTCACCAGGCACCGAAAGAGTACGGTGGCGATGCAGCATTGCTGGTGTTGATTGAAATCGAAGAGTGGCTACCGCCGGAGTTGCCGTAGCATTATTTGCCGGATGATGCTGCGCTTATCCGACCTACGTTATTGATTTTGTAGGGGGGGGATAAGCGCAGCGTCATCCACCAAATTTATCGTATGAGCGCACAAACAAAAAGAGCCGCATTTCGCGGCTCTTTTTTCATGCTTACGGCAATTAAATAGCTTTAGCTACTTTCAAATTGCATGGACTCATTTGCCAGTTGAACACACCTTTGCCCGTTTCGGCATCCAGTGTGACATTAGCAATAGCCGAAGTGCTGAACATCGGCGGTGTCTCTTCCGGGCAAAGCTCAGACACCAGATAACCGACTAACGGCAGGTGAGAAATCACCAGCGCCGACTCAACCCCTTCATTTGCCAGGGCTTGCAGGTAGCAGCTCACCAGGCCCACATCGCCGCACGGCGTCAATTCCGGCAGAATGTCTTCTTTACCCGGAAGGGTCAGTGTTTCCCGCACTACATCCAGGGTTTGTTCGGCTCGCAGGTAAGGGCTCACCAGAACACGTTCGATATCTAACACTTGGCCTTTCAACCAGGTCGCCATTACCCGGGATTCATCACAACCACATTGTGTGAGTGGACGTACCGAGTCGCTGGCAGCATCGAGTGCTGCGTCGCCGTGACGCATGATAAAAACTTGCATATTGCACCGCTTTTGTTAACCAGGAATGCTTGAATTCCCCTGAAACTTAAGAGGGGAAATTCAGCAGCCGGGCATTGTGCCTTATCCGTACATCGAATGAAACGCTGTTTTTTACCTCAATGGTGCAAGTATAGTCAATCACTGTTTAATAAGTGACCGACCAGCATCCATTCACCGAGCCATATGTTGATGTTTCTTTGACTACAGTTTCATCTCCGGGGTTCACTTTACCCAGAAATTTCGTTGCTCTTCCACCATTTGTAAAAGTCTGTCACAAGGGGCAAAACGCTCCCCGTATTGACTCGCCAGGCGCTGCAATTGCGCGACAACTTCACCCGCACCCAAAGAATCCATATAGCGGAACGGGCCACCGAGGAACGGTGGGAAACCAATACCAAATACGCCGCCGATGTCACCATCGCGAGCACTGCGAACCACGCCCTCATCGA
>Ga0160438_1000104_pt1 | contig 36527 bp, 29 predicted proteins | sample HID1975K_E0MG_FD_108203 | JGI IMG/M metagenome (GOLD analysis project Ga0160438, IMG submission 108203) | Enriched soil microbial communities from UW Madison campus, WI, USA - HID1975K_E0 MG | ecosystem: Environmental > Terrestrial > Soil > Unclassified | place: USA: Madison, Wisconsin...
CAGCGGGAGCTTTTTGAACACTTTTTTGCGGGAAAAAAGTGTTGCCCTGTCGTGGCGAACGACGGAAAGGAATGAGCTGTTGGACGAATACAACATTAATAAATTTGTATAAATTAATCGTTCATTTATATTCGTCAATGAAATAAAGACTTATGAATATATCATCATCAAAAGCTATTTCTTCTCCAAGAAATAGCCTTTGATTTAATTTACCACTTACAACAACTCCCTACTCTTCAGAAACTTCTGCAACTTAGGTTGAATGACCGCCGAGCAATAGGGATTGTCCTGATTATTATTGAAATAATCATGATGATAATCTTCAGCCTCATAAAAGGTCTGCGCCGGCACTACTTCCGTCACGATGGGATTGTCGTAGATCTGTTCTTCTGTCAGTTTATTGATAAACGTTTCTATTTCAAACTTCTGTTCAGGATCATGGTAAAAAACAACCGATCGATATTGCGTACCTACATCATTCCCCTGCCTATTCAAAGTAGTGGGATCATGTGTTTTGAAAAACACTCCTAATAATTTTTTATAGGAGATCTTTTCCGGATCATAATCGATATGAATTACTTCTGCATGGCCCGTTTCGCCAGTACAAACCTCTTTATAGGTAGGGTTCTCTGTATGTCCTCCCATATATCCCGGTAAGATACGGGTTACTCCTTCCAGATGTTGAAAAATAACTTCTGTACACCAAAAACAGCCTCCTCCAAATGTTGCTTCCATAAGCTTAAATTAAAAAGTAAAAAATAAAAACCCGCCAGCTGACGGGCTTATTGATACCTTCAAAAATAAACAAGATATCAATAATTAAAAAGCATGTCATCTCGACCGTAGTGGAGAACGTCATCTCGACCGGAGTGGAGAGATCTAGATGTCTCGATTACATGACGTTGTTACTGGCAACGCACAATATAACTCACAGCCCACAACTAGAATAAAGACTGCTGTCCGTTATCTTCCAAATCGATATCGTCTGGATTGGTAATTTCGAAATCAACTTTCGGCTTCTCCTTCACTTCCTCCTGCGAAGAAGTCTGTATCGCTTCTTGTTCATTCGTTTCTCCAGTTACCGCTTCGTTTTCACCCTCCTCAGAAATTGCATTTTCTTCTTCGGTCTTGACAGATTTCTTATCCTGACTTACCTCAGCTTCTTCTGTTAACAGTAAAACACTTTTCACATCGTGGGACGTTAATCGGTTACCCTGAGCCTTCATACTTTTTACATCAACAATTTCGTTCAAATGTTGTTCGATGGTTTCGAAAAGTTGACTCTTTCCCTTCAACAAATCCAACTTGACTACAGGATCAGGGTTATTGGTTAAAAGAATCAGTTTAGATCCGGCTTCGTCATTGATGATAGATGTGCTTTTGCCTATTGGTGTATTCTCAAATGAAAAGCGCTTTACCAAATAATTACCCGATTTGCCGTCTATATGAACCGCAGTATACACCTGTTCCGGCACGTATTTTTCTATCCGGCTCATCTTGGCGTCGAAATGATTGGTCAGCTCAAAGCTACTCAGACTGTATGTGCCATCCGGCATCACGGTCAATATGCGGTCATCGCCATCAAACTCACCCAAATATTTCCCTCTCCCATCCACATTTAACCGCTTAAGCACTTCATCAAACCATATTTTTCTACCGGCAAGTGTAGAGACTCCTTTTGATTTTAACGTGATTTTCTTAACAGGGTATTTGCTTACAATATTGCCTTGCGAAGCCCTCCCTTTGATAGCTATTTCGGCGAAATCCAAATCAAACTGTAACTTACGTAATTTAGAATGTGGCTTCAGTTGTACGTTCACCACTTCGGCTTCTCCATTGGGGTTTGCTGTAAAGTAAAGCACCTTTGAGCCCTTACTCCCTTTTGTAAGATCGTATTCCTTATCGCGTGTAACGCCGAGGATCGAAAACCGTTTGATATACGAGACACCTGTTTTGGCATCACGGTAAACCATGTTATAAACAGTTCGTTCATCGCCTTTTTTAAATACACCCACGTGAATAATATCTTTACCCACAAACACCTTATCCTGCACTTTACTAACCATGCAGGTTCCATTTTCGAGGAAAGTGATGATATCGTCAATATCGGAGCAATCACCTACATACTCATCTTTCTTTAAACCCGTTCCGATAAAGCCATCAGTACGGTTAACGTATAACTTAACGTTTGCCAGCGCTACCTGTGCTGCTTCCACTTTTTCAAAGACACGGATTTCTGTTTTACGTTCACGGCCTTTACCATATTTGTCTTTCAGTTTCTGATACCAAGCAACGGCATAATCAGTAAGATGTTTTAGATGATGTTTCACTTCCTTGATTTCATCCTCCAAGGTTTTCATCTGCTCATCAGACTTCTTTACGTCAAAGCGCGTGATGCTGCTCATTGGTTTATCGATGAGTTTTTTATAATCTTCCGGAAAAATTTCTCGATAAAACTGATCAAAGAAAGGTGTAAACAAACGATTCAGCACGTCTACTACGACTTCAAAATTGCCGGAATTCTCATAATCCGAATGTTTATACATCCCTTCCTGAATGAAGATTTTTAACAATGAACTGAAGAATATTTTTTCCATCAATTCATTCAATCTGATCTCCAATTCTTGCTTCAGGAGGGCTTTTGTATTTTTAGTGTTTTCAATGAGGATATCATTGACGCTCATGAAATGAGGCTTATCATCCCTAACTACACAGGTATTGGGAGAAATAGACACCTCACAGTCAGTAAAGGCATACAGCGCATCAATGGTCACATCGGGAGAAATTCCGGGAGCCAGATGCACCATGATTTCTACCAAGGCAGCTGTATTATCTTCAATTTTCTTGATTTTTATTTTGCCTTTGTCATTCGCTGCGATGACACTGTCAATCAAACCGCCGGTAGTTGTTCCGAATGGAATCTCTGTGATAGCCAAGGTTTTTTTATCCCTTTCTTCGATGCGGGCCCGCACCTTCACCCGCCCCCCTCTGACACCTTCGTTATATGCAGAAACATCTGCTAATCCGCCCGTTGGAAAGTCGGGCACCAAATGCGGTCTACCCCCCTTTAACACCTCGATAGAACCGTCAATTAATTCTATAAAATTGTGCGGCATTATTTTAGTAGCCAAACCTACCGCAATCCCTTCGGCCCCCTGGGCCAATAACAGTGGGAATTTCACCGGTAACGTTACGGGCTCTTTATTCCGTCCATCATAACTCAATTGCCATTCTGTGGTATCCGGGTTGAATACCACATCGTTTGCAAATTTACTCAAACGCCCTTCGATATAACGCGGGGCCGCTGCCGAGTCGCCAGTAATCGGGTCGCCCCAGTTACCTTGGCAATCTATTAAAAGATTCTTTTGACCTATTTGCACCATGGCATCCCCAATAGAGGCATCACCATGTGGGTGATATTTCATCGTATTACCAATCACATTCGCAGCCTTATTGAAACGACCGTCATCCATCTCTTTTAATGAATGGAGGATACGGCGCTGTACGGGTTTTAATCCATCATTGATGTGTGGTACTGCGCGATCCAATATGACATAAGAGGCATAATCAAGAAACCAGTTTTCATACAATCCCGAAAGGGGGATGGTTTGATTATGGCTCAACTCTTCATCATTACCATTTGCTGGAAGTTCGTTATTATTTATTTCTTCGCTCATTTTTCTATAGCTATAGGGGCTAGCTGATAGTGAATAACTAACAGTAACCAACCTTCTACTCTAAATTTAACACCCTGTTAAGACAAATGCAACACCTAAGTGGTGGCTCATAAACGTAACAAAGTGCCGTAAAATTACTAAACAATTTGGTATTTTAAGAGGTAATCAGCAGCTCTTTATTTGTATTGTATGCTATATTCGGCTAAATTTAAAAAAATATTTATGCATGAAGACAATAACATACTTATTACCATTTGCCTTTCCATTTTTGCTGGCCTGCAATAGTGAGCAGCGGAGCGGATCTATTGCGGATTCAACTGCATTTAATAGCATTACCGAAACAGGTCTTGCAAAATATGTACAGGAGCTATCAGACGATCATTTTGAGGGCAGGAAGCCCTTTACCGACGGTGAACAAAAAACCATCGATTATCTACAAAAAGCATTTGAAGAAGTAGGATTAAAATCCGGCAATGGCGAGAGCTTCTTTCAGGAGGTTCCTATGGTGGAGATAAAATCAATCCCTAGCAATACCTTATCTTTTAAAGGAGCTAAAGGAAAAGTGGATTTCAAACTACTGGATGAGGTTGTGTTGGGAAGCCGGCGGGTGCAGGCCAATATAGACGTAAAAAATTCGGATGTCATTTTTGCAGGGTTCGGCATTGTGGCTCCCGAGTTTAACTGGAATGACTATGAAGGGTTGGATGTGAAAGGAAAGACAGTGGTGGTGATGGTGAATGATCCAGGATTTTACGATAAAAGTTTATTTAAAGGCGAAACCATGACTTATTACGGGCGTTGGACCTATAAATTTGAAGAGGCTGCCCGGCAGGGAGCTACAGGCGTACTGATTATACATGATACCGACGCCGCCAGCTATGGATGGAATGTGGTACGCAGTGGTTGGACAGGACCGCAACTTAACCTACAGACCGAAGACAATGGTGCTTCAAGATGCGCTTTTGAAGGATGGCTGAGCGCCGATGCAACTAAAAAGTTATTTGCTTTTGCCGGTATATCTACTGACGTGATACAGCAGGCAAAGAAACCGGGTTTTCATTCTGTTGATTTGAAGGTTACTACAGGAACAACGATCAAACAGGAAACCAAGAAGTCTACGTCCAACAATGTTGTCGCCAAAATAGAAGGCAGCAAACGCCCAGATGAATACATTATTTATTCTGCTCACTGGGATCACCTCGGCGTGGGAGAGGCCATAGAGGGAGACTCTATTTACAATGGCGCTGTTGACAATGCTACGGGAGTGGCTGCCCTATTGGAGATCGCCAAAGCCTTTAAGGCCGCTAAAACAGCCCCCGAGCGTTCTGTTTTATTTGTAGCACTTACGGGTGAAGAGGAGGGCTTATTGGGATCTGAATATTATGCATCCCATCCCATCTATCCTCTGGCCAAAACAGTTGCCAACATTAACATCGATGCCCTGTCGCCCATTGGCCGTACAAAAGATCTGATCGTTACAGGAATGGGGCAATCCGAAATGGACGATTATGCACAACGCGCAGCTGAGAAACAGGGAAGGATAATTAAACCGGACTCCAATCCTTCCGCCGGACATTTTTTCCGTTCAGATCACTTTAACTTTGCCAAGGTTGGTGTGCCTGCATTATACCCAAGCACGGGAGATGACATACTTGGCCAGGGTGAACCGTATGGCCTGGCACAGAAGGAAGATTATAACCAAAAAAGATATCATCAACCGGCAGATGAATTTAACGACTCGTGGAAGTTGGATGGCATGGTAGAAGACCTGCGTTTATTTTTTGATGTGGGCTATACCTTAAGTATGGAAACTGTTTTCCCGAAATGGAAAGAAGGATCGGAGTTTAAAGCTGTGGGAGAGAGCAGGTAGTTGTGAGTTATTAGTTGCCAGTTGTGGGACTTATATAAAACCCACAACTGGCAACTAACAAAGGCAATCTTATTCTATTCTGGCAATACCGGTTTCGTTCCCATAATACGATCTATCTCTGCTAATATTTCAGGGCTTATCTTTGGAAGAACGGCTAACGCTTTCAGGTTTTCCTGTAACTGACTTTCCTTGGTGGCACCAAGTATGGCGGTGGTTACATTTGGATTAGCAAGTGTCCAAGCAATAGATAGCGCTGCCAAACTAGCATCTAGTTTATTCGCTAGCTCTCCTAGCTTTCTAATGGCGTTTAGCTTTTCTTCGGTATAGGATTTATCTTTTAACCAGCCATAGCCTTCCAGCGTTAGTCTTGAACCTTCCGGAATGCCATCATTGTATTTACCTGTTAACAGGCCAGAAGCTAAGGGACTCCAAATGGTGGTTCCCATACCCAGATTCCTAAAAATGGGGAGATAATCCACTTCTATTTTTTGCCTATTGAATAAGTTGTATTCCGGCTGTTCCACCACAGGAGGTTCCAAATTTAACTTAGCGGCTGAAGCATGGGCTTCTACTATTTCGGCGGCACTCCATTCGCTGGTTCCCCAGTAAAGGATCTTCCCTTGTTGTATCAGTGTATTCATGGTTCTTACCACCTCCTCAATAGGAACATCCTTATCGGGGCGATGGCAATAGTACAGATCCAGATATTCTACTTGTAACCGTTGTAAGGCTTCGTGGCATGCTTCGGTGATATGTTTGCGGCTTAAGCCGTATTGATTGGGTTTCTTATCCGGACCTTTCCAACCGAAGAACACTTTACTGGAAACGACATAAGAACTGCGCTCCCAATTTTTGGTTTTTAGCACCCGTCCCATCATCTGCTCAGACTCGCCGCGTGAATAAACCTCTGCATTATCGAAAAAATTAATTCCGGCATCATAAGCGATACCCATTAAGCGATCGCTTAAACCATCATCTACCTGACGGGCAAAGGTTACCCATGAACCAAAAGACAAAACACTTAATTGCAGGCCCGAACGGCCCATTCTTCTATATTCCATGTTATTGATTGTTAATTGAATGATAGTAAAACTAAAAAATGATGAAAAAAGTTTAGCCAAAATTGAAAATGATGACATTGAGTTGATTAGCCAATTGGATGCGGTGCTTATTAGCCGGTGATGGAAATAGTTTTGTTCGTGATTTTTTTAGAGGAATCCGGCCCAGACAAAACCTTCAAAGACTTTTACAGGGTGCCGGCCAACCACGTAACAATTATTGATCTGTAAATTAGCAGACAGCGCTAATACCTGTTTCTTATCGTCTTCAGTTGCCGTTTCCTTCACTTCAAAAGCTATTTCCTTATTTAGTATAAAATCTATTTCTTTACCATTCTTTAATTGATAGTAGGCTACTTCGCCACGGTGCAATAACTGGTTGAATACCGCATTTTCAAACTTGGAGCCGCTACTTAACTCCGCTACTGCTGATGCAATTCCATTGTCCAGAAAATAAATTTTACGGGCTTTTGTGATCTCCCGGTCAGGACTATTAGATAAGACAGGAATTGTACGGATAAGGTAACTGTTTTCCAGCAAATAAAGGTAATTCTCTACACTGGGTCTGGAAATCCCAGCAACACTAGTAAGCTTCGAAATATCCAACCGTGTACCGATACGGACAGATAGTAATTTAATCAGCTTATACAAATTTGCTGGATTTCTAATATCCGAAAGCGCACTGATGTCGAAATTAATATAAGAACTGAGAATTTCCTGAATTAAATCTTTCTTATCCTCAATTGCAGGCTCCAAAACTACTTCAGGAAAACCTCCGTAATTAATATATTCTTCATAATAAGTTTTTAAGCGTTCATATTCGGATTGCAGAAATTTACCAGCGTCTGTTATGCTTTGCTCCGGATAAGGCAAACCTTTAAAATGTAAAAATTCGACAAAACTTAAGGGATATATTTCAAATATTTTTTTTCTGCCTGCCAGCGATTCTGAAAAAAGATTCTTTATATAAAAAGAACTGGAACCTGTAACAATAAATTTAATTGCATAGGTATCATATAGATATTTTAATACGCTGGGTATATTGGGAACAAGTTGTATTTCATCAATCGCAATGATAATTTTTTGAGAAAAATCTGCACCTTGTTGAATGAGTGTATAGACGACGTTTTCATAATTGTGTTCTGAAAACAATAAACGGTTATCCATCCGTTCCAGATCGAAATAAAACTGCTGTTTTATCTCCGCATCAGCCAACAGCTGTTTCACCAGGGTGGTTTTTCCTGTTCGACGCATACCAGTAAGCACCGTTATTTGCTTTTTTAGAAGATGGTCTTTTAACGAATCGTAAATTGATCTATAGAAAAAAGTCATACTATTTTATATATATACTTTAAAAAAAGTAACACTATTTTATAAGTGTAATACAAATATAACAACAAAATAATAAAAACCCGACTCATGCAAGCCAGGTTTAAGTGCGTCAATAACGATATATATTAGGGGACTGTATATGCGTTTCAAATGGAGATGTGTCGATTTCGCTGCACTCGACGTGACAAGGCAGATAAATCTTATATGGTACGTGCCATCCTTTAAGCTTTTCGCTTAAAATAAAAAGTATTCGGTTTACAAGCAGCCTCAGAAAGAAGGTGTATGATTAAGTACTAATATTGGCTTTATACTTAGTCAGGCCAAAAATCTCTATACTGCCTTGGCCCGTATTCACTCTAAATATTATAACGTACCCCTTGAATATTAAATCCCTGATTTCTTCCGTATCAAAGTAAATTGATTGTCGATACGACATCGGCATGATTGCAATATCTTTCCTTTAAAAGATCATTCTTAAATTTTCTTGCTGCTCCAGGTTTGTCCTTGGCTATATATTCAACTTGTTTTTTCAATTGATTCCGGAAACCTTCAGAAAGCTTAATCTTCATATGAAGCAATTATTTTCTCCAGCTCATCATCAAAATCATCCATATCCATTAAATCAGATTTTCCAGTATCAATCCGCTCTAATTCTGCCTGCAAGGTCTGTTTAATCGTATTAAAAGAGTCTGCGTGCTCAATAACCTGTATTTCACTTTGATCAAAGCGCTTTAACAACCATAACAAATGCTGGTAAGTTTCTGCATTTTTCACTTTTATAAGAAGAGTATCCATATCCGTATTCCTTTTCATGAATTTACGAAATATTTTCCTAAGCGAATAAGACGTTTGACGCTAACGATTCAGAACTATCAAGAAATTAAGGTAAGAGTTACCAGTATCCTGCTTAAGTATAATTATTTCAAAGCTGAAAGAAAAGAAGCTGTGTATGCCTTCAAAAAGGGATTGGCAACAACACTCTTACGACCAACTTAACGAACTAGCTAGTTGTATATACTTTTCAAAATGTGGTGAGCAACAGCTAATCCACCCTTTAGCGCTATTTTGTATATACCTTTAAAAATGAGGGTCGAGTAACAACACCTAAAATAAAAAAGTATTCAGTGAGTACCCTATTGGTCTCACCCTACAGCTGTACAAGCAGCCTCCTATATGTTAAAGAACTTAATGTATTATTCCACAATTAAATTTATTTCTTTGTAAAAAGAATCATTTATAAGATTTTAGTCAAATTTATGCAATCATTTTCTTTTTGATTAGTTTTTAAACGGATGAACGTATCCCATTATTTTATTGGATTTATACAGTTTAAATTGCCGATTCTTTCAAAATCTTTTAAATTTCTGGTAAGTATCGACAGATTGTGAACAACCGCTGTAGCCGCAATGATTGCATCGCCCAATTTTAAGTTGTATTTTTTTCGAATGATGAGAGCTTGGGTGTAGGTAGATTGATCTGGGATTAAAATTGGTATTAGGGAAAAAACATCCTTAAAGTATAGTTCTTCATCACCTGTAAGATGATGATACCCCAACACCTCTATCCTAGTTATCTCCGACACAAAAGTGTTTTCCTTTATTAAGAAATCTCGGAGGTAAGTGTATGACGAATAGGAATATATAATAATGTTGCTATCAATAAGAACCATTAGCGCAATGGTTAAAAAGGTAAATTGCGGTCATCCCTTTGTTCTCTTTCCCACGCCGCCGCATCCGTAATCGAACCAGAACCTTTAGCTTTGAAGTTTAAAATGCGCTTAGCCAATTCATCACGTTCATTGGAATAATGAACTGGCTCATCCCGCTGCTCAAAGGAAACGTCCAGCTTTTTTGCTAAAGCGATGATAGCGGTCAATTTACGCTTGTTATCTGACTTTAAGATAAGTTCCATATTCCTTGTACTTCTACTATTAAAACAAAAATAAAAAAATACCATCAATTTTGCAATTGATAAAACTTTCAAGATACAATAAAATTATTTATTCATTGTTTTTACGTGTGTTTTAACCTGTTTACTATGACTTCCGTTCTTTTGTAAAGATCATCTATAAGACTTCACTCCAATTAGCCCTATTCGATGCCGTAAGTCATCGCTGAGGTTTGATTGCATATACCTTTCAATGGCCTTCTTGAGTTGCCAGTTATGAGTTACGAGTTATCAGTATCCCAAGGAAAGCTTCCCACTTATTCTTCTTTCGAACGTAATCTTTAAAATATTTCAAATACCGACCGGCCATGAGGTTGTATACACCTTCCAATAGGTGATGGGAACAACTTCGACACTTTTTAGAAACGGAATTACGATGTTGTATATACTTTCCAAATGGGTAAGCAACAACTCATAATTGGTTTTTCATTTGCTGTTGTATATACCTTTCAAAATGAGGGGAGCAACAACGAGCCGCCCCTATGCTATATGGCAAAAGTAGTTGTATATACCTTTCAAAATGAGGGGAGCAACAACAACTCGTCAAAAATTTAACGAGTCTCTACTGTTGTGTAGACCTTTTAAAATGAGATGAGCAACACCTTTCGACTGAAGGTATTGGGCAGACCTGAGGTTATATATACCTTTATAACTATCTCACAAGAAAGGCCTTCCCCTAGCCTATGAGATGCTTCCACTTCGGTCAGCATGACGTGCGTGCTAGGTGTTTCCGTCATCACCATTCCATTGTGTTTGTAAAAAATTGACCCCTCGACATGACAAAGTAGATAAGTCTTATAGATGCATGTCATTCTTTAAGCTTTCTCTTAAAATAAAAGTATTCAGTGAGTATCCTTTTGATCTCACCCTACGGCTGTACAAGCAGCCTCCGATATGTTAAAGAACTTCTTTCAGCTAACGGCTATTAGCAGTTAACTACTCCTTTTTGCTAGCTATACATTAGCCAAACAGATTGGCTAATTACAAACTATACTATCCCGAGCAACCATGAACGAACAACCAACATCTAAATCACTCGACAATCAAATTGATCCCCGCCTTATTGGCTTTATACGCGATTTTTTCCTTTAAGCCATAGTAGCTCCAATTACGGAGCAAAAACTCTTCTTCCTTTGCCACCTCTTCTTTTTGCTCCTGATTAACCAGTAGCAGCGTACCCGCTTGGTTTTTAATGCAGAAATCGATTAAACGCCTGCTATATAAATGCAAGCGGCTATCGACATATCTTTTTTCCTTTTCGTTATAATCCTCCAGGCTCTTTAATTTACGTTTACGTCCCTTGCCCGGTCGGTTGTAAGTGGACCCTCTTTGCAGACGGTGCCTCGCCCCCTGTATAGCTAAACGCCGGTGCAGAAACTCTTCCCGATTGCCTATCTGAAAAACCTCCTTACCTATTTTCACGGCAATCGGATGCTCAATGGATAAAGAAGCTTCGGCAATAATGGCCTCATCTAAGCCGTGCTGCTCACGCTCCATCTCAAAGGCGGCCAAAAGAAAAATCTTTCCTTTATCGAGCTTTAGCGAACAGCTGCACAATTTGATGGTACCAACCAAGGTGCGCTGCAAGAGTACCTTCTTATCCGAACGGTCTTTTCCCAAATAGGTCTTGAACGGTATCTTGAAAAATGTAAAGGTATAATTACGTCCTTTTTCATCGCCCATCAGCTTGATATTTTTTGCCGAAAATGGAATCGGGATATTCCTTTTGTAATTGCGTAAGGATTTTTCGCCTTTCCAGTAGGCACTGCGCTCTGTATTATAAATGCTGATCAGGGTGTTGTTGAGATTGGAAAAAATGTCGGAAGGCATCTCCCCTTTAAAATGATTAGATAGTAAGCGGTAGGTGGTATTCATCCGGGAGGTGTTTAATATCCCCTCCGGATCTTTATTGACATCGGCTAGTTTTACTTTCACCTCATCGGTAATATATAAAATCTCTTTGATCTGATCTTGCAAATAATGGTGCGTAAAAATATAGTTTGCCCCGCGAAAACACATCTGCTGCCATTTATACAGTTGCTCCCAATAGGCTTTGCGCTGCTCTTTCTCTTCGCAATCGATCAGTAATTGGATTTTTCTTGTCAAGATGATCCGTTTGCTTTCCATGCCAGTAGATTTTAAGCCGATTTCTTCGTTTTAATGACCGCATATGCTGCGACAAAAAGCTTTTTCACTTGCGTATCTTCTAAGTTCAAAGCTTCTGCTATTTCTTCAAAACTATATTGCAGCTCATAACGCATATTTAATATCTGTGCCTGCTCTTCACTCAAACCACCTTCGCATTTGAATCGCTTCGGCTTAGTCATTACTTCTAGTTTCTGCCCATCACAAAGTGTTGCTTTTATTGTGGCGATGGTTTTTTCGATCTTTACGGCCACTTCATAATCAGAAATCCCGCCCAGATGCCAGGCAATGCGATCGTAATTGAAACTATATTGGAGACATAGCTTTATAAAAAGTTGCTGCTGCTGGGAAAGGTTCGGAAGCAAGGCATGAACCCGATCCAGTTGTTTTTGTTTTTCCTCCTCCAGGGCATCCAAATAGACCGTACCTTCTTCCTCCTCTCTTTCTATTTCATAACCAAGCATAAACTCCTGATAATCTTCAATCGCATCTAAACGTAATAGACTCCGCTGAAAACGGGTACTGGATTTACGGTAATAAGCTCCAGCTGCTTCGCGAATTTGCTTAAAAAGAAAATGCTCAATACCTCCTACATCATTAAGCGTTTTCCGTAACAACCAAAGACGTAAAAAGGCCTCTTGTGTTATATATGCCGCTACCGCATCATCTTTCACAAAACGTTCAGCCCGTTTAACATAGGGTATAAAGTATAATTGATAGAAGTAGGCTAATCCCTGTTCTTCTCCCTGTACCAATTTCTTCAAATAATATTTAGCTAATAATGATTTAGGCAGCTTATTAGTCATAATAAAAAGGGGTTTAGGTTGATTTTTTATTTTATTTCCAGCTTATAAAAACATAAAGTTCTATTTAGTTCTACATGAATGTCTCCCGACAGAGGCGAAGATATAAAAACTATCATTTGGTACAAAATAATATACCATTTATTTTTATTTTATATTGCACTTTGATTGTTGATGGAGACAATTGATACACAACAATTCAAAGAGGCAATCGGGAAAGAGATTTATAGGTTGCGCAAAGAAAAGGGATATAGCTCAAGAAAATTTGCTGTGCTAGCAGATATGGAACACCATCAGGTGCTTTCCATAGAAAAAGGCAATACGGATATGAGACTTTCTACTTTTATAAAAATCTGCAATGCTTTAGAGACTACACCACAGGAGTTGATTAAAGTAGATAGAAGCTTATAGCGCAAGAGGGCTGGAGATGATATCTCCAGCCCTCTTGCGCTGCACTCCTTTACTAGAACGGTCTATTTAATAGCCGGGATTCTGCACGAGTTTCCCGTTTCTGTTCATTTCGTCTCTATGAATGCTCATAAAATACATCTTATCCAACCATTGACGGTTTTCAATACCTGGATCGAGTTCAGAGGGTGTATAGGTATACGTATAATTCTCCGGATCATATTTATATACACGTACCTGTCTCCCCTCTTTTAGTGTGCCGAAAATCCTGATTAATCTGATTTTAGCTCCCAGGGTTGCTGGAGCGATCATCCATCTCCTGGCATCGAAGAAACGATGCTCTTCATAAGCCAATTCTACGCGCCTTTCATTTCGATATCTTTGCCGTAATGCATCACCAGATTCGTTCACTGCAGGCATACCTGCTCTGAAGCGAATTTTGTTTAGCCAATTTCTGGCCTCACCATCTTCACCTAATTCAATACAGGCCTCTACATAGTTCAATATGGCTTCTGTATATTTCAAGACTGGCCAAGGAATCGCTTGTCGGGTATTCTGGTCTTGAAAAGAAGGATCAGGATCTGTAAATTTTCTGAAATAATATCCAGTATGTGAACCGTTCCAATCTTCAATTGGACTGTTTCGGGTATCCAACCCGTACTGGGTTACGGGTTGCCCAGAAGCGTTGCTTACTTGATATTGGCCGGTTTGAATCTGGTTGTTTGGATCGCGTCCTCGTACGTCGTCAGTACGTGGCTTCCAATCAGCCCCATCATGCAAAACAGTAGCGTACATCCTGGGATCCCTGTTTTGATAAGGGGCCGCTTTATGCACGGGATTGTCCCAACTAAAACGTGATCCATCAATCATTTCATAATCGTCAATAAAATTTTGAATAGGCGTATTACCTGCCCAATTATGATAGCCATTTGGTCCATTATTTCTTCCGACATAGTTTCCTCCCTCGTCTTTCAGATCAACAAAAAATCTGCCCAATAACAGTTCTCTAGCGCCGTCTCCAGCTACTGCTCTGCTTCCGCCACCGAGTGATAAGACCATGTAGTTTTCGGTTCCCTCTTCTGGAGTCACAGGAGCAGTTAAGTCCAGTTTATATGCAAATGCAGATTGGTCAATGAGTGCTTTAGATGCCTCTTTAGCTTTCATCCACCTTTCTGCCCGGTTTCCACTTACATAACCTAAATATTCCTTATTGCTAAAACCTGCAATAGTAGAAGAAACACCCGACGCAGTAGGAATATCATGTAAATCGCTTGCGGCATAAACCAATACACGTGCCTTCAGAGCCATCGCCGCGGCATTGGTAGCACGACCGGTGCTTGTACTCAAGCCATTGAGTAAATTAATAGCAGTATCACAGTCGGCAACAATAAAATTAACACACTCCTCATACGTGTTACGTGAAGCAGTATAATCCGCCTCTCCCAATTCATAAGGCCGATCAATTAAGGGTATGCCACCATAAAACCTCAGCAATTGCTGATAGTAATATGCCCTTAAAAAGTGTGACTCTCCCTTTAGGCGTTCTACCAAATTATTTGCATTTTCAAATTGTGGAGTGGCCAAATTTTTAAGCGCTATATTTGTTGCGCGTATACGTGTGTAAAGTGAATCCCATAAATAGGTTCTATTGATCCACCCTTGATCTGCAGGATTAGACCGCGATTCCGTAATGGTATTAATTCCTCTTCCCGGATGCGTAAACATCGATTCATCCGTTAAAGAAGATTGCATTTGTTCATCTAAACCTCCTTGGCCTAAGCCATTGTAAATTTCGATGATAAATGCTTCTGCTAAACCAGGATCACTCCAAACAACTTCCTGCGGAACCTCTGTCATCGGTTCTGTATTTAAAAAATCATTTTTACAAGAAACTAGTCCCAATAAAAATGCACTTATGATGGCTAATGTTATACGTGACGTCTTCATAATTTCTTTCATTAAAAGGTTACAGCTAATCCAGTATTGATGATACGTGATTGTGGGTAATATTGTCCTAATACATTCGTCGATTCCGGATCATATGCCTTCATCTTACTAAATGTCAGCAAATTGAAACCGCTTACATAGATCCTTAAACTACTGATGCCCACTTTATCGCCAATACCTGCCGGCAACGTATATCCCAGTTCCAGGTTCTTCAAACGGATATAATTAGTGCTTTGCAACCAGTAGGTGTTATTATACGAATAGTATTGATCGCTGCGGTCGGTGATTCTGGGATGCTCGCTACTTGGATTATCAGGAGTCCATCTATTTTCATAAAATTCCAGCAAATAGTTTCCAATAGCACCGGATTCATCTGATCCCACACGCAGTTCCCCACCAGCAGCTCCTTGAAATAAGACCGTCAAATCGAAATTCTTGTACTGCAATCCGATATTCAAACCTCCCTGGAAAGTGGGCTGCCGGTTTTTATCTCTTCTTACACGATCATCGGGTGTAATTTTTCCATCACCATCAAAATCCCTATATTTCATATCACCTGGACGAATATTATTAGTTATCGCACTGTAATCCAAGGTATTGTTAGCAATATCTGCCTCATCTCTGAAGACACCATCATAAATATAATATAGTTGGGCATCTGTTACACTTCCCGTGGTACGCTGCCATTCCGGAGCTCCTGGCGCTTCGTCCCAAAATTTAATCTTATTTTTGGTATACCCTCCATTCACGTTGATATTGTATTTAAAATCTCCTGCCGAGCCGTTGTATCCTATATTGAATTCCCATCCTCTGTTATCCACTTTCCCTATATTTTCGGCAGGCAAAGTCATTCCTGTACTTTGCGGAATGGAGGCATTGCGTTGCCATAAAATATTGGACCTCTTGTTCATAAATACATCAAACTCAAAATTAATCTTGCCATCTAGGAGTTGGCCGTCCAGACCTAAGTTATAATTATCAGCCACTTCCCAGGTTACAAAGGCATTTGGTACCCTTGATTCGTATAGCGATTTCACCAACAAACCATCTACGATATACGTCCCATATCCATAGGTAGAATAATATTGATATTCCTGAAGTGTTGCATCATCCTCCAGATTCTGGCCTTCAGTATAATTATTATTGAAATAAATATTGTCATTCCCCATTCTTCCCCATGAACCACGGATTTTCAGGTAATTGATAAACGAAATATTTTCCTTCCAAAAGTTTTCTTCTGAAATACGCCAGCCGGCCAAAATCCCTGGAAAAAAGCCAAAACGGCTGCTTTCCGGGAACATATAAGAACCATCATAGCGCCATAAAAATTCGGCAATATATTTCTCTTTATAGTTATAGCCAACTCTACCAAAATAATTCAACCTTGCTCTTTTCCATGCACCCCCATTATTATTTTTTTCACGTTCACCTCCAGCTATCAATTGATCAATCGCCGTAGAGATAAAATAACGTCTAAAAGCGTTGAAGTTTTCATTATCAATGGTTTCACGGTTCACTCCTGCCATGATATTGAATGTATGATCTCCAAAGGAACGATCGTAATTGAGCACACCTCCCAAAAGGACATTCAACTGATCTTCGTTTGCCTGTGTTAACCGTGGATCGGCCGGCCCACGAATACCTCTCACTAACTGAGGCGTTACACCGTCATCTTCATAAGCGCCCTGCCAGGTATATAGATACCAAGGTGTCTCCCATCTCTTAGACTGCTTTATATATTTATCAAGTGCCGCCGTTCCTGTAAATTTTAATCCTTCTATCCAAGGCAACGTAATATCAACCTGCCCGTTTGTTTGAAAGTAGTATTGCTTATTATTGTCATAACCGGTTTGATCGGTCGTGATGACCACCGGGTTCTCCCCATTTTCAATATCAGGCCCAGGCATGCCGTTTGGCCAGAAAGCGGGTTGTGTAGGATTACCACGCATGAGCATCCTAAAAATAGTTCCCGCTGATTTTGTTGGATAATTTCGGTTTTCCTGCCGCCCTAGAACGCCAATCTTCGTACTCACATATTTACTTATAGTGGCATCTAAATTAATCCTCATGTCGTACTGCTTATAACCCGTAGCAGAGTTTTTATAATACCCATCTTGATTTTGGTAACCAATGGATGTTAGATACTTAAAGCTCTCTGAACCTCCGGTAAGCTGTACGTTGTGTCTAGCCTGGGGCGACCATGTCTTGAGAGTGGAGCCATACCAGTCGGTATTGGGATGTCCCCAAGGATCGGATCCATCTCTAAATTTTTCAAAATCAGCAGGCAAAAAAGGAGCAGTTAATGTCGAGCCGTCTGGCCGTGCATAAGCACCTGATTCCCTAAATTGATTGTTTGCTGCCTGCCATTCATTAACTGGCAGTTTAAATACTTCCAATTCATTCCGCATTTCAGCATATTGCGCAGCATCTGCCAATTCTGGGATTACAGTAGGTTGCGCAAAACCTTGATTATATGTATACGACAAGAGCGGTCGACTTGATTTACCTCTTTTCGTTGTCACTAAAATAACACCATTTGCCGCCCGTGCCCCATAAATGGCGGCGGCAGCGTCTTTTAATACCGAAATATTATCGATATCGGCTGGATTTAATCGCTCGATACCTCCCTGCCTCGCCGGGATTCCATCGATTACGACAAGCGGACTGCTATTCCCCAATGTGTTGGTTCCGCGGATTCTAATATTAGACCCATCCCCTCCTGGCTCGCCACTAGATTGTGTAGCAATAACTCCAGGCATACGCCCTGCCAACGAATTGGAGACATTTAAGGATGGAGATTTTACCAATTCTTCACTTTTGACAGATACTACCGATCCAGTAACCGTTTCTTTTTTCTGCGTCCCGTAACCCACAACCACCACCTCATCCAGATCGGCAACATCATCTTGCAGCACGATACTTATTGTGGTTCGATTATTTACGGGTTCCTCAATTGTTCTATACCCAACAGTAGTAAAAATCAGCGTAGCATTAGCCGGTACATCCTCCAAATGAAATCGACCATCACCATCGGTACTGGTACCTTTCTGCGTACCTTTAACCAGTACACTAACGCCTGGAATACCCTCGTTACCCGTCATGGAATTTACACGTCCTGTGATATTAATCTGTTGCTGGAGAGAAACGGTGTTCTCTTTTGAAAGACCTACCTTTAGCGGTTCCGAGGCCCAATCGGTTTCTGGCGAAAATGCCAAAACCAACATCAGCATGGGGCACAAAACCCTTTTAGTAGTTTTGTAGTTTACATTCATAATGATTGGTTATTAAAAGTTTATATGAGATTGGTGTATAATTGTTATGATAACGCTTTATTTTATTTTACATAATTTTTTTGCTGACTAAGGATTTATAAAATGCATTTTTTTGCGTGTTGTTAATTGGTGGGAGTAAACATAAGCAATGAAAAAGTAGAATCCAAGAAAAAATTTTCAAATCATGGAGCACTTAAAAAATTTAATTAAAAACCATTCATACGAAAAACGGCAAACGAACAAATAAAAAAATCCTATCTGAAATTACCCAGACAGGATTACCTATATTAGAAATGAAATGTAGTTTTTAGTCTATAAAGGGTTTCAAGACCGTCTCCCACCGATCATAACCATCGGCATTCAAGTGCAATTGATCTGCTTTGAATAGACGGTTATCTGGTTTACCATCGGCACCCAAGACCGCGGAAGCAACATCAATGTAAGTACCTCCCTTTTTTCTTTTCAGGAATTTCTTGATTTTTTTATTGGCCTTCGTAACTTCATCGAACCATTTGGTTCTGCTGTTACTATATTTAATCGATAAAAAATAAATGGCTGTATTGGGTTGTTCTGTTTGAATCATATCCCAAAGCTGTTTGAAGTTCGTGAACACTTCTTCGGCCGTCTTACCATTCGCGATGTCATTTTCGCCGGCATAAACGAAAATTTTATCTGCCTGATAAGGAAATACGATATCGTTCATATAATAGGAGGGAAAATCTGAAAGCTCACACCCTCCTACACCTCTTTTAATAATAGAAGCTTCTGGAAAGTGCTGCTCCAAATCCTTCCATAAACGGATGGACGAACTACCAATGAATAAAACACCATGTTTAGGGGGTGTATGGATGGCATCTGCCTTTTTAAAAGCAATAATTTCATTTTCGAATGGAAATTTTTCTTTCTGCTGCGCGTAGCTCTTAACCGTAAAAGCGATCAAAAAAATGCCCAATACAACCGTTAATTTTTTCATTTTAATTACATGTTACTTAATTGTATCAATTCCATGCCTCAATCAAAAACGACCGTTTTATTGCCTGTAACAAACACCCTATCCTCAATTATAAGCGAAAGCGCTTTATTGAGCACGGCTTTTTCAATCTCTTTTCCTGCTTTTCTCATGTCATCGGCGCGATAAGTATGATTAACGGCTTGTACATCTTGTGCAATAATTGGTCCTTCATCCAAGTCGTCAGTTACAAAATGGGCAGTAGCCCCAATGATTTTAACCCCTCTGGTGAAAGCCTGCTGATAAGGGTTGGCACCAATAAATGCAGGTAAAAAAGAATGATGGATATTAATGATTTTACCACGATAATGCGAAACAAAAATAGGCGATAAAATCCGCATAAACTTTGCTAGCACTACATAATCAGGATGGTAACTATAAATAGTTTTATGTAATTCCTTTTCGAAATCGTCTTTTGATTTCCCCTCATGGCTTATGTAATGAAAAGGTACGTTAAACCGTTCGGTAAATTCACGCAAATAATCGTAGTTACCGATTATACAACACACTTCGGCGCCTAAGGTATTGAAAAAATAACGCACCAAGGTGTCAGCCAAACAGTGGGGTTCTTTTGTTACCAAGAGAACCAATCGTTTTTGTTTAGGCGGATTGAGCTTAACCACTGCGCCTTTTGGCAACACATTTTCTAACTCACTTTTTAATGTCTCCTGCTCCACATTCTTTCCGGTACATATAATACGTGAAAAAAAACGTTTGGTAGATTCATCTACATACTCGCGCATCGTGATGATATTCAGTTCATGCTGGGCAAGTACATGGGCAATAGAAGAAACCAGTCCTACCGCATCTGAACAGTGAATAAGAATTAAGGTTTGTTCCATCAGCAACTTATACGGCTTCTTTTAAGTTTTTCTCTGCCAGAGCTCGTTCCTCCTCTAATACATCCTGTTCTACACGAAGATTATTGACGATGTGTTTTTGACGGTCGGGCGTATTTTTACCCATATAATATTCCAATAATTGCTGTATCTTTTGGTCTTTCGATAAAATAACAGGATCTAAACGCATATCCTTTCCTATAAAGAGACCAAATTCGTCAGGAGAAATTTCTCCCAAACCTTTAAAACGGGTAATTTCAGGCTTGCTCCCGAGTTTAAGGATGGCTCTTTGTCGTTCCTCGTCACTATAGCAGTAAATAGTTTCCTTTTTATTTCTAACCCGAAACAAAGGTGTCTGCAAAATAGATACGTGACCGGCTTTTACCAGCTCTGGAAAAAACTGTAGAAAGAAGGTCATGAGCAACAGACGGATGTGCATACCGTCCACATCCGCATCGGTAGCAATCACGATATTATTATATCGTAAACCATCTAGGCCATCCTCTATATTTAAAGCGTGTTGTAGGAGATTAAACTCTTCATTTTCGTACACTACTTTTTTGGTCAATCCAAAAGCATTGAGTGGCTTCCCCTTTAAGCTGAATACTGCTTGTGTTTGTACATCCCTGGATTTGGTAATAGAACCACTCGCTGAGTCTCCCTCCGTGATGAACAACGTGGTTTCCTGATTCCGCTCGTTCTTATCATCATAGTGCACTTTGCAATCACGCAATTTACGGTTATGTAAGGAAGCCTTTTTTGCGCGCTCATTAGCAAGCTTTTTAATACCGGCAATATCCTTACGTTCCCGTTCTGATTGTAAGATGCGCTTTAATAAGGCATCGGCTGTTTCGGTATGCTTGTGCAGATAGTCATCCAATGATTTTTTAATAAAATCATTGATAAATGTTCTCACCGTTGGGCCATCTGGCCCCACACTCTGCGAGCCAAGTTTCGTTTTGGTTTGCGATTCGAATACAGGTTCCTGCACCTTGATGGCGATGGCACCTATAATGGAGGCCCGGATATCAGCTGCGTCAAACTCTTTCTTGTAAAACTCCCGAACAGTCTTGACCAAAGCTTCCCTAAAAGCGGCTTGATGTGTTCCTCCCTGTGTAGTGTGCTGCCCGTTTACAAACGAATAATACTCCTCTCCATATTGCTGCCCATGAGTCAAGGCGATTTCAATATCCTCTCCTTTAAGGTGGATGATCGGATACCGCATGCCTTCTACATCGATGTTACGCTCCAGCAAATCGCGCAATCCATTTTCTGAAAGGAATTTTTGTCCGTTGAAATTAACGGTTAACCCGGTATTTAGAAAAACGTAGTTCCAAATCATGTTTTCTACGAATTCCGGCCGGTATTTATAATTACGAAAAATACTATCGTCAGGGAAGAAGGTTACAGCCGTGCCATTGCGCTGGGTAGTTTCCTTTTCTTCATCATTCAATAATTCACCCTTACTGAATTCAGCAATACGGGTACGTCCGGCTCTATAAGATTGGACAACAAAATTCGTTGAAAGTGCGTTGACCGCTTTCGTACCGACACCATTTAATCCAACCGATTTCTGAAAGGCCTTACTATCGTATTTCCCGCCCGTATTAATTTTTGACACCACATCTACCACACTACCAATAGGTATACCTCTGCCGTAATCACGCACAGAAACTTTGAGTTCACTAACGCTGATATCAATCGTTTTCCCGGCCCCCATTACGAACTCATCGATCGAGTTGTCAACCACCTCTTTTAGTAGTACATAGATTCCATCGTCATACGCTGAGCCGTCTCCCAGTTTCCCAATGTACATACCCGGACGTAACCGAATATGTTCTTTCCAATCTAATGAACGGATACTATCTTCATTGTAATCTGCCATATCTTTTTAGTTGTGAGTTACCAGTTGCCAGTTATGAGACCTATACGGTTCTTTAGTTGTGAGTTACCGGTTGTACGTTTAAGACCTTTAAAGATTGTTATTAGCCTTGTAATTAACTCGCAACCCATAGCTCACAACTCACAACCAAATGCTATCTTCCAAAATCGTCTTGTACACGCACAATATCATCCTCATCAGAAGGATTATCTATATCCGTATGCTGCCAGATTTCGGCCAGAACACCCCAACCATCCAAACCAACTAAACGATGCCGCTCTCCTTTTTCCAGTTTGATTACGTCACCAGGATGTTTGGTTTTTACTTCATTCTCCACATCTGTATCGCTGATCACCACGCCAACATCTCCTTTGATTACCTGCCAGATTTCGGCACGGCGATGATGGTACTGCCATGATAAACGTTTTTGTGGAGCCACTACTAATATTTTTGGACTCAGCTTGCCCGATATTTTCAGATCTTGTACATTTAAACCATCGAAATAAGTATCAGCAAATTTTTGTGCCTGGCTTTCATCGATCACAAAAAAGCCTCCCCATGGGCGGGTTTGATCTTGCTTGTCGACATTAAATCCTTGCGCTGTAAGCGTTTTTTCTATTTCTGCGAATATTTCCTGTTTAGCCAAATCTGTCATTTTTTTATTTTTTTGCTAAGATAATGAGTTTTTTTTTAATAGCAATTACCGAGGGGCCTACTAAGATACAACCTAAAATACGTTTTCCCAGTGATTAGAAGATTCTAATTTGAAATACCCATTTAATACTTTTAATTTGTATGTTTACAAATAGAAAAACACACAGTACTTGTGTTTTTCATTCCGTCATGACTAAAATACTGCTAATTGAAGACGATAGCCGCTTGGCTGGTTTCATTCAAAAAGGATTGGAAGAACAATTATTCTCGGTATCAAGGGCTTCCAACGGATATGAAGCGCTTGCCATTACACAGGATATTGGATTTGATCTGATCATTTTAGACATCATGCTACCCGACATTTCCGGCTTTCAGATCTGTACGGCATTGCGCGAACGCAAAATAACTACTGCCATCATTATATTAAGTGCCCTGAATACCACCGAAGAGAAAGTAAAAGGTCTGCAGGTTGGTGCCGATGATTATCTGGGTAAACCCTTTCATTTTGAAGAACTATTGGCTAGAATAAACGCGCAGCTGAGACGTAAATCATTTGAGCGGGGTATTACAGATACACAGAAATATGCCGATCTGGAAATTAATATAGCGGAGCAAACTTCCAAGCGTGCTGGGAAAACAATTTTTCTTTCCCCTCGTGAATATAAATTACTGCTATTTTTGCTGAACAATAGAGAGCGGGTGGTTTCACGCACGCAAATAGCGGAAGCCGTTTGGGACATCCACTTTAACACCCATACGAATGTAGTAGACGTATACATCAATTATCTCCGAAATAAAATAGATAAAGGTTTTGATTTTCCTCTGATACATACCATAAAAGGGCGGGGGTATTTATTCAAACATAAACAAGAATGACTTTAAGAACCAAGCTAGCCTGGAATACCACGCTTATTGTGGCAATGATCTTAGGCTTTACTTTTTCGGGTACTTATCTGTTGTTTAAACAGCACATCTTGCAATCCTTCTATAAAAGATTACAGTCGCACGCCCTTACTGCTGCATTCTTCCACTTAGAGAAGGACGAACTCAACACACAGAAGTACGAAGTAATTGAGCAGAAATATCAGGCTATACATCAGGAATCCATCCGTTTCTTTGATAAACAGAATAAAATGGTATTTGAATACGACACCCTCCAATACCAGATAACACCTCAGAAGCTGAATGAAATAAGAAAACATAAAACACGCTATTTCATGATCAACGGGCGGCAGTTTACCGGGGTTTTTTATCAAGATAATGAAGGTGATTTTGTAGTTTTGGCATCAGACACAGACCATGAGGGACAGGCGCAGCTACTCAAGCTAAAATTATATCTATCGCTCTTTTTTATAGCAGGTTTAATTATCAGCTTTCTGCTAACCCATTTATTGGCTAAGCAAACATTTAAACCCTTTGCCCACCTGATCGCAAATGTGAATCAAATTACAGCCCATAATCTGCATGCCCGTCTAGAGATTCACATGCAGGAGAAGGATGAATTAACGGCTTTAAAAGAATCTTTCAACCTCTTTTTAGAACGGCTGGAGAACGGCGTAAATAGCCAAAGGAATTTTTTGAAACATGCCTCTCATGAATTAAAAACCCCTTTGGCATCCATTATCAGCAATATAGAGGTTACATTAGCTAAAGAGCGGGATAAACAGGAGTATAAAGAACGGATGCAATCCGTACATACGGATGCGTTACATATCAAATCGATACTGGAAAGTCTGCTCCTGCTATCGGGCTTGGAAGCTTCGCAAGAGATCGCATTGATGCCCATGAGAATTGATGAATTACTATGGGATCTGCTTGAAAAAGTAAACATCCATTATCCGAAAGCCAGTCTATCAATGGACCTGGATCAGGTGAATGATAAACCACATTTATTGGAGGTTTCGGCCAACCGCGATTTACTGATGATTGCCATTGGCAATCTAGTAGATAACGCCTTAAAATTTTCAGATCAGCAACCGGTTTCTATCATACTCAGTGAACAGCAGCAAAAACTACAAATCTCCATCCAAGATAGAGGGAACGGTATTGAACAGGATGAGTTGGGTCGTGTCTTTGAACTGTTCTATAGAAGCCCTAAAAATCAGGCGGTGCCAGGTTATGGCATCGGTTTGTATTTGAGTAAACAGATTTTTGATCTTCATGAGATAGCTATTGTCCTTGACTCTTTCCCTTCGGCGGGCACATCATTCCATTTAATATTTCCCTAAAATTTCGATAAAGTTTAAAAATTTGTTATTTTACTGTCTTGTTAACCAAAACAACTATCATGTCTCATTTTGACAGTCAGAATACAACATTTGCACAAGCCGTATCTTTCATCAATCATACGAACCGCCCGGTTTTTCTGACAGGTAAAGCGGGGACGGGTAAAACTACTTTTTTAAGATATATCAAGGAACATACATATAAAAAAATGGCGATCGTGGCACCTACGGGTGTTGCGGCGATCAACGCCGGTGGCACAACCATACATTCGCTGTTCTTTTTACCTTTTGGTATGTATCTGGCCGATTACGAACTGGCATGGAACGATGCCGATCATTACATATACAATAAACAACGTCTGTTTGGCAAGGTAAAACTGACCAAGCAGCGCCGCGCTATTTTACAAGAGCTTGATCTCCTGGTGATCGATGAGGTCTCTATGTTGAGGGCAGATACCTTAGACGCCATTGATGCCATATTACGCTGGGCAAGACGAAATGCAGCACCCTATGGTGGCGTACAGATGCTTTTCATTGGCGATTTATATCAACTGCCGCCAGTGGTTAAAAGCCACGAACAGACACTCTTGTATCAGCACTACAAAAGCCCCTTTTTTTTTGATGCACATGTGATGCAAGAGGTCCCACCCATACAGTTAGAACTACGCAAAATCTATCGACAGCGCGACAATACCTTTATCGCACTGTTAAATAGTATACGTAATAATTGTTGCTCAACCGAAGAGCTCAATCAATTGAATCAATACTATCAACCTGATTTTACCCCAAAGAGCGAGGATGCATACATTACACTAACCTCCCATAATCATCTGGCCGACAGCATTAACCAGCGCGAACTAAAAGCTCTGCCCGGTAGAAATATCTGTTTTGAGGCATCTATTAAAGGTGATTTTTCGGAGAATTCTTTTCCTACCGAGCACAAGCTGTTCTTAAAGGAAGGTGCTCAGATCATGTTTATTAAAAATGATAAAGGAGAAGAAAGAAGGTATTACAATGGTAAAATAGGCATTATCGAAAGTATTAGCCGGGACGGTGAAGAAATCAGCGTACGTTTCCCTGGAGAGCAAACTTCTTTTATTGTTGAACAGGAAGAATGGAAGAATTTACGCTATAATTACGACAAGCAATCCGACAAAATTAATGAGGAAACTCTGGGCACCTTTAAGCAATATCCGATACGCTTGGCCTGGGCGGTCACCATACATAAAAGCCAAGGGCTCACATTCGATAAAGCAGTGATCGATGCCGGAGCCAGTTTTGCAGCGGGACAGGTATATGTTGCCTTGAGCCGCTTAACGAGTCTGAATGGTTTAGTGTTGCGCTCTAAAATAGCCCAGAGCAGTATCCGAACGGATTTTCAGGTGGTATCTTTTTCGAATGGCCTGTTAACCGAAGAGGCTATAAGCGATGTGCTGTTAAAAGAACAACAAGCATATTTATTGAACAACCTAAGCAATAGCTTCTTATGGTCCAAACTCACCTTAGAAACCAATAATCTAAAAAATGAAATCATGACCAAAAACATTCCGGATAAGACCCTTGCCTACAAAAAAATTGCTGTCATTGCGAACACATGTAATGAGCAATTTGATGTGGCCGAGAAATTCCGGAACTGGCTGTCCAAACAATTCGCCGCTGTAGACAAATTGGATATTGATGCTATTCATGAGCGTGCACAAAAGGCATCTTCTTGGTTTGTACAACAGCTAAACGATGAATTGATAGGGCCCTTACAAGAACATATTGATGCTTGGTTGGTGAAAAAGAAAAACAAGAAATACTTAAAGGAGTTGGATGATTTAATGATCACTTACCTACGTAAAAAGGAACAGCTACATCAATGCGTACTGATTACCAAGGCGATTCAGGAAGGACGGAATATACAAGATATCATCCACGAGGTAACGGCACATCAGCAAGCAGTTGCCGGGCAGCAAACAATAGAGGAAGTAGAAAAGAAGTCCGTAAAGGGCGAGACCAAAAGGATCAGTTTGGATTTATTTAAAAAGGGAAATTCCATTGAAGAAATCGCTAACCTCAGGGGACTTACTTTCAACACCATTATTAGCCACTTAACACATTACATCGGCACTGACCTGCATGCTACTGACTTGCTAGATAAAGAAAAATTGAAGAGGATGATTCCTGTTATAAAGAAAAATCCTACCAAAACATTAACAGAACTAAAGAAGCTATTCAAACCCACTGTTGAATTCCATGAGATAAAAATAGCACAGGCGGCCTTGCGGGTTGAAAAATAAAGTAAATAGAAATTCGTTAGTTAGTGCCCAAAAGTTCACATACCGTTCACCAAAATTTGGTGTCATTTTAAAAGCAGCGCCTGCCGAACACTCGGTGCATCATCCTGACCTGCGATCTTTAGAACTTCTTTATTGTTATATCCCTTATACACCGTTTTGAGTAGCATCACTGCGCTGGCACGCACATAAGAACGCTCATCCTCCACGGCCATTTTCTTCACTAACTCATGGATGCTTTTTAGATCCTCTTTCGAAAAATGCTCGACAGCTCCGAGTGCCATTAAACGGATGATCCAAGCATTATCTTGCAAGGCATCGATCACTATCTTCTTTGCCCCGGAGTCATCTATGTCATCTGAAAGATGTTGAACAGCCTCGAATCTATCCATAAATAATGGCGCCCGTTGGTATTGATACGTCCATTCAGTGATACTTTTATTTTCACTTTTTCTTGCCAGCAGATATTGATCAGCATCAACATTTACTAATTGCGGTGCTTCGTCGGCTGCAAACCTAAATTCATTTTCCTGTTTATCTACCGTTACTGATTTTCGTTCTACCTGATCGCCTTTGTAGATGTCAATGTTTAAGGGCAAACGGTATAAAGGTGTCTGGGTAAGATCCTGCATTTGCGCAATATGTACCACAACCTGCTTGGTGCTATCCTCATAAGATGTTTGAATCTGTAGCTCAGGATGACCGGAGGCCAAAAACCATTGATTAAAAAACCAATTGAGATCTTGCCCGGTAACTTCTTCAAAAGCGAGTCGTAAATCATGGATTTCAACCGATTTATACGCATGTTTTTTTAAGTATAGTTGCAGTGATGCAAAAAAAGCTTCATCGCCTACTGTTTGCCGAAGCATATGTAAAATTCGACTTCCTTTTTGATAGGACACTTCATCAAACATCTGCTCGCGATCGGCATAATCAAAACGAATGACATCTAAGCCCGTATTTTTATCCTTGGAAAAATAGGTCAATACATCATTCAATGCGTGCATATCTGCCTGTTCCTGCCCGTATTGATGCGCTATCCAAAGATATTCACCGTAGGTGGCAAAAGATTCATTCAATGGGAGATTGGCCCACGATTCGGCAGTAACCAAATCCCCGAACCAATGATGAAAGAGCTCATGGGCGATAATATCCTCATATGTTTCGTCTTTATATTCAGAAGGAGTCATGTTCATCCGATCGAAAAACACAGAGGCAGACGTATTTTCCATGGCTCCGCTCACAAAATTCCGGACCACAATCTGCGCATATTTATCCCATGGATATTCAACCCCTAAGAGCTGCGAATAAAACTCCAACATCTCAGGTGTTTTTCCAAAAATCATCTTGGCATGTGGTGCAAATGTTGGCTCCATATAATAGTTTACTTCTTTTCCTCTCCACTGATCTTTTACCACATCAAACACCCCGGCTGCTATCATAGTCAAATAAGGAGCATGTGGTTTATCCTGCTCCCATGTATCGGTTCTAGTACCATCTGTATTGGAAGTTGATGATAATAGTAAACCATTTGACAAGGTAACCATCGAATCGGGCACGGTAAGTGCTATACGTTGTGTCATCTTTAACTGCGTATTATTGATGGTTGGAAACCAGTTTGAATTACATTCTGTTTCTCCCTGCGACCATAACTGACGCGGAACCCCACCTGCTGGCTGAATGAAGTATAACCCTCTGTCGTCCAGAGAGGCAATATCTTTGCCCACCTCCAACTCATTGGGCTTCGCAACGTAATCAATAGAGAGATTCAGTTGTTCATCCTTTGTATACTGCCTATCCAAAGCAACCACTAGCTTCTTACCATCATAATCGAAATGGAGAGGCTGTTTTTCTTTTCCCAGATAAACGCCATCTATATCGAACCCATTGGCATCCAAAACCACCGTATCTTGCGGATAAAAATAAGGAGAAACCGTTAGAACGGCATTTCCGAGTACTTGGGCCTTCTCCCAGTCGAATTTCAGCTGAAGTTCCGTATGTTTGATACCTACTTTTATGGGATAAGAAGCATGGTACACATCTATACCGGGAGCATTGGCGGAAATCGTTACTGGGGGAATATCCACATGTTTCGTTACCGCACAAGAAGAACTAATAAAAAAGCAGGCCAATATTGGCAACAAGAGGTTGTTTTTATGCATCGTGTTATTGGGCTAACAGGCTATCGATTTCTTTTTCGAAATATTGGATGTAGTCTGTATAGTGTTTTCCGGTCGCGGGGCCGCTGAAACCGGTGTGTATTTTATGTACTGCTCCACTTTTATCGAGCATAATAGTAGTGGGAAAAGCTGTAAAATTGTCTAAGGCCGGAATACTTTCTTCTACCTGTTTCTTATCATTTGTATAACCGGTTAACAGTATCGGGTAATTTACTTTAAACCTATTTTTTAGATTCATCACAGCCGCTTTTGCTTTTTCAGTTTCTTTGTATCGCTCATAAGCAAGTCCTACGATCTCAAGACCCTTATCTTTATATTTATCATAAAATGGGGCCAAGAAAGCTGTTTCGTCCATACAATTGGGGCACCATGAACCTAAAAACTGAACCACTACCACCTTATTCCGGAAACGATCATCATCGAGCGATACGGTATTTCCGTCCAGATCGTTAAAATGAAAATTGATACGATCATTCCCCGGTTTAAGTCCGGCTATTTTATAGGCATCCGGCAACATGGCATCTTCGTCCCTCCGTGCTGACCAATTGACAACCGCGTTAGGACCACTATACATCTTTCCGTTAATAATATCGTTGCTGCCTGATAAGTCACCGGTAAAAAGTACCGGGCCGGATCCGCTAAATGTGGAAACCATAAATGTATTTTTATCAACTACACCACTTAGAAAACGATTGTCGCCCGTTGTTTTAAGAAAAGAACCATTTACACGATTATCCGTTTGCTCAAACTCGCCCACAGCAAAAGAGGTATCGTTAGCATTTGAATAGAATTGTACAGACCACCTTCCTGTTACATTGGCGGCATCGGCACTAGCTTCTTTCATAAAACGAAAAGATGTATTTGCTTCTGCAGCAAAAGGCATTTGAATTGTTTTCCCCGGAAGGTGTTTTATCCATATCCCCTGCAGTTTACCATCCGCTTTAACTGCTCTGATTTCTGATTCATAAAGTGGCGTTTTTATAAAAACCGAATCGGCAGTTTCTTCTACTTCATTGATATTTAAGCGTTCACTACCGTTCAAAAAAGCAAGTTGCTTTAATCCTAAAGAATCGTATATTTCAAAATTGAAGGGAATCTCAATAGTTGAATCTGTAGTTAGTGTTCCTCGCCAAATACCATTGGAAAGCCCAGCAGATTCATTACTACAGGATACGGCAAACAACAGCATCCAACATCCTAAAAAGAAAATACGCAACATATGGGTCATCATTCTAATCATATCAAAACGGTACTACTTATAAACATATTGTTGTTGCTAAGTTACTAATCTTTCAGTATTTTCCAGCGCCGAACAATTATTATCCCGTCAGCGCGGGTACGAAGCCACATCTATACCGATAAGAGCTAGCTATTTCAGTATAGATCGGGCAATAACCAATCGTTGAATTTCTGATGTTCCTTCATAAATCTGCGTTATCTTTGCATCACGCATCAGTCTTTCCACATGGTATTCCTTCACGAAACCATAGCCACCGTGGATCTGCACCGCTTCTACTGTTACCTTCATAGCTACATCAGACGCAAATAATTTTGCCATTGCTGCCGCGTCTGCATAGGGTTTATCTTGATCTTTTAGCCATGCCGCTTTTAAACAAAGTAATCGTGCGGCTTCGATCTGCGTATGCATATCTGCCAGTTTAAATTGAATAATCTGATGCTCTGCAATAGGCTTACCAAATGTCTTCCGTTCTTTGGCATATTGGGTTGCTAGCTCAAAAGCGCCAGACGCAATACCCAATGCTTGGGCAGCAATGCCAATACGACCTCCCTCAAGCGTTTTCATGGCAAATTTAAAACCAAAACCATCCTCTCCAATCCGATTCTCTTTTGGCACACGTACATCAGAGAAAAGCAACGAATGCGTATCAGATCCCCTTATACCCAGCTTGTTTTCCTTTGGTCCCACTGTAAAGCCAGCCATTCCCTTCTCGACGATAAAAGCGTTGATACCCTTATGCCCCAGCTCAGGATGGGTTTGTGCGATGACAAGATAGGTGGAAGCAGTGTGCCCATTGGTAATCCAATTTTTAGTACCGTTCAGTACATAATGATCTCCCTTATCTTCTGCAGTGGTGCGCTGGGAGCTAGCATCTGAACCCGCTTCAGGCTCCGATAAGCAAAAGGCTCCGATTTTCTCTCCGGCCGCCAGCGGTTTTAAGTATTTCTCTTTTTGCGATGCCGTTCCATATTTTTCCAATCCATAACAGACGAGCGAATTATTCACCGACACCACTACTGACGCAGAAGCATCTATTTTGGAAAGTTCTTCCATCACTAGCACATACGATACCGTATCTAAGCCCGCTCCGTTATATTCCGGACTGGTCATCATGCCCAGAAAACCCAACTCTCCCAGTTTTTTAATTTGTTCGGTAGGAAATTGTTGGTTTTCATCACGCGCTATAACGCCCGGTTTCAACTCGGTTTGGGCAAAATCTCTGGCCGCGTTCCGTATGAGCAGTTGCTCTTCAGATAAATCAAATGTCATAAACGAAGGTTTTCCCAAAGTTAATGCTTTTTACTATGCAAGCATAATATTTACAGAGAAAAATGATGCCCCGTGTTTTGAAAGTGAAGTTACGGTCAAAAGGTCTATTGGCTATCAGCTGATAGCCGAAATCAAAATAATGCACAATGTACAGACAGTGCCCAACCTAAAGCCAAGCAATAGCTAGAGCATCCCTAAGAACAAAAAATAGCGGATTTTATACGGCGTATATACGGACTTCCAACGGAGTTTGAACGAATTCAAAGATTATTTCACCAATTTATTATTGTGATCCGGAAACACCAAGATAGGTTCATGTTTTTTAGCTTCTTCGAAAGGCAACTGGCAGTACGAAATAATAATGACAATATCTCCGACTTGCGCTAAGCGCGCCGCAGCGCCATTAAGACATACAATCCCCGACCCCCTTTCACCTTTGATGACATACGTTTCAAATCGTGCCCCATTGTTATTATTCACAATCTGCACCTTCTCGTTGGGTATAATGTTAGCCGCTTCTATTAAATCTTCATCGATGGTAATGCTTCCTACATAGTTAAGTTCGGCCTGCGTAACTTTTACCCGATGAATTTTCGATTTCAACACCTCGATAATCATGGTGCAAAGATACGGATTTGTATTTAGTAATTCGGTGCAACACCTGCGCAGATTTGTAAATTATGATACAGCGATTACTTACGCAAGATCACATTATCAATCAACCGGACACCATCTACCCATGCCGCTATTATGGCCACTAAGGGTTCGTCCACGACTTCGTCTATATCTACTTCTTGTAAACTTGTTGGTTCGCAAATGGCAAAATATTCTATTTCTACTCCCTCAGCGGCACGCAAGAAATCCTCCCCCTTTTTCTTTAGGAAACGTGGGGATGCTCCTTCTTCGAAGTCTTTTTTCACCATAAACAATGCTTTCGACAAAGCAAGCGCCTCTTCTCTCCCTTTTGACGATAAACGCACATTTCTTGAGCTTTTCGCTAAACCGTCAGCATCCCTCACCGTGTCCACTATTTTTAATTGTAGTGGAATTGCCAATTCCGCTATCATATGCTGAATAACCATACATTGCTGGAAATCTTTCTGGCCAAAGAAAGCGATATCCGGTTTTACCGCATCAAAAAGTTTTTTTACAATTTGCGTCACTCCCTGGTAATGGCCCGGGCGGCGAGCCCCCTCCCATATCCTATCCAGATCACCGATATCGAAGTGCCAAGGTTGCTCCGCTGGCGGGTACATCTCTACCACTTCTGGCAGGAAAAGTACATCACAATTTACCGACTGCAAAAGGCTAATATCCTGCTCGAGGGGTCGCGGATATTTCTCCAGATCTGCCGGATCATTAAACTGTGTAGGATTGACAAAAATGCTGCAAACGGTTATAGCGGTGTTTTTTTTTGATTCCTGAATAAGGCAAAGATGACCCTCGTGCAAAGCCCCCATTGTTGCCACAAAACCTATACTTTTATTGACCTGCCTAAATGTGGATAGATGGGCTTCCAGCGCAATTTTTGTTGTACAAATCTTCACTTTTACTCTAATTAGAACAAGGGGATAAAGTTGAACATTTTATAGACAAAAGCAAAGGTTTTTTTATAAATCGTTGATATATCACAAGATAATGCGTATATTTGCAGACCGATTTTCATTAGAACAAATTATTTTAATGAGTAATAAGCTATCAAAAACAATCTCAACCGGTTTTCGGTGCACTTTTATGTGTTTGATAGTACCACATTTCAAAAATTCTAAAATATAATTTATTGGAGATGGCAAAAACGAAGATATTGTACATTACCCACGAGATGTCGCCTTTCCTGGAGCTAAGTAAAATTTCTGAGATAACGAGAGAGTTACCGCAGGCTATGCAGGAAAAGGGATTCGAAATCCGCATATTGATGCCTCGTTTTGGCAATATTAACGAACGTAGGAACCGTTTGCATGAGGTCATTAGACTCTCAGGAATGAACATTGTAGTGGATAACAACGACAATCCGCTAATCATCAAAGTTGCATCCATCCCTGCTGCGCGAATGCAGGTTTACTTCCTGGATAATGAAGAGTATTTTCAGCGTAAGCAAGTGTTTGCAGACAAAGAGGGCAAGTTTTTCAAAGACAATGACGAACGCGCCATCTTCTTCTGCAAGGGCGCTTTGGAAACTGTAAAAAAATTAGGCTGGTCGCCCGATGTAGTGCACTGTCATGGTTGGATGAGTGCTCTGGTTCCTGCTTATGTAAAAACAGCCTATAAGGACGATCCCACCTTCAAAGATGCGAAGATTATCTATTCTTTGTATGCAGATAAATTTGACCATGCATTAAATCCGCGGTTCTCCGAAAAGGCGATCACGGGTAACATGAGCCATGAGGACCTTGCCAGCTATAATACAGCTGACTATTACGGCCTGTATAATGGTGCTATCAGCTATGCAGATGCTATCGTATTATCGGAAGAAAATATCGATGAAAAACTGTTAAATATTGTTAAAAAGAGCGAAATTCCCGTCACTGACTGCAAAAGCGATGTAGAATTCGAAAATTATTGCAACCTTTACGAGCAATTTTCCAATGAAGAGTTGGAAACGGTAGCTTAGCGAGGAAAGCTTGGTTACTGTGCTTGTTGTAATAAACATCAATAAACAGCTGTTCTTTGTATGAAAGCGGCAGCTATATAGTTGTTTTATTGAGTGCTTTTAACAAAACCGGGTGAAGTGGTCTTATTTGAGCAAATTAAGCCATACACTCATAAATGAATATTTTCGAATGAAGTATTGTACTCGAGACTTATTGACATTGTTAATAAGTCTCTTTATTTTAAGTAGTTGTAAAAACCCAGCAGGTATAGGTTTAGATAACAATCCTGGAGATTCTTTTTTTGGTACACTGAATGATACGCTGACGTTAAAAACAGTTACATTGCGCGACGATAGTGCCCTCAGTGTAAGGCAACTTGGCAACAGCAATACCAATATACCGACAATCAATGTCAATCAGTTACCTTTTGGTTATTTTAGAGATGATGTCTTAGGCGAAACACAGTCGGATGTCGCCTTTTTGATTCTCAGACCTGAAAGTGGAGATGCCCGCTTACCGGAAAATGCGCAGATAGATTCAGCAGTACTCATTATCCGGTATGGCAACTCATCTGTAGGCGACTCTACCTCATCCTCTACCTATCAAGTTCGGGTAAAGCAGTTAGATGAAACCTTTGCTGTCAATACGCCTTATTATAGTAGCAAAAAATGGAATGTAAAGAGTGAGGATGTGGGTACAGCCCAAATCCGCAACTTCAATATAAGGGATAGTATAAATGTAACTGTACGGGGAAGTGACGGTAAAGATAGTACGGTTAAACGTGCTCCTGAACTACGAATTAGATTAAACAATACTTTCATCGGCAACCTGTTTGCTCACAGTATTGATTCCGCAACTATTAACTCCGATATAGGTTTTGTGGATCATGTAAAAGGTTTTTACCTCACTACAGACAAAGACGGTCAACAAGGAGTAGGTGGATTAACCACTCTGGCTACGACGAATGGCACTAGTCCAAACGCTTTGCAAATCACTTATCGGGTAACCGATGATGAAGGAGAAATAGATACGCTTACCAAAGTATTTTCTATACCTGTGCCGGCGGCAAGCCAAACGACACCCTTTTCGTATATGGCAGCTAGCGTTAACAACACTTTCTCGACCGCTGTACAGGCACAATTGGCCACACCGAATGTCAATCAGACAACGGTATATGCCCAAGGAATGGGTGGTTTACGCACCCGTGTATCTTTCCCTTATATCGATGGACTAAAAGGCAGGAAAATTGCTGTAAACAAAGCGGAATTGATTGTTTATCTCGATGAAGAGAATCTGGGCACATCAGCGCTTCCAGCACCAAGACTTACCTTATACCGCAAAGATGTAGCCGGCAAGAACCAATCGATTCCTGATGGCGACTTCAGTGGCCTGGACCCCCGCTCTCAATTTCCAGTGCCTGGTGTTGGCCCATATGCACTAGGAGGCTTTTATGATAGAGATAAAAAACGTTATGTTTTCACCATGACCTCTTTCATACAAGATGTCATATTAAATAAAGTACAGAGTGCTGACGTATATATCGCTCCTGTGTTCGAAGGTGTCAATATCATTCCCTACTGGTCGGATATTACTTCACCATCGAGAGTGGTACTCAAAGGCTATAATGAAGCAGACGCGGCAGCCAAAAAGGAAATCAGAACAAAACTCAACATTTACTATACGGAGCTCGATTAATTATAATTAATCGGACCGGCAATAAAAAAAGGCATTTTATAGACTCATCTATAAAATGCCTTTTTTTATTGTATCTTCTTTTGGGAAGGTGTCTAAAAAGTCGTCATTTCGACCGTAATGAAATGGAGCGGAGAACCCGAAGGCTCAACGAAGTTAAATCTTTAATTTGCAATTGATTCATTAACAGATATCTCGATTTCGCTAC
>Ga0160438_1000105_pt1 | contig 36094 bp, 31 predicted proteins | sample HID1975K_E0MG_FD_108203 | JGI IMG/M metagenome (GOLD analysis project Ga0160438, IMG submission 108203) | Enriched soil microbial communities from UW Madison campus, WI, USA - HID1975K_E0 MG | ecosystem: Environmental > Terrestrial > Soil > Unclassified | place: USA: Madison, Wisconsin...
CCGTGCGGCAAGCACGAAAAGCCCGGTGGGCAACGGCGAAAAAATTTGTCGATGTGACTAAAATAAACGTTCTATTTTTCTCGCCAATATTTTAAATCCCCCTAGAAAAATTGCTTGATCCAATTTGGGTCGCCAATTTCCTTACAAAATTCAAACAACGAGATAGAGCAGAAAAAAAGTTTCGGTATGGAATACGACCATTACAAACAGAAAAAAATCAGCAAAAAAAGAAACTGACAAACTGACACTGCTTTTTTATTCCCATACAAAAGGTCTTCATAAAAATCAATCTAAAATTGCTAAACCCACTCCATCTAAAACAGAACAATAACTTTATATAAAAAACAAATATCCATTGATAATAAGTAATTTAAAATAAAAACATTATGAAAATTATGAAATTCACAATCTCTATGGGCGTTAATGGGAGATTTACTTTCTCCAATAAATTCATCGACTGTAAAAAGTAAAATAAAAGCTACAGGACACTACAATAAAAAACTGATTAACAGCAATTTAAAAACAAATAAGAAGAAAAATTGTCATTTTCTTAATCTGGTTTAGTGGAAAATATGAAACGCTAGCGAGATGGTATCGCATCTTACCCGTCTATTTTTGGCTTTACTAAAAATAGTAGCATACCCATAAATAAGCGGTGCTTCATTACGCCTGTGCGTAATGCTATTCAAACAGGTCCAAACCATTATAAAAAGAAAACAAAAATAAAGCTTTTTTGAAAACCATTTTATTTTTGATTTATTTTCTCTTAAACCTTTTTTCAGAAAAATATTCCAAACAATACATAAAACGTGAGGAACATATGAAAGCACTAAAAGTCGTTACATTTATTTTATTATTACTGGGTATTTTCGGCTATTCGGAAACATCTGCCCAACACAAACACGGACGTGGCCACTACAAACAGGAGAAAAGATATCACAAAAAGCTAAAAAAATACGATAAGAAAAAAATTGTTTACTATAATACACCCCGCAGCTATCGGCATTATGGACAACCGAGGTGGGCCAAGGCGCACAGGTATCAGTCCCGACACCATGTTTATTTCCGTGATTATTGCACATTCTATGATCCGCACAGACGAGGATATATTTATTGGTCAAGAAATCAGTGGATATTCAGTCGTTCCGTTCCAGCTTTTCTCGCACATGTTGATTTGGGAAGGGCTAGGATACAAGTAATGACCGAGGTGCCAATTGACAGACATCCCGAATATTATTATCGGGAATATGCCCGTAGTTATCCGCGCGGTACACATGTCAGTATCAATTTCCAACTCCCCCCTATTTAAACACCCCACCAACGGTGCTCTGAAAATATTTTTCTACCTTCTTGTTAGATTAGAGCACCGTTTACCTGGATATCTTCCTTTTCGTGCGTTGAAAAACTTTCAAAAACATGTCATACTTACGCTTATCTTTCGGTTTAAGCGTATTTTATAACATTTAAATGAACTTATATTGAAGAAATATTATTTATCTTCATCACCGTTCAACATGAAATCAAATTATTCATGAAGGTATCGTTTATCTATTCATTGCAGGCATATGAAGATTATTATTATTGGTGCTACGGGAACTATTGGCAATCATGTAACAAAGCTTTTTGAAAAAAAACACGAAATCATAAAAGTAGGCGCTACACAAGGTGATTATCAGATCGACATCACATCAAGTGAATCTATCGAATTGTTTTTTCAGAAGATCGGTTCTTTTGATGCTTTGGTGAGTACTACTGGAAAAGCAGCCTTCAAACCCCTTATAGAAATGCGATACAACGATTTTCAGATCGGATTGCAAAACAAGTTATTAGGACAAGTCAATTTAGTTTTAATCGGCCAGCATTATATTAATCCCTCAGGTTCTTTTACACTTACTTCAGGCATTCTTTCTGAAGACCCAATACCCTCAGGCACCGCGCTGAGTACTGTCAATGGAGCCATTAATGCCTTCGTTAAAGCCGCTTCCATTGAACTGAAAAACAACATCAGGATAAATGCCGTTAGTCCGGGTGTGGTAGAAGAATCGCCTGCGTATTTTGACGCTTTTCCCGGACACATCCCTGTGAAAATGGATACTGTAACCAATGCTTATTACAAAAGTGTTATGGGTGCATTAAACGGTGAAGTTCTTCGTGTGTACTAAAAACTTACATCTCAAATAAATGAAACCGTCATGATTTTCAAAAAGCTACACAGTGAAATGATTTGATCATGACAGCTTCATCACCATTCAAGAAAAAATTAAACAGATGAAAAATATGATTAATTGGGAAATAGACGCTAAACATTCGGAAATCCACTTTATGGTTAAACACATGCTTATCTCAACAGTGACCGATCTTTTCACTAAATTTACCGGTAAAGCTATCACAGAAGATGCGCGGCAATTTTCCAACGGTCAAGTGAATATTTCGATAGATGTTGCCAGCGTCTATACCAATGAAACATATAGGGACGAACATCTCAAATCACCCGGATTTTTTGACATTGATGAATTCCCTGCTATTACCTTTACGTCTACAGCATTTAACACGACGCAGGACAACGATCAGTTTTCTTTGCAAGGACTCTTAAGTATTAAAAATATCACCAAGGAAATAACGCTGCAGGTTATCTATGGTGGATATGCAACCCATAACAGACATACAAGGGTAGGTTTCCAAGTATCAGGAACAATTAATCGCAGAGATTTCGGCCTGAGCTACAACCCACTGATGGAAGCAGGAGGTATGATTGTATCAGAAAATGTAGATATTTTAGCAAACATAGAATTAATCAAACAGTAGATGTCCATATGAACGAATATAAAACAGTGTCCGAATCACAAACCACCATGGCCGAACTGATGATTCCTTCCTATTCCAATTTCGGTGGAAAAATACATGGTGGCGTCATCTTATCGCTGATGGACAAAATAGCTTATGTATGTGCGGCAAAACATGCCGAAACGTACTGCGTGACAGCCTCTATTGATACGGTAGACTTTAGAGCGTCTGTAGAGGTCGGTGAAATCATATCCCTGTTAGCGTCTGTTAACTATGTGGGCAAGTCTTCTCTTGTCGTTGGTATCAAAGTATTAGCCGAAAACATAAAGACACATGAAGTGAAACACACCAATTCCAGTTACTTTTCTATGGTAGCTTTAGATGAAGAAACTCATAAACCTGTACGCGTACCGGGTTTGATACTAGAAAACGAAACAGAAATCCAGCGATTCATCACTGCTATGCATCGCAAAGAACTGAACCGTTATTACAAACAAGAGGGTCAACGGATCAAAGCGGATTTCAAAAATCAGGATCTTATAGAAGTACTGAAAAAAGAAAGGTGTTTGATTAAGGAGCTATAAATATGAGCTTTACCTACGCCAATTACTCGTCCTCGTAAATATAGACTTCCACTTTTCCGTCATCTGTAATGGCAGCCCTGTACATCCCTGTGGTATTAAACGACATGGTCATATTCCCGTGTTTGTCTAAGGCAATTAAACCTCCATTGCCTCCCGCTGTTTCAACCTTCTTCAACACCCGCGCCGCAGCTTCCTGAACCGTTAGGCTTTTATAGCTCATTAGCGCCGCTAAGTCATAAGCAACCACATTGCGTAAATAAAACTCACCCCACCCGGTACATGAAACTGCGACTGATTCATTATTGGCATAGGTACCGGCACCTATAATTGGAGCATCCCCAATCCGTCCAAATTTTTTATTGGTCATCCCCCCGGTGGAGGTACCAGCAGCAAGATCACCTTTATTATCCAAGGCTACACAACCTACGGTACCGAATTTACGGTCGATCATCTGGGCATTTAGGGAAGATGCCTGATGATTCTTCCTTTCCTGAGCCGCCTCTACCGAATCGAGCTCGAGCGCTCTCTGCAAGCCGTCCCACCTATCTTTTGTATAAAAGTATGAAGGATCTACCATTTCCAAGCCTGCTTGCTCAGCAAAGCTATCCGCACCACTCCCACTTAATAAAACATGTTCAGACTTTTCCATCACCGCCCTGGCAGCACTGATAGGATTGCGGACACGCGTAACACCTGCAATAGCCCCTGCCATGAGATTTCGGCCATCCATGATAGCCGCATCCAGCTCATTTCTTCCTTCATGCGTAAATACCGCCCCTTTGCCAGCATTAAATAAGGGAGAATTTTCCATCACATGCACCGTGGCTTCTACTGCATCCACTGCGCTTTTACCTGCTTGTATAGCCTGATAGCCAACCTGTACAGCCTCTTCCAACACCTGTTTATAAGCGATTTCCTTCTCTGGAGTCATAGAAGCCCGTTCGATCGTTCCCGCACCACCATGAATAACCAATACATATTTTTTTCGATTTTCTTTATCGCTGCAGGAAATAGCTATTAAAAGCATTAAAAAACAGGCGAAACAAGTAGTTTTTAATTTTATCATCCGAATACATTTTATCCAGTAAAGTTATGCATTTGCAGGAAAAAGAGCTTACCTAGACAAACAGTTCAGTAAAAAGGCATAAATAAGAATATTATTCACAATAATATCATAAATAGAGAACATAATTCTAAATATACGAAAATACATGTATTTTTACCAGCTCAACAACAGAAAAGGATATGGATTTAAATCAGGAGATTTCGCTAGATAAAATTGACCTTGAAATTCTGGACTATTTACAGACGAATTGCAAGATTACCAATGTGGATTTGGCAAGAGAGCTCGGAATGGCACCTTCAGGTGTATTAGAGCGCGTACGGAAGTTAGAACAAAAGGGTGTTTTGATGCAATATACAGCAAGGGTAAACCCCGCTGCGGTGAATCAACACCTGCTGGCATTTATCTTCATTAAAGTTTCAGATGGCCTGGGTTGTGATGAAACCGATGAGTTACTGAAGGCCATTGAAGCTGTGCAGGAAGTACACCATATAACCGGCGATGACTGTTACCTCGTAAAGGTTCGCGTATCCAACTCCAACGAGCTGATGCGACTCATGCGTGAGTCACTTCGCGATGTCCCCAATATCATTTCTACCAGAACCACTATTGTATTGGAAACTGTTAAAGAAAATCAACAAATTGTTATACCCAAAGTCGCTGCTAAAAATGACGAAGCATAACGCATCCACCTTCTCTATTATCCTGGCCTATTTGCTTATATATATTGTATGGGGTTCGACTTACTTTTTTATCCATATTGCACTACAGGGTTTCCATCCTTTTTTATTGGGAGCCATACGTTTTACTACAGCAGGCTTGCTTTTATTGGTATGGAGCAGCAAGCATAAAGAGCCTATATGGAATAAACAGCTCATTAAAAATGCGGCTATTACGGGCACTCTCCTACTATTTATAGACATGGGTTTAGTGATGATGGTGCAACGCTACCTCCATAGTAGCTTAATCGCCATCATGGCATCTTCTACTGCAATATGGATGCTACTGATTGACAAAAGAATGTGGCATACCAATTTCAAAAATTGGAATACCATTGCAGGACTCTTGGTTGGTTTCGTGGGCGTCGTTTTACTATTTGGAGAACAGCTTTTATTCTCTTTTCAGGAATCTGGAGACGCTAACAAAGCCATTGGTATGTGTTTACTTATATTAAGCACATTCATCTGGGCATCCGGCTCCGTTTATTCCAAATATAGTTACCAACCGAAAGCCGTTACATTTGCCAATGCAGCCTGGCAAATGACCATCGCCGGAAGTTTGTTCTGGATAGCGTCTTTTCTGAACGGTGATGTGCAAAAATTTAACGCCGTATTCATTCCTAATAGCGCATGGTTCGCTATTATATATCTCATCATATTTGGCTCTTTACTTGCCTACAGCAGCTATATATGGTTATTAAAAATACGCCCTGCAACTGAGGTAAGCACACATGCTTACATTAATCCCTTGGTAGCTGTATTCTTAGGCAGCACATTCGGAAACGAACATATCACGATGATACAAATCGCCGGTCTTATTATTATCCTGTGCGGGGTTGCCCTGATCAATGTGATCAAGATCAAAAAAGACAAAAGAATTAAACAAGCGCGTCCCGAACAGGGCTAAGACCTTCGGTCGCCTACCCATCACATTATAGAAATTATCGTCGGTATTTGGTGCATCTGTAAAACCAAGACTTCTACCCATGGTTATAATCTGCCCCCTATGGTACGTATGATTCATGAGCTGTATGCTACATTCAGAAACTACTCTGCAACCGGTTTAAGAGCTTATCTTTGTCCAAAGATTGTAATAATTTACGTAATTTTAACGAAGGTTGTAAAACTGATTGTCTCCTCTTCTTGTACTAAATTCGCCTGTATCATAATTAGTGTTATATACTGTATGACAAAGAAAACGATAGCACATGTCAGCTGTATGTCAAGCACGTTTTTTGAATAGTAATTTTTGTTTTTTACTTCAACCCGTACATATTGTTTTATTAAAAGCTTTTGTCTAGGTTTGTTATAAACGTCCAATAGAATGAATTATCAGGCAATCATCGAAGAATCAGCTGATTGGGTAAGCAATTACATAAAACAGCATCAAAGCACTTCCTTATGTTTTCATAATATAACACATACACTACAAGTAGTTGACGCTGCCAAAAAAATAGGCACCTATTATCAGCTATCAGAAAGGGATTTCTTTATTGTTTTAGTCGCAGCCTATTTTCATGATCTCGGATATTACACCGGCTCTTCTGACGGGCATGAGTTTAGGAGTGCCGATATATCGGCTTCCTTTCTTAAAGAAAGATCGGTAGATGATGAGACTATCACCGCCATACAGAACTGCATCAAAGCTACCCGTATTCCGCAAAATCCGCACAACCTGTTAGAAGAAATTGTATGCGATGCAGATCTGTTCCATTTAGGTAGCGATAAATTTCCTGACAGAAATAAATTGATGCACAAGGAATTTGAATCTTGCAAGAAGGTAGAAGTAAGCAAAGACGACTGGCGGAATGAAACTATAAAACTGATGGAAAATCACCAGTACCACACGGAATATGCCAAGTTATTTTTAAATGAGAGAAAATTGAAGAATCTAAATCAATTAAAGAGCAAGGCCGAGAAGGAAGTGCTTGCTGAACAGGAGAAACAGGAAAAGAAAAAAAAGAACAACAGACCTGATCGAGGCATTGAAACGATGTTCAGGGTCACTTCAACCAATAATCAGCGATTGAGCGATATGGCCGACAACAAAGCCAATATTCTCATCACCGTAAACTCAATTATTCTCTCGGTGATTATCGCTTTACTGGTTAGGAAACTCGACAGCAACGAGCATCTGATTGCGCCGACATTTATATTGTTGGCTGTCAGTTTATCAACCATGGTGGTTGCTATTTTAGCGACAAGACCCTATATCCCGAATGGTATTTATTCGCAGGAAGACATGAAAGAGAAAAAGGTGAATCTTCTTTTTTTTGGGAACTTCTACCGAATGGACCTCAAGGATTACAATGACGGAATGAAAACGGTAATGGAAGACAGAGATTTTCTATACGGCACCCTTATTAAAGATGTGTACTCGCAAGGGGTCGTATTGGGTAGAAAATACCGCCTGTTAAGAATTGCTTATAATATATTTATGTTTGGATTAATAGCAGCAGTTTTTGCTTTTATCGCTGTTACCATAGGATATCAATAAACGATGGCCAAAAATAAAAAACGTTTCGTTAGTAGAGACCTCAGCTGGCTCTCTTTTAATGGGAGAGTACTGGACGAGTCTGCCAGAAAGGATGTTCCGTTATTGGAACGTCTCAAATTCCTGGCAATATACTCTTCCAATCTGGATGAATTTTATAGGGTACGTATTCCAGTGCTGATGGCGTTAAAAGAATTAAAGAAAAAAAACATCACGCAATCGACATATATAAAAAAGGGGATTTTAAAAAAGGTAAAGAAAACAGTGAGTATACAGCAGGAATCTTTTGGTCATATTTTGCAAAACGAGATTATTCCTGCACTTAAAACAGAAAACATTTATCTGTTATATAACGAACCGATACCTGCCTCGCTAAAAAAAGAAACACGGGATTACTTTTTTAATACGATTGCCGCATATCTTGAAATAATCTATCCCGATAAGGAGCCCTTTTTTCCGAAAAATAACCAGCTTTATTTCGCTGTTTCCCTATCTGATGGCAGTAAGTGCTCACTAGCCTTCTTAAACATTCCATCGGATATAGTTTCCCGTTTTTTTTCACTCCAATTAAACCGGCAGCGATATATCATTTTTATTGATGACATCATAAAGGAAAATCTTCCATATATTTTCCCCAATACCCCTCTAGTCAATGCTTATAGTTTTAAAGTAACGCGTGATGCGGAGCTTGATCTGCAAGATGAATTTACAGGTGATATTGCGGAAGAGATTGAAAAACAACTCAGTTTGCGTGAATATGGAATGGCTACGAGATTTTTATGTGAGCCTTCTATTCCCGACGACGTATACACCTTATTATTACAAAGCTTTCAGTTAGAGCATGCAAACCGTATGGTGGGTGGGCGTTATCATAATCTGCGCGATTTTTTTACTTTTCCAATAAAGGACGACTATTTAAAATATCCTCGGTTCTTACCTGCTCGCCTTGAATTCCCCTCTAGCCTTTTTGATGAGATAAAACGTCGGGATATTTTGTTACATACTCCCTATGATTCTTATGATACCGTTCTACGTTTTTTCAACGAGGCAGTGATCAATCCATATGTGCAAGAGATGTACACAACGATGTATCGGGTAGCGTCAGATTCACGCATTATTGATGCGCTGATCAATGCTGCTCGTAATGGAAAGAAAGTAACGGTTTTCATAGAGCTAAAAGCTCGGTTTGATGAAGCAAATAACATTAAATGGGCAAAAAAAATGAAAGCAGTGGGAATACAAATTATCTATAGCACACCACAACTTAAGGTACATGCAAAAATAGCCTTGATAAAACTGAGTACACCAACCGATCCATGTTTACTAGGGTTATTTTCTACTGGAAACTTCAACGAAAACACTGCCAATACATATACGGATCACACCTTAATGACATCAAACCCTCTGATGACTGCGGAGCTTTCCACACTATTTGACTATTTAAATAGTAAGCAGTTTGGCAAAGAATATCCTCCCCTTGCTTTTGAACACTTATTGGTAGCTCGATTCAACCTCTTACCATCATTCGTTCAACTTATTGACAATGAGATAAATAATGCGCTATCAGGATTACCAGCCAGTATCACGATAAAAGTTAACAATCTGGAAGAAGAAACGCTTATAGATAAACTCTACGAAGCAAGCCAGGCAGGTGTAATGGTTCATTTAATTGTTAGAAGTATATGTAGAATCAGGCCGGGCATAACGGGTTTGAGTGAGCGTATCCGCGTCACCCGTATTGTTGGCCAGTTTCTGGAGCATGGCCGTGTTTTCATATTTCACCATCTAGGCGAAGAAAAACTCTTTCTTGGATCGGCGGATTGGATGGATAGAAATATTTACCGAAGAATTGAAGTATGCTTCCCTATATATGATCAAGCCTTAAAACGGCAGATAAAAGAAATGGTTCATATACAGCTAGCGGATGATCTCGCAGCAGTTCAACTCGATCAAGATGCCCAAAATGTACCGATCATTCCGACACAGCACATCCGCTCGCAGCAGGCTATCTATTTATTGATTAAACAAAAGCAAGTATCATCCGATCTATATGAAACATCCGAGTAATCCAAACTATCAAAAATAAAAGAAACGTATTCCCGGTACAGGGCAAACAACCGAAAAAATTTTAAGTTATATCCACATGAACCCCAACATGATTAAAAAAAATCGTTCAGCACAGTGGAACTCAACAACTATCTGATTATCAAATGATTCATCTGGAAACTAAAAAAATAAATAGATGAGATTATTATTCACCCTCTATATGGCACTCCTGACTTGTATGGCTTGTGCACAAAAAAATGAGAAACACTACGATTCGCCTGTTGGCTATAATTTTAACCAACCAGAGAGGAAAATATTGCCTGGTATGCTACAGGAAGTGTCAGGAATTACTTTCGCAGAGGGAAATAACCATATCCTCTACGCCCAACAGGATGAAGATGGGCGTCTATTTTATCTAAACCTCCGTAATATGGACGTACAATCGGTAAAATTTGCGGGAGCAGGAGACTATGAAGACCTAGCGATCAGTGATCAAAACGTTGTTATGCTGCGCAGCGATGGAACATTTTATACTTTCCCGCAGCAGACATCCTACCAAAAAGAAATACCAGCTATAAAGACAGATAAACTGCTACCAAAAGGAGAATATGAAAGCTTGGCTTCTGCTCCTGGTAGCCAGCAACTCTATGTGCTCTGTAAACAATGCCATATCGACCGGAAAACAGAGAGTACAACGGGATATAGCCTGGAAGTCAATCCTGATGGCACGCTCTCCAGACAAGGAAGTTTTTCTATTTCAAATAAAGAAATCAGTAAATTTGTAGATTTAAAAGGAAAAGCATTCAGACCATCCGCATTAACCAAAAATAAAAAAAGCGATGAATGGTATGTCCTTTCCTCTATTAACAAGTTGCTTGTCATAACAGACGCACATTGGAAAGTAAAAGCAGCGTACCCACTAAACCCAAAACTTTTTAACCAGCCGGAAGGAATAGCATTTGATCAAAACAATAATTTATATATCAGTAATGAAGCAGGCAACAAGAGTGATGCGACCCTGTTGAAATTTATTTACGAAAAGTAAAAAGAATTTGTTATTTTAAATGAGGCTTATCAACCCTTCATGATTCAAATTCCATCATATAAGGAATTTGCTAATGGTAGAATCGATCATAGCGAGTTGGTATCTGACCGGCAGATTACTGTCCATGGAAGCTAATAGAACATAAAAACATGAACGAACTAAACCGCTTTGCGGTTCATGAGTACCGATAGAAAATAGACACAAACGAACTAAACCGCTTGGCGGTTCATGAGTACCGACAAGAAAAAAATACGAACGAATAATTATTACCGATGAAACTAAAATTTTTACATATTATTTTCATGTTACTCAGTCTTTACCAAATCGCACCGGCACAAGACACACCAGCTATCAAAAGCAGGGTCATACTGATCGGAAACGCAGGAGAGCCAAATCAACAACAGCAGGCGGTTATAAGGCAAGCCGCTCAGCAGGTAATTGCAAGCAAAACCACTGTGCTTTTTTTAGGAGATAATATTTATCCGGATGGGATGCCTTTGGCCGGAAAGGAAGAGGAGATAAATGCACATAATATTCTGCGTACGCAATTCGACCCCTTCCGCAATCTGGGCATCCCCGTATATTTTTTACCAGGTAATCATGATTGGGATAATAGCGGCAAGAGGGGATTGGAAAAAATAAATGCCCAATATAATTACTTAAATGCGCTACAAGACTCTTTACTTCGATTGGTACCTAAAAATGGCTGTCCTGATCCTGTTGAAATTTCTGTATCGGCTAATTTCAGTATTATTGCTTATGATAGCGAATGGTGGCTATTTCCTTATAAAAAATCGAATAGCGATACCACCTGCAATTGTAATACCCCCCAAGAAGTACAGGAATCACTTGAAGAACTCCTGTATAAGAATCGAAACAAAATGGTGCTTTTGGCAGCTCACCATCCGTTTCAGACGTACGGCCTACACGGCGGTAAGTTTTCTTTAAAAGACCATCTTTTCCCCTTAACAAACCTAAACAAGAATTTATTCTTGCCACTACCTTTGGTAGGATCTTTATACCCCATCCTCAGAACAACGGTGTTCCTTCGTCCTGAGGACCTAAACCATCCACTATATCAGCGTATGGTGCAAGACCTGGGCACTGCAATTGATGATTTCCCGAATCTATTGTTAGCTGCCGGACATGAACACGGATTACAGCTCATTCGTAATGACCAGTATCTACAGATAGTAAGTGGTGGTGGGTCAAAGAGCGGGTATCTCAGAAAAAGTAAAAACACCCTGTACAAGGCTAACTTGCCTGGATTTGTGGTAATTGATGAATTGAACGACAAAACTCAGTTTATCCGTTTTTATACGTATGAAAACGCTCAATTTAAAGAAACATTTTCCTTTAAAAGGCCCTATGTGAATGAACCCTTGGTAAGCGATTCTCTACATTTGAGCGATATGACAGATGATAGTACGATGGTACAGGCCAATAGCTTATATAGCCAGGTTGGAAAATTTCATAAAAAACTATTTGGCGAGAATTATCGGGAAGAGTGGGCAGCAAACACGAAGGTACCTATTATCAGAGTTTCTTCTTTTCAAGGTGGGCTTACCCCTTTAAAAAGGGGGGGAGGTATGCAAACTGTTTCGCTACGTATGGCAGATAAAACAGGAAAAGAATGGGTTATTAGAAGCGTTAATAAAAACACAGACGCACTTTTATCAAGAGAGCTACAACAAACTTTTGCACGCGATTTCTTAGATGATGCCAATAGCGCGCAGCATCCCTATTCTGCCTTAATGATGCCTCCCCTCGCAGAGGCTGTCAATGTACCACATACCAACCCCATTATTGGAATTATTGCTCCAGACACGGCTTTGGGCGCTTATAACAATATTTTTGCAAATACACTTTGCTTAGTAGAGGAAAGAGAACCTTTGGGTGAGTCTGACAATACCCTAAAAATGCTTAAAAAAATAAATAACGATAATGACGATATTTATAAGGCGAAAACTTTTTTGCGGGCCCGGATGCTGGACCTACTGGTAAGTGACTGGGATCGCCACGAAGACCAATGGCGATGGAAAGATGAGGGAAAAGATGGTGATAAAGATTATTTGCCGGTACCACGTGATAGAGACCAGGCCTTTAGGGTTGTCGAAGGTTTGTTCCCCAGTATAACGTCGCTTAGTTGGGTACTTCCAACTCTCCAGGGTTTTGGACCAACTATCAAACGTCCTAAATATTCGTTTATTAAATCGGATTTCTTACATGCCCATCCGAAGGATCAATTCAGTTATGAAGAGTGGATGGAAATGGCCAGAGAATTCGTAGAAAAAATAACGGATAGCGTATTGGAAAAAAGTATACATCAACTGCCATTGGCTTCTTATGAAATCAGACATGACCGGCTACTGGAACAGTTAAAGGAGCGGCGAGCAGCTATTCCAGCAGCGATGGACGAATACTATAAATTCATCAATAATATCGTTGATATTAAATTAAGTGACAAACATGAATGGGTGGAAATAAAAGATACGCTTAATAAAGATCTAAAAATAACGGTACGCAAAATCAACAAAGAAGGAGAGCGTAAAGGTAAACTGATGGAAAAAGTTTATTCTACAGATTTGACAAAAGAAGTGAGAATTTATTTAGCATCAGGTGATGACAGCATCCGTATAGCGACCAAGAACAGCCCTATCAAAATACGGATTATAGGGGGAAAAGGAACGAAGGACTATCATATAGACAGTATAAGCCGCCCCATTAAACTGTACGATTTAGGTAAAAAGTCTACCTTTTCGGGTCAACCCTCTGGCTTCCGTAAACATCTATCTACCGATAGTGCACATATAGCCTTCGAACCTGTTAATTTATATAATGTATGGATGCCTTTAGCAACTGCGGGCTTTAATGCAGATGACGGAATAATGATTGGGGGTGGTTTTAAATACACGCATCAACGGGGTTTTCGAAAGGTGCCATTTGCCAACCAACAACAATTACTTGTCTCAGCAGCTTTTAATACAGGAGCTATCAAGGTAAAATATAAGGGGCAATGGAAAGAGGTTGTTGGTAAAGCAGATTTACTCTTAGACGCAAACATATTCGCGCCTAACAATACACAGAATTTCTTCGGTTTAGGAAATGCGTCTACATACGACAAGCAGGCTCACTCCATGAGATATTATCGTGCTCGTTTCAATTTATATGACCTTCATTCGGCTTTAAGCTGGACACCAACAAGCACCATTTCTTTCAAAATTGGCCCGTCTTTTCAATTGTATTATTTTGACACGGATGATAATGAGGGTCGTTTCATCAATAATACCGATCAACTACATACCTATGACAGCTTAACCATTGCAAAAGATAAAGTCTTCGCAGGGTTTAATGCATCTTTTCAAAAAGACAACCGCAACAACAAATTGCTGACCACCGATGGCGGCTATTTTAGGTTAGACATCAACGGATTAACTGGACTAAATGATTATTCCAAATCTTTTATACAGGCAAAAGCAGAAATTGCTGTCTATAAAAGTATCTGGCAAAATGCACTAACGCTTGCTAACCGTGTTGGTGGGGGTACTACTTGGGGGAAAACCACTTTCTATCAGGCTCTATTTCTGGGAGGACAGAATAACTTATGGGGATATAGACAGTATAGATATGCTGGAGAACACTTATTTTTTAATAACTTTGAAGCAAGAATTAAACTGGCACAGATAGGAAGTTACATCCTTCCGGGGCAACTGGGTATACTTGGGTTTTATGACATCGGTAAAGTGTGGGCTGAAGGCCTGAACAGCGACGAAATGCACCATGGTACAGGAGCCGGATTATATTATGCCCCCGCCCAAATTGCACTATTACAATTTGTAGCAGGACATTCAAAAGAAGGATGGTATCCATATTTTACCATGGGATTCCGTTTTTAAACAAAATTCCAATCTAAAACAATGTTTACACAAATAATAGATTTAAAAGATGAACACCCTATATTGAATGAATTGAATATTCAACTTTCAATTGATGGTTTTATCGAACACCTTAAGAGAATGTCTGTTGGACAAGATGATACCAAACATGAAATGTTTGAATTTATCTTGAACAAATTCTTAGACATCAGAGAAAAACACGGGCCGTTATCGGAAAAAAATCTGATTGACTATAGCGAGATCCTGTTTTACACATACAACCTATTAGTACCTCCACTTACTGACGAACATAGAAATTTATGGGCCCTCGCCCTACCTTTTGGGCAAAAGATCGTTTATGGAACGAAGGGGTTTTACTCCCTTGTAAATCAACAATATTGCATTGAAAGTATCCACAAAAATCATGACCACGACGATCTGCAAGAACAAATCGTTTATAGTTTAATCTTGGAACGCTTTTACGATATTCCTTCTTTTGAAGATGAAGCTATTGAATTTTCAACGCAAGACGGAGACACTGGATTACCCAAATATTATGCCATCAATATAGATAATAAATTTGTAGACATCACTTCGGCAAAAGAGCTGCCCTCCTTAGACTACAGAAAACTTCGACAGAACAGTGTACAACAATTCAATTGGAAAAGCTTAAGAGAAATATTACCTCTTTCACAATTTACACTAAAAGGTTTTTCTATTATTACTGTTCATGAGATAACCTCTGACCGCGTTTTACAGAATATAAGAAATGTGGTTAGCAGCAATCAGAATGACGATTTTGAACAATCTTTTGATTTGCTGCAAGAGTCATTGCAGATACTAACTGGTAGTAAACATATCAAATTCGGACTTTCGCCTCTATTAAGGCTTAACAACAAACCCATTATAGACCAGGTATACATGCACGGCAGCATATTACCTGATCTATTAAGAAGAAAAACCAAGAACTGTGCAGAAGCAGATATTTCTGAATCGTATCTGTCTAATCCGCAGATTATTGTTTACAACATAGGGATAGAGATTGGCGACAATAATTTTAAATTCATCAACGATTTATCAGATCTCGGTGTTACCTCCTATGCGTGTATTCCTTTGTACTATAACGATCGGGCTACCGGATTATTAGAGGTATATACGGACGATCATCATTCTTTTGACAAAACTGCACTGGCAAAATTACGTAGAGTGTCTCCACTATTGGCACAGTTACTACACGATCAATCGAGCAAATTCAACGCGCAGATTGAAACGGTTATTAAAGAGAAATTTACATCTTTACAGCCTGCCGTACAGTGGAAATTCAACCAAACCGCCTATGATTACCTGAAAAGAATACAGCCCGAAAAACCAAAGCCGGTTATTGAAAACATTCAATTTAAAAATGTTTATCCCCTATATGGCGCTGTCGATATCAGGAACTCCACCATCGAACGAAATAAAGCCTTAATTGCCGACTATAAGCTTCAATTATTATTGCTTAAAAAGGTAATTCAACAAATTAAAGAAACATATCGTATCGCCATTTTGGACGAAATGGAATACAATTGTGATAAATGGCTCACTGAATTAGAAGTCAGCCCGATAGACAGCGTACAGATTAAGGTAAGAGACTTTATGGAAAAAGAACTCTGGATGTTGCTTCAACACTTTAAAAGCAGCAACCTAGCGCTTTCAGAGATTATAGACAATTATGAGAAAGAAACATTACCGGAAAGCGGGGAGACGTATAAAAATCGACGTGCTTTAGAATCATCTATCACCACGATTAATTCGGCAGTTAACGGTTATTTAGAATTATTGAACGAAGAGATTCAACAATCTTATCCTTGTTATTTTGAGAAATTCAGAACAGATGGTGTTGAATATGATATTTATATCGGGCAGTCTATAGCACCGAATCGTCCATTTGATTTGCTCTATCTAAAAAATGTACGGCTTTGGCAGCTCACTTCCATGGCTGCTATTGCCAAAATAACGCATGACCTTCTCGATCAGATGGAAACCCCGTTGCAAACTACTCAATTAATTTTTATCAATGGTAACGATATTGACATTAGCTTTCGGGTTGATGAAAGACGCTTTGATGTAGAGGGTGGCTATAATATTCGCTATCATATTATCAAAAAACGAATAGACAAAGTGCATCTGAAAGATTCTTTTGAGCGTTTAACACAACCAGGAAAAATTGCGTTGGTTTATAGTGACCCCCGGGAGATAAAAGAATATATGAATTACATCAATTATTTGCAGAGCAAAGACATCTTATTGGATGATATGGAAAGCCTGGAGCTCGAAGAACTCCAGGGAGTGAGTGGTTTAAAAGCTATTCGTATCGGCGTAAAATACTAAATCTGAAATTAAAAATTCCCGACTAACGTAATACCTCTTGGAAAAGGACTCACATTCCAGGAGATCTTATCTTTTTTCTTGAAAGGATTATTGTATTTGTTGTGCTCCATCCGCCGGACAATTGACTTCGTACAGAACCAGGAAATGGCTCCACCAAAGGCCATATCAGATAACCAGTGGGAATCGGAATACATCCTACTGGCCAATGTGACACCTGCTGTGCTGTAAAAAACAACTTTTAAAACAGGGTTTGCAACCCGATGCCCCAATACCATCGCACTAACGGTCGCAATTTGGATATGGCCCGAAGGGAAGGAGTGATAACCGGCTTCTGGAGAAAATGGGTCGAACGCCCACGGGCCTACTTCAGTAGCCGGACGTGCGCGCCCGATAGCTGTTTTCATCAGCGACTGCACAACGCCAGTAGTTAAATAGGCAGCGCCCAACATTAAACCTGTTTCTCTAGCCCACTCATTTTTGATCACTAATCCAGTAAGATAAAAACCTCCTGTCATGATAAAGGCGGCATAAGGTTTACCATAATGAAAACCGGCACGTTCTATACCATCCCAAACTTTCGAATCGCGGTGTTGCCAGAAACTCCTTACCGGTTTATCCACCAATGTCAATAAAGCCGTCCCCCCCACTACTCCGCCCATTTTCAACCAATCTCCCCCCTTCCACCTTATGGGTGCCGATATCGTATGTGCTACGCCATCAACAAAACGTAGTGCATCAGAAGTTACTACTCGCTGCACAGCAGTATCAACAGTCAGGCTTTCCGCTCCATAGGCCGCTGATCGTGCTAAAAGTAAGGTCAGCACCAAAAATGCTGTTCTTATTCTTTTCATATTTCGGTGGTTGTGTTTTTTTTTGCAAAATAATAAAATAAAATTTAGATAAAATACTTTGTATTCACGAACGCCAATTAAAATCTAAAGTAGCATACTTGTTTCTAGATACATTTCACAGAAACGATATATGACTGGTGTGTGATATCATCAATAACTTGAGATTCCGTCAACAATTATATTGTGAAAGATACGCTATATTTACACGCTGAATTTCTCTGTTATGAAATATCCATTTTGCAAGAAACATAGACATGCATGGCCGCCCTTGGTACGAACGCCAATGAATATGTAAAAAGGGCTTGAGCAATATTCCAATGGCCAAAAAAAACAAACAATATCGAATAATTATATACATATGAAACTTCTTCTTAGTTATCTAAGTAAACATAAATGGCTCATCCTCCTCGCTTTATTGTTAGCCGCTATTAACCAGGTATTTTCTTTGTTGAATCCCTATATATTGGGTAACCTGATTATAGATCCGTATGCGAACAAAGCGCAAACTTTTCGCACTGAAGGTGCCGACAATACGTTCTTCAGAGGTATAACTATCGGTTTACTGCTCATTATAGGTGTTGCCATGGTATCGCGTATAGCCAAAGCTTTTCAGGATTATACTGTCAACGTGGTGATCCAAAAATTCGGAGCGCGTCTATACACCGATGGTCTGCAACATGCTTTACGCTTGCCTTTTCAGGATTTTGAAGATCAACGGAGTGGAGAGACACTATCTATATTACAGAAAGTCCGGGCCGATTGCGAAAAATTCATAACCAACTTTGTGAATGTCCTTTTTGCGACATTGGTGGGTATCGTGTTTGTTGTGATCATAGCCTTTAAACTAAGCCCTATACTACCACTTATCTATGTAGTTGGGGCAGTGGTGCTAGCCTTACTCACTAGCTTTCTGAGCAGAAAAATAAAATATATACAAAAAAATATTTTAGGCGAAACCACTGCGCTTGCAGGCTCTACAACCGAATCTCTACGCAATATAGAGTTGGTTAAAAGTTTGGGATTAACCCAACAGGAAATAGGTAGGCTAAATGATACCACCATGAAAATCTTGAAGCTGGAACTTAAAAAGGTAAAAAGTATCCGCTCAGTAAGTTTCATACAGGGTACATTTGTAAACTTTTTACAACAATGTATCATGTTTGCTTTACTATTTTTCGTCTTTAGAGACAAAATAACAGTTGGCCAAATGATGATGATGCAGTTTTATTCTTTTTTTATTTTTGGCCCGCTGCAGGAGCTCGGTAACGTCATCTTATCTTATCGTGAGGCAGAAGCATCTCTGAATAATCTGCAGATTTTACTAGACAAAAAGATCGAGTATCAGCCTACGGCACCGAAAAAAATCAATGCCATTCAGCAACTACGTTTTGACAAAGTGTATTTTCAACATCAATCGGCTTCGAAACCAGCTTTAGATGGTATTTCTTTTGAAGTGAATAAAGGAGACAGTATCGCCTTTGTCGGCCCTTCGGGATCAGGAAAAACCACCTTGGTAAAATTGCTTGTGGGACTATACCATCCAAGTGCTGGAAACGTTTACTACAATAACTTTAGTGATATAGAAGTAGATTTCGAAGAATTAAGACACCAGATAGGTTTCGTGACGCAAGACACACAACTCTTCTCGGGCACGATTCGGGAAAATCTCTTATTTGTAAACCCTTCTGCCACAGATGAATTAATCATGGAAGTGATCAAAAAAGCATCCGGACAGCACATTCTGACTAGGGCAGAAAAGGGTTTAGATACCGTTATTGGTGAAGGCGGATTAAAGTTGTCTGGCGGAGAACGACAACGTCTATCCATCGCCAGGGCACTCTTACGACAACCAAATTTATTGATATTTGATGAAGCTACATCCGCACTGGATTCATTAACAGAAGAGGCTATATCAAACACCATACAAGCTATTACCGATCAGCGGCAACACCTTACGATTATGATCGCACATCGCCTTTCTACCATTATGCATGCCGACAAAATTTATGTTTTAGAAAAGGGTAAGATCATAGAGACGGGTAATCATGCCGACTTACTAGCCTTAAAGGGTCTATACTACGCTATGTGGAGGCAGCAAATTGGCGAAAGGAAGGAAAGTGCATTACAAACAAATTGAAATTAAAAGGCTCCGTATCTACCTGGCAGTACTGTTAACCGAAAATAAATATTTAGCGGCTCGCTGCTTGTAAAAAAAGAGCAATTTACCTATTTTGGTAAAAAATTACGAGGCTTTTATAACCAGTTTTTTACTATCCGTACAGCTTACATGCCTCGCAACGGTTCACTTTAAACATAAAGCTATGTCGACTTTATTGAAGTACTCCTGTTTCTCATGCTGTATATTCATTTTAGCAGCCTTTATGTTGCCAGATCAACCTGCGCAACAAACACCCTTAAAAATAAATGATCAAGCACCTGACTTTTCGCTACCAGGGATTGATGGTAAACAATATTCACTTCAAAACTTTGAAAAGGCGGCTGTTTTGGTAGTGATCTTTACCTGCAACCATTGTCCTACTGCACAAGCGTACGAAGATAGAATTATAAAGGTCAGCGCAGACTATCAAGATAAAGGAGTGGCGGTGGTGGCCATATCGCCTAATCATCCTCAATCTGTAAGACTCGATGAGCTGGGATATACAGAGTACAATGATACCTTAGACGAAATGGAAATGCGTGCCGCCGACAAAAACTATAATTTCCCTTATCTGTATGATGGAGAAACGCAGGAAACCTCTAAACAGTACGGAGCAGTCGCCACACCACATATTTTCATATTCGATAAAAACAGGAATCTCCGATATAAAGGCAGATTTGATGATAACGAAAACCCTAAGGAAATAGAACAGCACAACGCTATAGATGCCATTGAAAGTTTGCTAGCCAACAATGAAATCGCTGTCAAAGAGACCAAAACCTTTGGCTGCAGTGTAAAATGGTTAAGTAAGGAAGACGCCGTCAAAAAGTCTGATGAGCAATGGGCAAAAGAACCCGTTACGATACAATCCATCAACGTCGCACAAATTGATTCTTTATTAAAAAACGATTCGGATAAACTGAGGTTGATTAACGTATGGGCAACGTGGTGTGGGCCCTGTGTAGCCGAATTTCCTGATTTTATAACGATCAATCGCATGTATCGCAATAGACCTTTTGAATTTATTAGCATTAGCGCTGATCATCCAGATAAACCAGACCCTGTACTCAGCTTTCTAAAAAGTAAAGCAGCTGCCAATCAAAACTTTTTATTCACCGGTAAAAACAAATATGACCTGATAGAAGCTATAGATAAAGACTGGCAAGGGGCACTTCCATATACCATTCTGGTAGCGCCTGGAGGAAAAATCATTTACAGTAAAGAAGGAGAAATAGACCCCTTAGAGATGAAAAAAACCATCTTAGAACACATAGGCCGATATTATTTTTAAGAAAAACAGAATTAATAGAATAAAATATTTGCATATATGTAGTTAACTACGTAGTTTTGATTTTAATATGAAACCGAGATGCAAATAATATGGACACACAGGGCAATGATTATTGACAAGTATTTACATTTTCAGGTGTCAATGCGCTTCGCTGTCGCTTCGGTTATTTACATCGAGCGCTCATCAACCATTAAAACTTAGCGACCGCCGAAGGCAGCTGCGAAGCAAACCGATCTCATTGATGCCGCTAAGGACTAACAATAAATCAATAAAAATAAATAGATGAACCCGACATGATTAAAATAATTGTTAAACACACGAGGGAAGAATTATTGTAATCATCAAAGGCTCCATCTAACCATAAAAAATAAAAAAAATAGATGAAAACTACCTTTAAAATATCATCTTTAGATAATCGGGATATTAATCAGATAATCGATTTAATTTTGCCCATCCAACAAATAGAACATGGGGTGCCGGTAACGATAGCGGATCAACCCGATTTATTAGATATTGAAAAAAACTACCAGCAAACAGGCGGTGGTTTTTGGGGAATCAAACATGAAGGAGAAATTATCGGCACCATTGCTTTGATAAAAATGACCGACGAACAAGGCGGTGTTATCCGTAAGATGTTTGTAAAAAAAGAGTTTAGAGGCAAGGAATTCGGTCTGGCACAAAAGCTTCTGGAACACCTGATAGCGTATGCACATGACACTTATCTGACAGCATTGTATTTAGGCACTGTGCATATTTTACGAGCTGCAATACGCTTTTATGAACGTAATCAGTTCCTTCCTTTATCCAAAGAGCATTTACCCTCCAATTTTCCATTGATGGAGGTTGACGACACGTTTTACTACCTTAAACTAAACGCAAAGACATGAGTAATGTAATCGATCAATCTGGGCTGTTAGCTATTTCTACACGCCTGCAGCGCCTCAGCGATCTACTACGGAAAGACGGGCAGAAAATATACGAAGCATACGGCATTGATTTTGAACCAAAATGGTTCCCGGTAGTTTATACCCTTCATCAGAAGCCCTTATTGAGTGTATCAGAAATCGCAGCGGAAATAGGTTACACGCACCCATCTACTATTAGTTTATTACGCGAATTAGAAAAGAAAAAACTGATACGCTCAAAACGTGACAGAAATGATGAGCGCAAAAGATTACTCGTATTGACAGATAGCGGCAAATCATTGATTGATCAGATGCAACCCGTATGGAATACGATGGTGGAAGCCTTGGAATCGCTAACGGATACCGAACATAAACTCATGAAAGCAATTGAGGAGGTAGAACAACAAATGAACACGCAGAGTTTTTACCAAAGAGCTTTATTAATAAAGAATAAAAAAAACGTTGATTCCAGATGAATATCAGACATATTAAGGACACGGATAACCCTGCTTTAGCGCGTATATTAAGAAAATCGCTAGACGAATTTGAGGTACCTAAAGAGGGCACCGTATATACCGACCCTACGACAGACGACTTATTCCAACTCTTCCGCCAGCCCAACAGCATCTATTATGTGGCAGAAGAGGATGATGAAATTTTAGGCGGTTGCGGGGTTTACCCCACGCCTGAGCTGCCCAGGGGCTATGCGGAGCTGGTAAAATTTTACTTAAGTCCGCAGAGCAGAGGTAAAGGTCTTGGCAAAATGCTGTTAAATAAATGTTTTGAAACGGCGGTGGACCTCGGATACACACACCTTTACTTGGAGTCATTCCCTCAATTTGAAAAAGCCGTAGAAATGTATAAAAAAACGGGATTCACTTTTATGGATCACCCTCTCGGTAACTCAGGGCATTACGCCTGTAATGTCTGGATGGTGAAAGAACTCGATCGATAATTAAATCAAAATGAGTATCTTTATCATGACTAACATAATAGGTTATGAACCGTATAACGATTTTAGACCAGGTTTTAGCGGGATTGATGAACAGGTACAAACAACGTGTACCAGATGTAACAGGCATTCTTTCTGCCATGAAAGAAGAGCATATCATACAAAACGATACGGATATTGAAAACGACCATATTGCTTTCCGAACGATGGGGGTACCGCAATTGGGCATCCAATCATTTGAAAAAATTTTCACACATTATGGTTATGTTAAGCGCGACTATTATCATTTTGAAGGGAAAAAACTAAATGCGTTCTGGTATGCCCCTCCGACAGATAAACACCCCCGTATATTTGTAAGTGAACTTAGGATAGGTGATCTCCCCGAAGAAGCACAACAAATCATTTTAAGTTATACTAACGAAGTTAAGACGGATCCGGTAGATGCACTGGATTTAGAAGATGCACAGGCCGTTGATCAGTTTCTGCATAGTCCACTATGGCGGGTACCCACTTTGGAAGATTACAACGTATTGGCTGCCGAGAGCGAATATGCGTCTTGGGTAATTTACAACCGTTACTATCTGAATCACTTTACTATCAGCATACATAATTTAAAAGCAGGTTATAATGATATCGCCTCCTTCAATAACTTTTTAGAGAAACACGGATTTAAATTAAATACTTCTGGTGGGAAGATTAAAACAAGTCCGGATGGGGCCTTATTGCAAAGCGCTACTGTAGCCGAAATGATAGAGGCTACTTTTGCGCATGGCGAAAAACAAAAAATATCCGGTTCTTATGTAGAATTTGCGGAAAGGAAAGTACTTCCGGAATATGCTCATTTAAATCCAGAAGATATTACAAGAGCGCATCGAAGAGACGGTTTCGAAGCGAATAATGCCGACAAAATCTTTGAGAGTACTTATAGTTCGCAAACGAAATCTTAGCCGTGATGAACAAGACACTCCAATACGCGATACTGGGCATCTTACTGTTTTTAGGTTATGCATCCTTCGCACAGGATGCTGTTGCGTTGCCATGGAAGTCGGAAGAAAAAACGACAGGTGTAAAGCCAGAAGTGGATATAAAGATTTGTACACCTACTTCGCTAAAAACAAATCCTCCCTTATATGTAGCAAAATCGAAAGAAAAATTCGTGATCTTAAACGGGTTATCGATCAAGCAGTTTGACAAGTCGCAACTAATATCCATCAACATACTAAAGAGCAGCGATGCCACTATTGCAAAATATGGCGATGAGGCAAAAAACGGTGTCATAGAAGTTGAAATCCCCGCTAAATTGCTAAAACAAATAACAAAAGCTTCTAAAAAGCAAGCTTTAACCAAGCTATAAATGGGATTGTCTCCTACATTTGCTTGATACAAACATAGGAGACAATCCCAAGGGATAAATATTTACTTATACCACGATATTCACAATTTTACCTTTCACAATGATCACCTTTTTTGGTGCTTTACCATCGAGATGGCGTTGTACATCTTCGTTGGTCAAGACCTCCTGCTCAATGTCTTTGGATTCTAAACTTAAAGGCATATTGAGCTTCATTCGTAACTTCCCATTAAAGGAGATAGGATATTCAAATTCATTTTCAATCAAATAATCCGGGTTGAATGCAGGGTAAACCGCGTAAGATAAGGTACCCGGAGCATTCCCTAGCAAAGCCCACAGTTCTTCGCATATGTGTGGTGCATAAGGTGATAACACGATCACCAACTCCTGTAATATTTCTCTTTTATTACATTTCAGATCCGTTAATTCGTTTACACAGATCATAAAGCTGGATACAGACGTGTTAAATGAAAACCGCTCAATATCCTCCTCTACTTTTCTGATAATCTTATGCAACGACTTCAATTCAGCTTTGGAAGGTTTTTCATCTGAAACAGAAAAGTTCAATTGGTCATCATGGAATAATCGCCATAACTTACGCAAAAATTTATAGACACCTTCAATACCATTTGTATTCCAGGGTTTACTTTGCTCTAAGGGTCCTAAAAACATTTCGTACATCCGCAAGGTATCTGCTCCGTACTGTTCAATAATATCGTCGGGATTTACGACGTTGAACTTCGACTTCGACATTTTTTCCACCTCGTAGCCACAAATGTATTTCCCATCTTCCAAGATAAAATCGGCATCTACATATTCAGGTCGCGATGCGCGAAACTTATCCAAATTCAACACATCATTATGCACAATGTTCACATCCACGTGCAGTGCCGTAGTTTTATACCGCTCTTTTAATCCATAAGAAACAAATGTATTCGTACCCTTTCCTTCTTCATCCAATAAGCGATAAACAAAATTGGATCTGCCCTGAATCATCCCCTGATTTATCAATTTTTTAAAGGGCTCTTCTTCTTTCACTTTACCGATGTCTTTTAAAAATTTATTCCAGAAGCGACTGTACAAAAGATGCCCCGTAGCATGTTCTGATCCACCAATATATAAATCGACTGCCTGCCAGTAATCTATCGCTTCTTTCGATGCGAATACTTCTTGGTTCGCTGCATCCATATAGCGGTACCAATACCAACTGGATCCTGCCCAACCCGGCATCGTACTTAATTCATACTCATAAGTATCTTTATATTTCCAATCCTTTGCCCTGCCCAACGGCGGTTCCCCACTTTCTGTAGGTAAATATTTGTCTACTTCCGGCAATAGCAAGGGCAATTCAGCCTCTTCGATCAGTTGCGGCAACCCGTCTTTAAAATACACAGGTACCGGCTCACCCCAATAGCGTTGCCTTCCAAAAATGGCATCACGCATACGGTAATTTATTTTGGCCTTACCCAGTCCTTTCTCCTCAAGCAGTGAAATGAGCTTAGAAACGGCTTCTTCGTAAGGAAGACCGTTAATGATATCGGAGTTAATATAGGTTCCTTCCTTGCGGCTATCGGCAGCTTCATCAATCTCCTGGATATCTAATATTTTAATAATGGGTAAATTAAAGTGCTTCGCAAAAAGATAATCCCGCTGGTCGCCAGAAGGCACCGCCATTACCGCACCTGTACCATAACCCGCTAGAACATAATCTGCAATCCAGATAGGAATTTGCTCACCGGTTAATGGATGTATGGCGTAACTACCGGTAAACACACCCGACACCGTTTTAGTGTCAGCCATCCGATCCCGTTCAGATTTCTTTTTAGCCTGTTCTGTATACCTTTCTACTGCTTCCCATTGCTCACTCGTTGTCAAACCAGCCACCAATTCATGTTCAGGGGCCAATACCACAAAACTTACTCCATAAATCGTGTCCACACGGGTGGTAAATACTTCAATCGTTGCATGTTCACTTCCATATACCGGAAATTTAACGCTGGCACCAATACTCTTACCAATCCAATTGCGTTGCATCTCCACTAAAGGTTCCGGCCAATCGATTGTTTCCAAGCCCTGTAGCAATCTTTCTGCATAAGCTGTAATACGCATGCTCCATTGCATCATTTTTTTCTGGATAACAGGATATCCTCCTCTCTCAGACACACCATCTTTCACTTCATCGTTAGCCAATACAGTACCCAAGGCCGGACACCAGTTAACCGAACTCTCTCTTAAGTAAGCTAATCTATATTTAAGTAGTTCGCGTTGTTTTTCCTCCCTGTCAAAGCTTTCCCACTCATCCGCAGAAAATGCACGTATATCATCATCATGAACTGCGTTTACACCGGTACTTCCGGCGCTTTCAAAGATAGCGATCAATGAATCGATGGATTCCGCACGATCCTTATCTTTGTTGTAGTATGAATTGAACAGCTGCATAAAGATCCATTGCGTCCATTTATAATAAGTAGCGTCACTGGTTCTGATTTCCCTGCTCCAGTCAAAAGAAAAACCTATATTGTCCAGTTGTTCGCGGTATCGTTTTATATTCGTCTCGGTCGTGATTGCAGGATGTTGTCCTGTCTGTATCGCATATTGTTCGGCAGGAAGACCGAAAGAATCATAACCCATTGGATGTAATACATTGTATCCACGCAATCTCTTATAACGTGAAAACACGTCCGAAGCAATGTATCCCAGCGGGTGGCCTACATGTAAACCCGCTCCAGAAGGATAGGGAAACATGTCCAGCACATAATATTTCGGCTTATTTGACGTATTACTTACTTTGAATGTTTTATTTTCGGCCCAAAATTGTCGCCACTTTTTTTCTATAGTTTTAAATTGATAGTCCATTATAACACATTACAGTATGACTTGCGAAAGTACGAAAAATCTCACATCTCATATCTTATATCTCATATCTAATTATTAATTTCGCATTTCAAACATTTGCATATGGAAGAATTTGAAGTAAGCACATCGTCACGTAAAACTAAATCTGTTTACATCTCTACTGTAATAAGTATCGCATTGGTATTACTGATGACAGGTTTATTGGGTCTTATATTAGTACATGCGAAAAATCTTTCCAACTATGTTAAGGAAAATATTGTGCTTAATATCATTGTAAATGACGGAGTAACCGAGGCCGATATTTTAAGTCTACAAAAAGAATTGGATGGAAATGTAGCCGTGTTAAGAACACAATATGTAAGTAAGGAATTGGCTGCAAGAAATCTACAGAATGATCTAGGAGAAGACTTTGTTAAATTTTTAGGATACAACCCCCTCCTGTCTTCCATCGACGTGTACCTCAAAGCAGATTATGCCAATAAAGTTGGTGTAGAAACTTTTACGAAACAAGCTTCCAATAATAGTTTAGTGAAAGAAGCTGTGTATCAGGATTCTTTGATAGATATGGTTAATCAAAATATTCGTATCATTGGCCTAATTATACTTGCTTTTGCTGCCATTTTATTGATTATAGCCGTTGCCCTAATTAACAATACTATTCGCTTAGCGATTTATTCACAACGCTTTCTCATTAAAAGCATGCAAATGGTTGGCGCAACCAAAGGTTTTATAAGGCGTCCATTTTTAGGATATGGCATCCTACATGGCCTATTAGGAGGGTTAATTGCTATTATACTGCTTTTAGTAACCTTATATTTTGCTCAGGAGCAGATTCCTGAGATTGTTATTTTACGTAATTATTTCGAATTTGCTGTTATATTTTTGGGTGTAATCTGTTTGGGAATCATTATCTCTGGCGCAAGCACCTATTTTGCAGTGAGCAAATATTTACGACTTCGAATAAACGACCTTTACAGATAAAGCTCATCTATCAATAAAAACGTAGCACTATGTCTCAAGAAAAAAAGAAAACCGTTCCAAACGAACAAAAGGCAACTTTTGTGTTTGGCAAATTAAATTACCAACTGATGTTATTAAGTATAGCCATCGTTATTTTGGGATTTATATTAATGGCAGGCAAAACTGACATTTATAGTTTCACTAAAATAACATTGGCACCCATCGTTGTTGTTGCTGGCTTTGCATTGGGTATTGTAGCGATCTTGAAAAACCCGAACAAAGAAAACAAATAATGACATTAATCGAAACGATTATTCTGGCCATCGTAGAAGGACTTACAGAATTTTTACCCGTATCATCCACCGGCCATCTCATCATCACAACCGCCCTCTTAGGGATAGAGCCCACGGCCTTTGTAAAACTATTTACGGTAGCCATCCAATTGGGTACTATACTCTCTGTAGTTATTTTGTATTTCAAAAGGTTTTTTAAATCTTGGGCATTTTACTTCAAACTGTTCGTTGCATTTATACCTGCAGCCATATTTGGATTGCTCTTTAGCGATGCAATTGATAATATGTTGGAAAGCCCGATGACTGTAGCTATTACGCTTGTTATAGGAGGTGTTATTTTATTATTTGTAGACAAGTGGTTTAACAACCCCCATGCTATAGATAATTCTGATGAAATCTCGTACTTTACAGCGCTAAAAATAGGCTTATTCCAGTGTTTGTCTATGATCCCGGGCACATCACGATCCGGAGCGACAATCGTTGGTGGTATGACGCAGAACCTATCGCGTAAAGCAGCAGCCGAATTTTCGTTCTTCTTGGCTGTTCCTACGATGTTCGGTGCTACTGCTAAAAAAATATTGGATTTTTGTCAAGAAGGCCACCAATTTACCCAACAACAATACAACATGTTAATCATTGGCAATATTGTAGGTTTTATTGTGGCCATAATAGCAATTAAGAGTTTTATCGGCTATGTAACCAAATATGGCTTTAAAGCTTTTGGTTGGTATAGAATAATTGTTGGTGGAGTGATTATCGTGATGCTGCTCAGTGGCCACAGTTTATCTGTGCTTTAATGAAACATAAATACCCTGATTTTAATTTTGCCGAGGGAGAGGTACTCTTGATAGACAAACCCTACGAATGGACTAGCTTTGATGTGGTAAATAAAGTGCGAAATTCACTCAAACCGCTTAAACTCAAGGTTGGACATGCCGGAACCCTAGATCCATTAGCTACAGGATTGTTAATTGTGTGCACAGGGAAGCTTACCAAAACAATTGACTCTTTACAGGCTCAGGAAAAAGAATATACCGGGACGATTATGCTAGGGGCTACCACACCGTCCTATGATCGTGAAACAGAGGTGGATCGAATTTTTGACATCACACACCTTACGGAGAGCCAGCTTCACGATGCATGTGAAAATTTCATTGGGGATATTGCACAATATCCGCCACCACATTCTGCCATCAAAGTACAGGGCGAGCGTCTCTATGAAAAAGCACGAAGAGGTGAAGAAGTAGCCCTAAAACACCGCCATGTTACTATCTTTGCTTTTGAGTTAACGCGCATCGCCTTACCTGAGTTAGATTTTAGGGTACGCTGCAGTAAAGGCACCTATATCCGATCACTCGCACACGATTTTGGAAAAATAGTGGGTGTAGGTGCTTATCTTAGTGAGCTGAGGCGAACAAAAAGTGGTGATTTTAGCGTTGATGATGCTTATGATGTACTGGATTTAACGGCCCATATCCGTTCTTTGAAAGAACAAGATAAGCGCTAAACTTAGGTGCTGAATGTATCTCGAATCATAAAAATAGCCAGCGTATTTATCATGCCCTGTTCCATTCATTTTTAGCAGAGATAATAGATCATGTCGCAAAAAAATTGGGCTTAAAATGATATTTCATTACCATTAGACCGTTGAAAGCGATTTGAATCAGAAGAATAAGAACGCGACAAAAAACTTTGTGAAATAAGTTCATTGCTATTTTTGAAACAGACACGATAATTAATAATTATTCTAATGAAAATATATAGAAACATTGAAGATTTTATACCATTAGACAACGCAGTTGTAACGATTGGTACCTTTGATGGCGTGCATATAGGACATCAAAAAATTATAAGTAGCTTAAAAGATTATGCAGAAAGAATAAATGGCGAAACAGTTCTATTAACTTTTTTTCCCCACCCAAGGATGATCCTCCACCCAGACGATGATAGTTTAAAACTTATCAACACCATCGAAGAAAAAGCGGATCGTTTGGCGAATAGTGGTATCGACCATCTCATTATAACTCCTTTTACACGTGATTTTTCAAATCAATCCGCGGAAGAATATATACGTGAAGTCCTCGTTAGCAAAATTGGGACTAAAAGGATTATCATAGGTTATGATCATCATTTTGGTAAGGACCGTAAGGGTTCATTAGTTGATCTACTCAAATATGCCGAACAATATCATTATAGTGTACAGGAAATACCTGAACAGGACATCAACGATGTTGCTGTTTCTTCTACTAAGATACGCGAAGCATTGATCATTGGCGCTATTGCTACTGCCAATAAGTATTTAGGTTATCCTTTTCATATTACTGGTAAAGTAGTAAAGGGGCAGCAACTTGGCCGTACGATAGGTTATCCCACCGCCAATATAGAAGTTGCAGAGAATTATAAACTCATCCCTGCTTATGGCATATACGCGGTAGAAGCCACTATGATTGAACAGATAGAGATGACCACTGGTGATTATATCCCGTCTATAAACGGCCCAGTATTAAAAGGGATGGGTTATATAGGCACCCGTCCAACGGTAAGAGGTATTAACCGCAGTATCGAAATTAATTTCTTTGATTTAAACGAAGATCTGTACGGAAAAACACTCCGTATCCGATTTTTACATTTTGTTCGCCATGATCATAAATTCGAAAATATAGAGGAGATGACCGCTCAGCTAGCCCACGACGAAGCAAAAATAAGACTACTACTCAGTGAATAAGAAAAGGCAATAACAATCATCAGATATAAATTCAGTATTCAAAAATAAGTTTACTAATTTGTGGCCCATTAACGCTTAGCTAGACACGTACTATCCAATATCAAATTAGATGAAGCTTAACATAGATAAACGTGACCAGGAAATCATTGAAAACGCCATCGAACACTGGCGGAAAACCAATCTTATCAATGACGGCACGGCCGAAAAGCTAAGAAATTCTTATGATGTAAAAGGTTTTGATTGGCGTAGGTTGGCACAATATTCTTTTTGGATTGCTTTATCTTGCATTGTACTGGCTTTCCTTTCATTGTTTGTTGACGAACAAATTCTTTTATGGCTTTCCAAACTTTATGATACTCCCCATATTGTCATTTGTATTCTCTGCGCTATACTTTCCTGTGTGTTTTATTATGTAGGTTATCATCAAAAGAAAAGGTATCCTGAGAAATTATTCAGCAATGAAAGTTTAATGGTATTAGGTGTGTTTTCTACCGCTACCAGCATCGGCTATTTAGGAAAAGTGATCGAAAAGGGAGATGGGACCTATTCTTTACTATTTTTTATCTCCATCGTTATTTATTCTGTTTTGGCTGTTAAACTATCGTCCAAAACCATTTGGTGTTTCATGCTGATTGCCCTGGGAATATGGTTTGCTACAGAAACCGCCCAACACAGCAATTGGGGATTTAAATTCTGGGGAATGAATTACCCCTTACGCTTTTCTCTGTTTGGAACTGTGTTGACAGCCTTTGCATTATTTTTTCATCAACGATGGAATTCGATCAATCCCTTTCAACAGCTTAGTTATATTATCGGCATCCTTTATTTGTTCGTCTCTCTCTGGCTTTTATCTATTTTTGGAAATTATAGTGATCTGGACAAATGGGCTGCTACCAAGCAATTTCATATTTTCTATTGGGGAGTTTTATCCTCAGCGGTGTCCTTGGCTTTTGCCTGGTACGGGCTAAAAAAAAATGACGCCATCGCGCGCGAGTTCGGCATCACTTTTTTACTTATTAACTTATATACCCGTTTTTTTGAATATCTGTGGGATAACGTTAACCGCGCGATATTTTTTGGCTTACTGGCTTTATCCTTTTGGTTTATTGGGAGAAAAGCTGAAAAAATATGGAGCGGAAACATTTTTAAAAAGAAATAAACGCTCGTTAAAAAACGATAATCTGTCTTCGTTTAAATATTTTCAATCAACACTTCATAGGTAATATTTACACCTCCTGCAGCTAACATATCGTGTACCGAGCAATATTTTTTTACAGCCAACTCAGCTGCCTTGTCGGCTTTTGCACCATCGATATTGCCTGTTAGATGAAAAACAAGGTGGATATCCTTAAACACGGCCGGTATGGCATCTACCCTTTTTCCTTCTACTTCAATTTGAACATCTACAACTTCTTGCTTTTGCTTTTTTAGAATACTGATAAGATCAAGGACACTGCAAGATCCTAACGCCATGAGTACGAGTTCCATTGGACGCGCTCCCAAACCCTCACCCCCGATGTCTGGTGATCCATCGATATGTACCTTAACATTGGACGTTGGGCTTATTGCTTCAAAATGTACTGCCTGATTAACTCTATTTAACTTTATTTTCATTTGAATAATTATTTACGAGCGTGTGTTTTCATTGGTATAGAACATGGACGGTTCATTTTTCTTAATTCGACCTATTTCACTTATTTACTATTGTCCAAGGCTTGCTCTAAATCTTTCACGATATCTTTGATATCCTCCAAGCCCACTGAAATCCGTATGGTACCTGGATAGATGCCAATCTGCTCTCTTTCTTCGTCTGTTAATTTAGAATGCGTAGTAGACGCCGGATGTGTAGCTATAGATCTAGAATCACCGAGATTTGACGTGATTAGAATCATATTTAAATTGTCGAGAAAACTTTTCGCACGGTCAAAACCGCCTTTGATGACAAACGTTACGATGCCTCCTCCAGCTTTCATCTGTTTTTTGGCCAATTCGTATTGGGGATGCGAAGGTAAGAAAGGATACCGTACCAATTCGACTTCAGGATGGGCCTCCAATATTTTCGCTACCTCAAGCGCACTACTGCAATGCCTATCCATACGCAATCCCAAGGTTTCCAAACTTTTTGATATTACCCATGCGTTAAAAGGAGACATTGCAGGCCCCGTATGACGGATAAAAAACATGATTTCGTCTATCAGTTCTTGCTTTCCAACGACAATCCCCCCCAGTACGCGACCCTGACCATCCATGTATTTAGTTGCCGAATGGCTTACAAGATCAAATCCATAGTCAATAGGTTTTTGTAGATAAGGTGTAGCAAAACAATTGTCCACATTGAGTATAATATCAGGATATTTCTTTTTAAAACTACCCAACCATTCCAGATCAATCAACTCTAAGCCGGGATTAGATGGTGTTTCTAAAAATATCATCTTGGTGTTAGACTGAATGGCGGCTTCCCAACTTTCGGGATTACCGGCATCCACATAGGTAGTGGTAATACCCCATCTTGGAAACAATATCGTAAACAACTGATGCGTAGACCCAAAGATAGACCTACAGGCAAGGATATGATCCCCACTTTTTAGAAGTGCGGCAAAAGAGGCAAATACAGCTGCCATACCAGAAGAGAATGCCAGTCCGGCCTCCGCTCCTTCTAATTCACAAACCTTTTGTATAAATTCATTGGTATTAGGATTTGAATAGCGCGAATAAACATTACCATCCTCTTCACCGGCAAAGATAGCTCTTCCTTGTTCAGCGTCATCAAAAATAAAGCTCGATGTTAAATATAAAGGTACAGCATGTTCCCTATTTTGAGAACGAGCAGCTTGTGTTCTTATTAGTTTACTTTGTTCTTCCATTCTAATTTATTGTCGATTCAAACCTACCACAAAATTCATTTACAATAAAACTTTATTTTAATTGTTTTGTAAAAACTTGAAACAATCTTTCTTCTGCAATGAAGACCGCTTCTTATCAGAATAAAACTCAGAAAAAATTAGCCAAAAAAAAAGCACCAACCCCTTTTCGGGCGAGTGCTTCGATAAAAAACAACCAAAAAACTTAATAATCACTTCCTTCAAGGAAGTTTAATATATGAGAAAATTGTCCGTGTAACGATACTGTTTGACCAAATACTAGCAACACCGGCCCCGAATTATCGATACCTTCTTCCTCAACGACCTCCTCAATAGTATTCACAAGCCCAACAGCGATTCTTTCATTTTTCATGGATCCGTTCTGAATAACGGCCACAGGCAATCTTCCCTTACCTATACTTTTATAAATGCCCACAATATCGGGCAATTGATCAAAGCCAAGTAGAATGACTACAGTGGCTTTACTGCTAGCCGCATCGCTTATTTCTTTATTTAAATCTCCATTACTATCCGTACCACTTAAGATCCATAAACTATCGCTATTACCTTTATGTGTTACGGGAATACCTTGTAAACCAGGAACCGATATTGCGCTGCTGATCCCAGGAACAATTTCCGTTTCAATGCTATACGAAGCCGCATAATCTAACTCCTCATATCCCCTTCCAAAAACAAAAAGGTCTCCGCCTTTTAATCGCACGACATGACCAAAATTCAATGCATAATCAACCATCAACTGATTAACGGTGTCCTGAGAGAAATTCTCATCACCAGAAGGATTACCTACATATACGCGCGTGGCTTCTTTCGGCGCATAATGCAAAAGGGCTTCGTCAACTAATGCATCATAAATAACGACATCTGCCGATTTTAGTGCTTTTACACCTTTTATACTTATTAAATCTGGATCGCCAGGACCTGCACCTACCAATGTAATTTTAGGCTCTACATACAATTTTTCTGTCCCAGTAAATTGCTTTTCCATATACTCACCTCCTTAGTTTATTAAAAAGGCCTCACCAGTTTAGCTGAAGAGGCCTTTTTGTTAAAGTTCATATCCTCTCCTAGTGTTTTATAAAAAAACACATACAAGACTTGTAGCTATCATTAAGCGGATGGATATGTAATTCTTTTTGTTTCACGAAGCAAATATATATATAATATACCTTTTTAGTAGACTTTTTTACAAAAAAGCAATAAAAAACACAAAACAAACTGATAATCAAGGAGTTTTTTTTACAAATCTAATCCAAGGCGTTCCTCGCGCTTGATGATATCGGCTATACTGGTATCATTCAATATCTGCAACATAGCGTTACGCACATCTACAAAGGTATCTCGAATACCACAAGTCTCTTCCGTTTTACATTCATCACAACGCCTGTAAAAATTGAGGCTCACACAAGGCAGTAGCGCAATCGGGCCATCTGTAAGTCTAATCACCTGGGATAGACGAATATCTTCAGGATCTTTATTCAGGCTATAACCTCCCCCAGCCCCTTTCTTACTGTATAAGATACCTGCATTACGCATTTCCAATAGTATTTGCTCTAAAAACTTTTTGGGAATATTTTCTTCTTCTGAAATCTTCAAAATTTGCATCGGATCCTTACCATAGTTTTTACCTAATACGATAAGCGCTTTGATGGCATATTTAGACTTTTTAGACAGCATATTTTTCTACTTAGTGTGAATTTGTAAAATTACAATTTTCATCAGAATAAATTGTTTTTTAATGGCGATGAAGCTTGCATGAGTTATTCATATTTTTTTTGCAAGTACAACTCATGCAGGTTTCATCAGAATAAATTGTTTTTTAATGGCGATGAAGCTTGCATGAGTTATTCCTATTTTTTTGCAAGTACAACTCATGCAGGTTTCATCAGAATA
>Ga0160438_1000106_pt1 | contig 35835 bp, 23 predicted proteins | sample HID1975K_E0MG_FD_108203 | JGI IMG/M metagenome (GOLD analysis project Ga0160438, IMG submission 108203) | Enriched soil microbial communities from UW Madison campus, WI, USA - HID1975K_E0 MG | ecosystem: Environmental > Terrestrial > Soil > Unclassified | place: USA: Madison, Wisconsin...
TCCTGCCTTGCATGCCTAAATATACTAAAAATCAAATTCAAACCGATCCTGTAACAATCACAAAATAAAATTTAGTTGTGCAACAGCCACTTGATAAAAAAAAGAAACAAAAAAAATCAAGGCGGTGGATACTACGTTGCATCTGATTGCAAAGCATCCATGGCGCGTATTGCAGCCGCTCCGCTTCCTCAATCCGCTTGGTTATTGCAAACTGAACGATGCTGTACATGCTTTGCTGCTCGCTGCGGCCGTATTCTCCAAGGCCGTCCAACCTACGCGCAAGAGCCCCGTTTTGTCTGCCAAGGACGGTTCTTTTGCTCGCAAAAGCTCTCCGTTCTACGGAAATCCGTATTGGCTAGTTGCGGTTTGCAGGTGGATGCACTACCATTGTAGCGACTAGGCACAGCGGGAGCTTTTTGAACACTTTTTTGCGGAAAACCACGAAGTAGCATGAGAGCCTTTAAAAACAAACAAAGTACGAATAAAAGTGTTGCCTTGTCGCGGCAGCGACGGAAAGCCATCGTGTTGTCGGACGAATACAACGTTAATAAATTTGTAGAAATTAAACCGTCCTCGCCAATATTTCGAATCTCCCTATAAAAATTACTTGATCAAAAAAAAGGATTCGCTAATCAAAAACCAAACGAATAAACTTCGGTGCGAACATATCGGGATCCTCTTTGAAATCCTTTAGAAAATCGAAGGAGTTAACATGATAGCTGATTAATAGTTCCCCTTTCTCAGAAAGGTTAGGATGTGCTTTGGCATTATAGGCAAATAGGCTCTTCCTTTGCTTGGGCTCCGGGCATTCATAAAGGGGTATGACAGGTCCGAAAGGTCCAATCGGACTGCCGCCAACGCGCATACCGATTAAGGGTTCTATGCCATTTTTTTGGAAAATCAAAAGGTAGCGTCCGTCGGCAAGGGGCGTTACACTCAATTCATTGGATACGTTTTGGGTAAGGCGCTGTACGGCGTGGATATCCGACTGCCATTGCTGGCCATCCCAATAGCTCCAGCGTTCGAAATCTTCGATATCTTTTGGTTTCACACGGGCTGCGAAGAGCTCTTTTTCTTTTCCCCGTACGCCATATATATACACATAACCATCGGGATGAGGCGCTCCGGCCCACTGGGTATTGACGAAAACACCCGCTCCAAAGGAAAAGGCTTCGCTGTTGGCGATCGAATCAACAAATAGCGGTGTTTGTATTTGCTGGTTTTGTTGGAAGGCCGATTTTGCCTTAGGGTCGACTTTGATGAGGGCATTGCCAAATTCTTGGAAACCAAATACCTTGGCACCGGTATTGCGCATGAGGTAAGCAAAAACATACAACTTGTTGTTTTGCTCCTGGTTGACGAAGCCGTCTCCGAGCCAGTAATAACTACCTTTGGTAGCAAGCGGGATCTTCGGCACAAACACCGATTTTACCTTTTCTGGATGGGATCTATTTCCATTGAAAAATTGTATATGAGGTTTATGTCTCTTTCTTTGAAGGCTAGCCATGCTATTGTTCACCATCGTGCCGCCCGGACGAACCTGTCCGTCTTTTCTTTTACCCCAAAAGCTGTCACTGAAAACCAGCAGGTTCTGGGTCTGATGAAAGGAAGAGGTGGTATCAACGCCATCTAAAGCAAAAGAGAAAAGACCATCGCCACCAATCCAACTCGTATCACTGATAAACAGTGCCGTCCACTCCGATGCCTCTTCTACGTGAAAGTTCAAATTTCTTCCGCTGTCAGCAACGCTTTTTTTTAGCTGCGTAAAGCCACTGTTTATAAAACATAAAAACAAGATGAATGTAAATGCAGAGAAGTAGGTGGTTTTGTGTTTCATAATAGACTATCGTGTGAGTTATAGGCCATTATTGTTGATTTTGAAGAAAAATTCATCATCATTATTTTTCATGTCGATTTCATCGACCTTAAATAATTTATATGTCGAAAATACGGATAAATTTCGATATTTCCTTTCGCTTTTATTCGATTAAAAGGAAAAATATAACGTTGTGCATATCTACTGCCGATTGTTTTCTTCACAAAGTGAGGCCACAAAGTGTGCTTCGGAACGTTTCTGCTTAATGCAAAAGCTCTCCGTTCTGCTTTAAATCCGCCTTAGAGAGTTGCGGTTAGCACTGGGATGCACTACCGTTGCAGCGACTCTCTACAGCGGGAGCTTTTGGTTACTTTTTGCGAAAAAAGTAACATATAAGGCATGATAGTACAGGACGACTTTCAGATAGAATAATCTTAACTTGCAAAAGCATCAGATACCAAGCAAACCTTATACAAATGATGAAGAGATTTCTGTTTCTAATAAAGCTGTTTTCTATTGCCTTTATTTTATGTTGTCTCATTTCATGTGCACCGAAGAACACCGATCCGGGTTTTTCGGAGATAGAGATCGGATTTGTTAAACCGCCAGATTCCATTCAAACCAGTGTGTATTGGTATTGGCTATCCGATAATATCTCAAAAGAAGGGGTTGTCAAGGATTTAGAGGCGATGAAGGCTGTCGGTATTAATAGAGCTTTCATCGGCCATATAGGTTTGGAGGATATTCCCTATGGGAAAGTGAAACTATTCTCGGATGAATGGTGGGATATTTTGCATACGGCATTGAAAAGGGCTGGGGAGTTAGGGATCGAAATAGGCCTGTTCAACAGCCCCGGCTGGAGCCAGTCGGGCGGCCCATGGGTAAAACCGAATCAGGCCATGCGCTATTTGGCAAGCTCCGAAACCGTAGTGAAAGGTCCGCAAAAAGTGACACAACAGCTGGAAAGACCTACGGGTGATTTTCAGGATGTGCAAGTAATTGCCTTCAGCGCACCGAAAGATTACACACGGACATTAGCTGCTTTGTCTCCAAAGCTTAGTGCCGTACCGACTATTCCCGCTCTTTCCCATTTGATGGATACAAATAAAGAGACGGAAGTATCGCTACCGGCCCAACAAGCGGTACAGATAAATCTGTCTACACCGGAAGATTTTACTGCCCGCAGTTTAACGCTGTATCCGGCAAAGCGGAATATGCAGTTGGACGTAAAACTGGAAGCTTTGGTTAATGGGGATTATAAAGAAATCAAGCAGTTTAAGGTAGACCGAAAAAACAATGAACTCAATGTGGGCTTTGAACCCTATGCTCCGGTGATTGTTTCCTTTGATGCGGTTTCGACCACAAACTTTCGCTTAACAATAGCGAATGCTTCATCGGAGGCAGGCATCGCTGAGCTCGAAATTTCGGCTATTCCGAAAGTGGAACGTTTTAAGGAAAAAACCTTAGCGAAAATGCATCCTACTCCTTTGCCTTATTGGCATGACTATCAATGGGAGCCACAAGTGGAGGTAAAGGACAGTGCGTACTTAATACCGAAATCGGCTGTACTGGATATTACGGATAAAATGAATGCGGATGGAACGCTGAATTGGGAGGTGCCTGCAGGTGAGTGGGTGGTGTTACGAACAGGTATGCTTCCCACTGGTGTGAAAAACGGACCCGCATCGCCGGAGGGAACGGGACTGGAAATTGATAAAATAAACCATGAGCACGTGATTAAACATTTTGATGCTTTTATGGGCGAAATTTTACAACGTATCCCGGCCGAAGATCGTAAAACTTTTAAAGTAGCCGTGCAGGACAGTTATGAAATGGGTGGGCAGAATTGGACGGATGATTTTCTGGCGAAGTTTGAGAAACAATTTGGTTATAACCCAAAAAGTTATGTGCCGGTAATGTATGGCCATGTGGTGGGAAGTCAGGAGGAGTCGGATCGGTTCTTATGGGATTTAAGACGTTTCGTTGCAGATCAGGTGGCTTATGAATATGTAGGGGGATTGCGTGATGTTAGTCATCAGCATGGTCTAACCATCTGGTTGGAAAATTATGGGCACTGGGGTTTTCCAGGAGAATTTTTGCAGTATGGAGGGCAGTCGGACGAAATAGGCGGCGAGTTTTGGAGTGAGGGTGAACTGGGAGATATCGAGAATAGAGCGGCTTCTTCTGCTGCGCACATTTATGGTAAAACGAAAGTCTCTGCGGAGTCCTTCACGGCCGCTGGGAATACTTTTGGTCGCTATCCGGCCATGATGAAGCAGCGTGGCGACCGCTTTTTTACGGAAGGAATCAATAATACGCTGCTCCATGTGTATATTCAGCAACCTTATGAGGATAAGAAACCCGGTGTGAATGCGTGGTTCGGGAACGAGTTTAATCGCTTCAATACCTGGTTCTATGATATGGACATGTTTGTCGCTTATCTGAAACGCTGTAATTTTATGCTGCAACAGGGTAAATATGTGGCTGACGTAGCTTATTTTATTGGGGAAGATGCGCCGAAAATGACGGGTGTACAAGATCCGGCCTTGCCTAAGGGTTATTCTTTTGATTATATCAATGGAGAAGTAATCCGTGAGCGGCTCGATGTAAAAAACGGTCAATTGGTTTTGCCCGATGGGATGGCTTACCGCTTATTGGTGCTTCCACAATTAGAAACAATCCGGCCTGAATTGCTGAAAAAGATCAGTGATCTGGTAAAACGGGGAGGAGCCATTTTGGGTCCGCGACCAAAACGTTCTCCCAGCTTGCAGCATTTCGGTGAAGCGGATAGAGGCGTGCAAAAAATGGCGGATGAACTATGGGGAAATATAGACGGGAAAAATGTAAAGGAACATAAGGTAGGGAAGGGTTTGGTGATGCAGGGATTATCTATGCAGGAAGCATTGGATAAAATGCATGTATTGCCAGATCTGGCGACAGCCGAAAAGGATCCCATATTGTTCATTCATCGGACGCTCCAGGAAGGCGAAATCTATTTTGTTTCGAACCAGGAAGACCAACCGATCAGTGTCAGTCCCCATTTCCGCGTAGGGGGTAAATCTCCCGAGTTGTGGAATGCCACTACAGGAAAAATGAGAGATTTAGAAGAATACACGACAACGGATTCTACCATCGCGATTCCCTTGAAATTAGCGGCCTACGAGAGTGCCTTTATTATTTTTAGAAAGAACATGACCAACGAAAAAGAGGAAATAAATCGACTTAATTTCCCGGACGCTATAAGCCGGACCGCATTAACCTCGCCTTGGGAAGTGCGCTTTGATAGCATCAGTGGCGGTCCGGGTAAACTGGTAGTATTTGAAAAACTGACCGATTGGAGTCAACATGAAAACCCGCTGATTAAATATTATTCAGGTACTGCCTATTACAGTACCTCCTTTTCGCTTGACAGTACTTTCAATCAACAGGAAAAGGTATGGCTCGACTTAGGAAATGTCGTTGCACTCGCCAAAGTGAAGGTGAATGGGAAGGATCTGGGAGGTGTTTGGACTCCTCCGTATAAAGTAGATATAACGGAAGTACTTCAACAAGGAGATAATCGGTTGGAGATCAAAGTGGTGAATACTTGGCGGAACCGATTGGTGGGCGATCAGCAACTGCCCGAATCGGAGCGTCGTACTTGGACTTTGGTAAATCCGTATACTCCAGAGGACAAGCCTACAACGAGCGGATTATTAGGGCCTGTGGTGATCGAAACATATCCCTACTGAGTGCTGTATAATTTAAAGAGAAGTAATTTAGACAAGATTAAATAAAAACCTTTTATAAGCTTATGAATCCTATTAAATATATAAAAATTGGGCAATGCCTTTTGATTGGACTGATCATTTTTGGCTGTTTACCTGTATATGCCGCAAAACCTTTATTGTACGACCTGACCTGTGAGTACCAGACAAACCCCGTTGGGATCGATAACCCTATTCCGCGCTTCAGTTGGAAAATGCAGTCGACCGACAAGGAGGTGATGCAAACAGCTTACGAGATCAAGGTGGCAATCGATGAAAAGGGACTGAAAGCGGGGGATACCTGGCATTCTGGAAAGGTGGCCAGTGAAGCTTCTGTGCTTATCCCTTTCGGCGGTGCCGAACTGCAAAGTAAAACACGCTACTACTGGCAGGTACGGGTGTGGGATAATAAAGGAAATGTTTCCTCCTGGAGCGAGGTGCATTTCTGGGAGATGGGTTTGCTGACAGCGAATGAATGGCTGGCAAAATGGATAAAAGATGCAAGCGGTGACGCCAAAAAATCAGGCCCTAGTCCGCTATTCAGGAAAATATTTGGCTTGGAAAAACCGATAAAAAAGGCACGGCTTTATATCACCGCTCATGGCTTATATGAAGCGTATATCAATGGGCATCGCTTGGGCGAAGCTTATTTTACACCGGGATGGACGAGCTACCATAAGCGTTTGCAGTATCAGGTGTATGATGTTTCGGAGCAGCTAACAAAGGGGGAGAATGCTATTGGTGTAGTTTTAGGCGACGGGTGGTTTAGAGGAAATTTGATGGGAGGAAATGATTATTATGGGCAGGATCTTGCACTATTAGCGCAATTGGAAGTCACATTTGAAGACGGTACGCAACTGCTGATCAATAGTGATGATTCATGGAAAAGTGCTGTTAATGGTCCGATTCGAATGGCCGACAATTACAATGGCGAAACCTATGATGCCCGGATGGAGCAGCGTAATTGGACCAAGGCCGACTTTGGAGATCAAACGTGGACTGCTGTTCAAGTAGATCCTTCGCTTGGCTATCAGCAGCTAGTTACCTCCCCAGCACCGCCGGTGACCGTACATGAGCGAATCAAACCCATTCAGATTATCACTACGCCGAAAGGGGAGAAAGTGATCGACTTTGGACAGAATTTGGTGGGATGGGTACAGTTTAATGCGACGGGCCAAGCAGGCGACTCACTGGTGTTTTATCATGCAGAGGTGTTGGACAAGGAAGGAAACTTCTATACGGATAATTTACGCAGTGCCAAACAAAAGGTGACGTATATTTTTAAGGGGGAAGGAACAGAAGACTATCACCCGCGTTTTTCTTTTCAGGGCTTTCGCTATGTGAAAGTGGAAGGGGCGAAAGAGAAGATAGATGTAAATAATATCGAAGCTGCGGTACTGTACTCGGATATGCGCCAAATGGGAAGTTTTGAGACATCGGATAGCTTGATCAATCAGTTGCAGCATAATATTGAGTGGGGACAAAAAGGTAATTTTTTGGATGTGCCAACCGACTGCCCGCAGCGGGATGAACGATTGGGGTGGACGGGCGACGCACAGGCTTTCTTCAATACGGCGGCTTATAATATGGATGTGGCCGGCTTTTTTACGAAATGGATGCAGGACGTGAAAGCCGACCAATTTGCCAGTGGTGCTATACCCCATGTGGTGCCTAATTACTGGAAGAGAGAAGAAGGCGGATCTGCCGGATGGGCGGATGTGGCAACAATCATTCCGTGGAATTTCTACCAGCTGTATGGCGATCAAGGGATATTGGTGCAGCAATACGAGTCAATGGCCAAATGGGTGCAATTTATGGTGGATAATAGTACGGACGACTTGTGGAATAAGGGTTTTCACTTTGGCGACTGGCTGTTTTATATTCCAAATGACGACCGCGACGGGCGGGCGGCGATTACGGATAAATACCTCATCGCGCAGTGTTTCTTCGGGCACTCGGTTCAACTGATGATCAATACGGCGAAGGTATTGGGTAAAAGCGAGGACGTTGCGCGTTATGAAAGTCTCCTTCAAAAGGTGAAAACAGCTTTTCTGAAAGAATATGTAACGCCTTCCGGTCGACTGGTTTCCAGCTCGCAGACGGCTTATGTATTGGCGCTGCAATTTGATATGCTGCCGGAGGATATGCGGGCACAGGCAGCAGCACGACTGGCGGAGAACATTAAAAGTTATGATAAGCATCTTACTACTGGTTTCCTCGGAACACCTTATCTCTGTCATGTATTGAGCAGATTTGGTTACGAAGAGCTCGCGTATGATTTGTTGATGCAGCGCACGTATCCATCTTGGCTTTATCCTGTGCTGAAAGGTGCTACCACCATTTGGGAACGTTGGGATGGTATCAAACAAGATGGCTCTTTTCAAAATGAAGGGATGAATTCTTTTAATCACTATGCTTATGGTGCCATTGGCGATTGGATGTACCAGCAAATAGGAGGGATTCAATCGGAGGCAAATGCACCGGGTTATAAGGAGTTTGTTATTGCGCCAAGGCCGGGAGGTGGTTTATCTTTTGCGAAGGCTTCATTGGAAACGGTATATGGAAAAATTGTTTCCGAATGGAAGATAGAAGGAGAGGAAATGCAGCTTGAGGTAGAGGTACCGCCTAATACAAAAGCAAAGATTGTTTTTCCAAATGCGTCGCCGGGAACAGTGAAAGATAAGAACGGAAAAGTAATAGCGGGGACGGAGCTTTCGACGGGTTCCGGTACCTATCAATTTAGCTATCGTTTAAAATAAATTTTCGGTAAATATACATCAGAGATTAAAAATAGATAAAACGGTTGTAAATAAGGGTTTTACGGCCGTTTTACGAAATTTTGCCCTTGTCAAATACGGTTGCGATGTAATGTTTAACGGTCTTACTTCCGATTTTGTACAGGATTTTGACTACTATCTGCGTGACGATTTAACCCTAAATCATAATACTATTTGGAATTATATGATTGGCTTTACCACACTTTGCCGATTGGCTATGAGTCGAAAGCATCTTGCTTTCAACCCGTTCAGCGAATACAAGAATACTAAAAAGGACAAAGACCGTGGGTATCTGCTACGGAACGAATTGGAACAGCCCGTAACGTTCAACTGCGAAAAAAAGAAAGATGAATTTATTAAAGATTTGTTTGTTTTCAGTTGCTTTACGGGATTGTCTTATTCAGATATGAAAGGGCTTACAAACAGTAATATTCAGGATTTCTTTGACGGTAACCAGTGGATTATTGTACGCAGAAAAAAAAAGGCTACATCTTCAAACGTGATGCTGTTGGATATTCCCAAAATGATTATTGAAAAATATGCAGGATTTTCAAAAGACGGAAAGGTATTTCCTGTCCCATCAAATACGGTTTGTAACGACAGCTTAAAAAGAATATCTCAATTGATTGATTGCCTTAAAGAAAAGAAAGTAACCTTTCATTTAGCACGCCATACTTTTGCCACATTGTTTTTGAGTGAGGGCGTTCCGTTAGAAAGTTTGAGCAAGATGTTAGGGCATAAAAATATTGCTACCACACAGATTTACGCCAAGATACTGAATGAGAAAGTCGGAAGGGATATGCAAAAAGTATCGCATAAATTCAAGGGTATGGAGCAGTCTTTTGGTTCGCAACTTTGAAACTAATAAAACAATTGAAAGGATAACATCCGCTATTTTTTGAGTTGGACGCAAATGTTATGAACGAACGTCCCAAAATCCAACTGATAAACAAAATGGAGTGAATGAGAAATAATGTTTCAAACGTATGGTCAAGCACATTTGTCTTTTTTGATACTCAATGCTAAAAAATAGCTTTACCTTTCACTATAATATTGTGACATTTTACACTATTGGACAGTGTAATTTGACTATCTTTGAACAGTTAAAAATTAATTAGGCTTCAATGAACCGAATTAAAGACGTTTTAAAAGAGAAAGGAATCTCACAAGCTTGGCTTGCTAAGAAGTTGGACAAAAGTTACAACACCGTTAATGAGTACGCTCGAAACGTGAGGCAACCAAGCATTGAGGATTTGTATCGAATTGCTAAAGTTTTAGGCGTTAATGCAAAAGATTTATTGATAGAAGAATGAGTAAAGAAAACCAAATAGAAGAACAACTAATTGAGCAACTAAAAGGGCTGAAATACATTCATCGTCCAGATATTTTTGACAGAAAAACACTGGAGCAAAACTTCAAGACTAAATTTGAAGAATTGAACCGTGTTAGGCTTTCTGACAGTGAATTTTTAAGACTTCGGGAACAAATCATTAATCCTGATGTATTTGCTACTTCTAAAGTTTTGCGTGAAAGACAGTATTTTCAACGTGAAGACGGAACACCTTTACATTATACATTGGTCAATATCAAAGACTGGTGCAAAAATGAGTATGAAGTAGTTAGCCAATTACGTATTAATACGGAAAACAGCCATCAACGATTCGATGTGATTTTGCTTATCAACGGTTTGCCTATGGTGCAAATTGAATTGAAAAAATTGGACATTTCGCCACGAAAAGCAATGCAGCAAATTGTGGATTATAAAAACGAAGCAGGCAATGGTTTCGGAAATTCACTGCTTTGCTTTATGCAGTTGTTTATTGTAAGTAACAGAACAAACACCTTTTATTTTGCGAACAATATAAAACAACATTTCCAATTTAATGCCGATGAGCAATTTTTACCTGCTTATCATTTGGCAGATGAAAAAAATAGGAAAATTAAACATCTTGAAGACTTTACGGATAAATTCCTTAAGAAATGCACATTGGGCGAGATGATTAGCAAATATATGGTATTGGTGCAAAGTGAGCAGAAAATGCTCGTGATGCGACCTTATCAAATTTATGCTGTAAAAGCTATTGAAGAGTGTGTCAATCAAAATCGTGGAAATGGCTATATCTGGCACACTACGGGAAGCGGTAAAACACTGACTTCTTTTAAAGCATCTACACTTTTAAAGGATAATCCCGAAATTGAAAAATGCTTGTTTGTAGTAGATCGGAAAGATTTGGACAGACAAACTCGTGAGGAGTTTAATAAATTTCAGGAAGGCAGTGTGGAGGAAAACACCAATACTGAAACGTTGGTAAGGCGTTTACTCTCTACTGACTATGCGGATAAAGTAATTGTTACCACCATTCAAAAATTAGGTTTGGCTTTAGATGGTACCCAAAAGAAAAACTACAAAGAACGTTTAGAGCCATTGAGCAAACAACGTATTGTTTTTATTTTTGACGAGTGTCACCGTTCGCAGTTTGGTGAAAATCATAAAGCTATCAAAGAATTTTTTCCTAATGCACAATTATTTGGTTTTACGGGAACACCTATTTTTCCTGATAATGCTACTTATAAAATACGTGAAGGAGAATATGAGTCTTATAAAACCACACAAGATATTTTTGAAAAAGAATTACACGCTTACACTATAACACACGCCATAGACGATAGAAATGTATTGAAGTTCCATATTGATTATTTCAAAGGCGAAGGCTCGAAGAGTGCCAAACCTGGCGAAGCGATTGCCCAACAAGCCGTAGTGGAGGCCATTCTGGAAAAACACGATGCAGCAACTAACGAGCGTAAATTTAATGCGGTATTGGCAACAGCCTCTATCAATAACGCTATTGAATATTATCAAATTTTCAAGGAATTACAAAAGATAAAGCAAAATGATAATCCAAACTTTGTTCCGCTAAATATCGCTTGCGTATTTTCTCCACCTGCTCAATTAATGACAAAAGATGGAGATCAAAGAAGTCAAAAGAATGCTGCTGACATCAAGCAATTTCAAGAAGATTTAACACAAGAAAGAGAGGATAATCAGCAAAATCCCGAAGAAAAGAAAAAGGCATTAATGCAAATTATTGCCGATTACAATACACAGTATAAAACCAATCATAATATCAACGAATTTGATTTGTATTATCAAGATGTACAAAGACGTATCAAAGACCAAAAATACAGCAACAAAGACGTACCTCACAAAGAAAAAATAGATATAACTATTGTGGTAGATATGTTACTCACGGGGTTTGATAGTAAATTTTTGAATACTTTGTATGTGGACAAAAACCTGAAATATCACGGATTGATTCAGGCATTTTCCAGAACCAACCGTGTGTTGAACGACACTAAACCGTATGGAAATATTCTCGATTTTCGTTCACAACAAGAAGCCGTAAACCAAGCTATTGCTTTATTCTCGGGAGAAGATAATAAAGAAAAATCAAGAGAAATTTGGTTGGTTGAACCTGCACCTGTGATGATTGACAAGTATAAAGAAGCTGTTGAAAAATTAGGTGTATTTATGCAGGAAAACAATTTACTCAGAGAACCAGAAGAAGTTTACAACCTAAAAGGTGATGCAGCTCGGATTGCCTTTGTTAAAAATTTCAAGGAAGTACAGCGACTTAAAACACAGCTTGACCAATATACAGATTTAGACGACAGACAAAAGGAAAAAATTGAATCCATATTATCTAAAGAAACTTTACAGGAGTTCCGCAGTTCATATATAGAAACGGCAAAACAATTGCGGGAAATACAGCAAAAAGAAGGTAATAATGCTCCCGATGATATTCAGCAATTGGATTTTGAATTTGTGTTGTTTGCTTCTGCTGTAATTGATTATGACTATATAATGAGATTAACGGCGGAAAATCTTGGAATGAAACCAGGTAAGCAGAAGATGAGCAAAGAACAAGTAAAAAGTTTATTGAAGTCCAACTCCAATTTAATGGACGAGGAAGAAGACTTATCTGAGTATATTGATAGTTTAGATTGGAATAAAGGATTAAGTGAAGAGGAGCTTCGCAAAGGTTACGATACATTTAAAGATGAAAAATATAATAAGGAAATTGCAACCCTTGCCAACAAGTACGGCTTACAAACCATAGTGTTAAAAAGCTTTGTAGATACGATTATGAGCCGTATGATTTTTGACGGAGAAAAATTAACGGATTTGTTGGAGCCTTTAGATTTAAGCTGGAAAGAACGCAGAGCAAAAGAATTGTCATTAATGGAAGACCTTGTGCCTCAATTAAAAAAAATAGCTCAAGGTAGAGAAATAAGCGGTCTGGCTGCTTATGATAATAAATAAAAGGAAATGAGTAATCAACCTCAAATAAATATAAATGTTTCGGAGTATCGGGAGATTTTACATCAAGCGATAAGCCAAATTAATACCGCCCGAACGCTAATTGCCAAGCAGGTAAACAGTACTGCAAATTCCGTGTATTGGAATTTGGGAAAACTACTGTTTGAAAAACAGTTAGAAGAAGGTTACGGTAGTGGTGTTGTAAAGCAATTATCTATTGACCTCAAAAATGAATTTCCCGATATGGGTTTGTCGCCACGCAACTTGTGGAATATGAAACGCTTTTATGAACGTTATTATCAAGCAGATACAAAACTGCTACAGGGTGTAGCAGTTTTACCGTGGGGGCATAATTTGTTGCTTTTAGACAAAGTCCAATCGCTTTCAGCTGTTGCGTTTTATGCCAATGAAGTAGCTACAAAAGGCTGGTCAAGAGATTTATTGCTCAACGCCATCAAAATGGACAGCTATAGCAGTGCCGACAACCAAGTAAAAACCAACAATTTTAGGAATACATTACCCGAAATAAATGCCGAATATGCCAACGAAGTGTTTAAAAGCTCGTACAATCTCGGATTTTTGGGTGTTACAGAACCTGTAAAAGAATTGGAATTAGAAAATAGGTTAATAGCCAAAATCAGGGCTTTTGTATTGGAATTAGGCAAAGGGTTTTCATTTATAGGTAACCAATACCGATTGGAATACAACAACAAAGAATACTTTGTAGATATGCTTTTCTTCCACAGAGGATTACAATCGTTGGTGGCTATTGAATTAAAGATTGGCAGTTTTAAAGCCGAATACGTAGGCAAAATGAACTTGTATCTTTCGCTATTGGATAAATTGGAGAAAGGCGAAAACGAAAATCCATCTATTGGCATTATTCTTTGTGCCGATAAAGATCATTTGGATGTAGAAATTGCTTTGCAGGACATTAATAAGCCTATTGGTGTAGCCGAATATCAGTTGCTATTACCAAAAGATGAATTGCAAGCCTTAGTATTAAATGAAATAAACGCAACAGAAGGAGATAATGAGCAAGAATAAAAAATTGATACCCGAATTGCGTTTTCCCGAGTTTAGGAATGAAGATGAATGGGAAGAAAAAGAACTTGGAAAGCTAGCAAAGAAAACTAGCGAGAGAAACAAATCTGAATTAGTTAAGAATGTCTTTACTAATTCAGCTATCGATGGGATCATTGACCAAAGGGATTATTTCGATAAAGATATAGCAGATAAAAATAATTTGGAGAACTACTTCATAGTTGAAGAAGGTGACTATGTTTACAACCCGAGAATTTCGAACATTGCACCGGTAGGACCTATATCTAAAAATAAAACAAATAAGAAAGGAGCAATGTCTCCACTCTATACTGTATTTAGGTTTTATGATAAAAAAAATGATTTTTATGAACATTATTTTAAATCACTCCATTGGTACAATGCAATAAGAAAAGCTTCTAACACTGGTGCTAGATTTGATAGAATGAGTATAACAGATTCCGCATTTATGGAAATCCCTGTACTATTTCCCAAACCAGCAGAACAACAAAAAATCGCTTCCTGCCTCTCATCTTTAGATGAAGTGATAGAAGCCCACAGCCAAAAGTTGGAGCTACTCAAAGACCACAAAAAAGGATTGATGCAAAACCTTTTCCCGCAAGAAGAGGAGAAAGTGCCTAAGTTGAGGTTTAAGGAGTTTGAGAATGATGGAGAGTGGGTGGAAATTAAGCTTGGTAAGATTTCCAAAAGAATTTTATCAAAAAATAAAGATGGCAAAACAACCTCCGTTTTTACAAACTCTGCAATTAATGGGATTGTGGATCAGCGCGACTATTTTGAAAAAGATATTGCTAATAAGGGAAGTTTAGAAAACTATTACTTAGTAAAAGATGGTGATTATGTATACAACCCTCGAATATCAATTCATGCACCTGTAGGGCCTTTATCAAAAAACCGTTTAGGGAAAACTGGAGTAATGTCGCCACTATATACTGTTTTTAGATTTAATGAGAAAAGTAATGATTTTTACGAATACTATTTTCAAACTCCTCATTGGCATAAGGCAATAAAGTCAGCATCAAATACAGGAGCAAGATTTGATAGAATGAGTATCACAGCTTCATCATTTATGGAAATCTCTGTTTTGCAGACAAGTATAGAAGAACAACAAAAAATCTCTTCCTGCCTTTCTGCATTAGATGAACTTATCACAGCACAAGCAGAAAAAATAGAACAATTGAAACAACATAAAAAAGGATTGATGCAGAGTTTGTTTCCCAAAATGAATGATTAGAAGATGAATGGTCAAAAAAAGATATATAAGTACAAGACATTGAGAAATGTTGCAGTAAGATTAAGGGACGATTTAAACGACTATAACTTTGTATTGTTATATGCTCATAATGGGACAGGTAAAACTCGTCTTTCAGTTGAGTTTAAAAATATTAGTAAAAGAAAAAATAAAAATCCAGAAATTGATACACTATACTTTAATGCATTTACTGAAGATTTATTTACTTGGGATAATGATTTGGATAATGATGAGCACAGAGTTCTTCTTTTAAACAAACATTCTAAGTTTTTTGGTGGTATTGAGGATTTAGATATCGAGAATAAAATTAGACCTATACTCCATAATTATAGTAATTTCAATTTTAGAATTGATTTTAATTATATTAAACCTAGTGAAGAGAATATGCCTAATCCAGAAATTCATTGGGCAGTAAGATTTATTAGAGAAGAATTAGTAAATGGAGTTACACAGAATGTCGAAAAAATAAAAGTATCTCGAGGTGAAGAGAATCTTTTTATTTGGTGTTTTTTTCTTGCAATTTATCAATTGGCAATCGATGGTGCTGAAGGTTACGATTGGGTAAAATATGTTTATATAGACGACCCTATTTCCTCTTTGGACGAAAACAATGCTATTGCTCTAGCCTGTGGTTTAGCAACTATGATAGAAGGTGGGATATATAATGAAATTGAAGATGCTGGAGAGAAAAGAAAAGAAGAAAAAGATCGAAAAGTAAAAGTGGTAATATCCACACATCACAGTCTTTTTTTTAACGTGATGCACAATGAGCTAAAAATGAAAGGGAAAACCTATTTTCTTCATTCAATTAGCCCTCAAAATTATAGTCTTCAAAATACGGATGATACCCCATTTTTTCATCACATCGCTTTACTGAGTGAATTACAAAAAGTAGCAAAATCGGGAATTATTCATACGTATCACTTTAATGGTTTAAGAACAGTTATGGAAAAAGCTGTGAGTTTTTTTGGATACAATAAAATTGATGAAGTTATCCATGGATTAGAAGATGAAGTGCTTTATCACAGAGCAGTACAGTTACTTAGTCACGGGAGGCACTCCATATTTACTCCTTCACCTATGACTGATGACAATAAGGATTTATTCAAAAAAATTCTTAAAGGATTTATTGATAAATATCAATTTAAACTCCCAGATATTTTTAATTAAAGAAATAATAGAAAAGAATGGCACAAAAACAACAACATAAAAAATTAGGCGATACACTTTGGAACATTGCTAATGACCTACGGGGAGCAATGAATGCGGATGATTTTCGTGACTATATGCTTTCGTTTCTCTTTCTTCGGTATTTATCGTTTAATTACGAGGAAGCTGCTAAAAAAGAATTGGGAAAGGATTATCCTGAAATTAAATCAAAAGATTTAAGACCCGATTTTGTAATTCCGCCACCGTTAGAAGAATGGTACAAAAATAATGAGGAAGACGTAGAAGAGTTTGAAGAACAGATGCGTAGAAAAGTGCATTATGTTATAGAGCCTAAATATCTGTGGAGTAACATTACCGAATTGGCTCGTACGCAAAATGCTGATTTATTAGAAACACTTGAAAATGGATTTCGCTATATTGAAAACGAATCGTTTGGTACTACCTTTAAAGGACTTTTTTCTGAAATTAATCTCAACTCGGAAAAGTTAGGAAAAACACCAAAAGAAAGGAATGATAAACTTTGTAAGGTAATTGGAAAGATTGCCGAAGGGATTGCCGATTTTTCAACGGATACCGATACGCTTGGAGATGCTTATGAATATTTGATTGGTAAATTTGCAGCAGGTTCAGGAAAAAAAGCAGGAGAATTTTACACACCGCAAGAAGTTTCAACCATTCTTTCCGAAATCGTTACTTTAGATAGCCAAGACCCTACAACAGGTTTGAAACCGAAGTTGGATAAAGTGCTGGATATGGCTTGCGGCTCGGGATCCTTACTTTTGAATGTTCGTAATCAATTAAAAAACGCTAAGGGAAGTATTGGCAAAATTTATGGTCAGGAAAAGAATATTACCACCTACAACCTTGCCCGAATGAATATGTTATTGCACGGAATGAAAGATACCGAGTTTGAGATATTCCACGGCGATACATTGCTCAATCAATGGGATTTACTGAACGAAATGAACCCAAGCAAAAAAACAGAGTTTGATGCCATTGTTGCCAACCCTCCATTTAGTTTGCGTTGGGAACCCAACGAAGCAATGGGAGAAGATTTTCGTTTCAAAAGTTATGGATTAGCTCCCAAATCGGCAGCCGACTTTGCGTTTTTATTGCACGGCTTTCACTTTCTTAGTAATGAAGGTACAATGGCGATTATTTTGCCACACGGAATACTGTTCCGTGGTGGTACAGAAGAACGAATAAGAACGAAATTATTGAAAGATAACCATATTGATACGGTTATTGGTCTGCCTCCTAATTTGTTCTATTCTACCGGTATTCCAGTTTGTATTTTGGTGTTGAAAAAGTGTAAAAAGCAAGAGGATGTATTATTTATCAATGCAGCTGAACATTATGAAAAAGAAAAACGACAAAATTCACTTAGTGAGAAACATATTAAAAATATTGTAGAAACTTACCAATTTCGAAGTGAAAGAGAGCGGTATTCACGCAAAGTTTCGATGGATGAAATCGAAAAGAATGGTTATAATTTGAATATTTCCCGTTATGTAAGTACAGCAGAAGATGAAGTGATTATCGATTTAAAAGAGGTGCATATGGAATTGGAAATAATTGAACGAAAAATCAATAGCAGTACCAACAAACACAATGAATTTTTGAAAGAATTGGGATTGAAAACAATATAAAAGTCCTTGTACAATTGGTCTTAAATGCGAAAATGATATAGAATTTACGGAAAGAACATTGTAACCTACAAATTCGAAAAATAATTAATATTAGTTCCACAAAAACACCACAGCCCACTGCTTAAAGCGGTGGGCTGTTTCTTTAATTGACCGATAAGGTTAAAGTTTCAAACATCAGCTATCGCTGATAATTATCTTCCAATACTTTCACAATATCGCTTTCACGAAAAAGGATATTCCGTTCGAGTTTTATAAAGGGTATCAGTCCGTCATCCCTGTACTGTTGCAATGTCCGTTTGCTGATGTGTAACATCTCGCAAACCTGTTCGCCTGACAGGTAGATTTCCCCTTTCAAGAGTGGGTGGAAATATTCCCTGATATACAGCAGTTCATTTTTGATGCCTACCACAGCTTCGAGTAGGGCAAGCATATCTTCGTTTGAGTTTCCAATCTGTTTCATTTCCTTTGCTTTTTTAATGGTCGCTCTCCCTGCATAAGTAACTCCACTTCTGATAATCTGAAATACGTTTTCCGATTGATTTGCGTTGCCCCAAGAATGCCCTTTGCCCTGTACGTCTGCAAAGTCCGTTTACTGATATTGAGCAGTTGGCAGGCTTCCTGTTGGTCGAGCCATTTCGTTGCCTGTTGCAATGCTTTGTAGGGTGCAGTCATTTCCGAAATAAATAGAGAAACTTCCTTTACTTCCCTATGCAATGTCTTTAAAATCTGAATGTCTAAAACTGTTATTTCCATATCTACATCATTTAAACCTCGAAAATAAAAGCTATTCACATTGGTTACTGTAATGTTGCGTTCAATGGCGGTATTTGGCGTACAGATGCCAAATACTCGGCTATAATCCTAACTTTGGTTTGTTGTTTTTCGTGCGAGCCTGTTGCGTTTTGATTGTGTTGCCCATTCTCAAAGCAGGCTTTTTATTGACTTGTATGGCTTTACTCTTGTCAGCGTTTTTGTAATCCGAACGGATAACCGTTTTTGATGCACCTATCACGCTTTCGGGTTCGGTAGGTAGTTTTGCAGTACGTTTGCTTCCGAACAGCTTGCCCCAATTTAGTAAACCTTTTGCTTCCCTGAACTGGCGTTTGAAATTGGCGATAAAATTGGAAATCGGGTCGCCTTGTTTGTCAACCTGTATCAGGGGGCTACTCTCTTTTTTCCTGATTTGTTCTTTCTCTTTCTGCTCCTTGTCGGTTATTACTTTTTGAGCCATAGGTTCAAAATTTTTCCCAATATAGAACACAGGTAAATGTGTTGTCTTGCTTTGCATTATGTGGCAGTATTTGGCTTGTGTTGGCACAATATAAATGGAAAGCAATCCTCAAAACACTTTAAATTTTCCTCGCAAAGCCCCTTCACATTTAAAAAGTTTTGTACGGATAAGGGAAAGCATACTAAAAACACCCAATACTTATCCCATACGTGTTTTTAGTAACCTTTCATTGATTGGAATGGGATTAAAAAAAGAACAAAAGATAGCAAAGATAAGGCGGACAGCCACCGCACCATCCAACCAAAAGCTTACGGCATAATGGCAGGGCAAATATGATGGCTTCGCCGAGTTATTCTGTTTGTCCTGCCACCCTTCGGGACTTATTCCGTTTCCTTTTGGTTTTTTCGCCTGTCCGCCTTGTTAAAATGGCTTTCTTTTTTTTCTGTTTTTTTGTTTTGGAAAATAATTTTAAGGGGAGCTACGCACCACGCCCGACACCGCACCACAATCAAAACAACGGTTTGTGTTTATCGTTGTAGATTTCGCTAATCAGTTCCCCGAACTCCTGAAAGTGGTATTCGATAATGTTGTCGAGATACGCATAAATCGTCAGCTTGTCAATTCCCATAATGTTGGTAAGCCTGTTAAACCTATCGTGGTGTTCCTGCCGAACATAGACAGATTTTCCTTTGCTTGCCGTTGTGGTCGGGATTTTGAAAAACTGTCCGCAGTAGTCCTCTTTGGTCAGCTTCTTTGGCTTGGAGGTCGTTTTTGGGGTATTTCTTACAGGCGGTTTGGGTTGTTGCATTTCAGTTTCCTCGGGTTCTTCCCCTGCAATTATGTTCATCAGTGCTTCCTCGTCTACTTCGGGTTTGGCAAAATTTTCCCGATGTGTTACTGCCTGTTGTTCCGTCAAAGGTTGTTTCTTTTTATCAGTTAGGAAATTTTCAATAGAGAAATCCTCTTTTTCGGCTTGCTGATTTTTGTTTTCTTCGTGTATCATATCTCTTATTTTTAATATTATATCCAATTAGCTGTTTGGTTAACTAAGCAATCAGCTGTATATACAGTTGTATCTATATAACTACCTATCTACCTAAGCACTTGCATACCCTTAATTGGCTAGTTCATTAACTCAAAAAATTGTAATTAGCCTGCATTCAATCAGGCAGATTTGCTGTCGGTTTTTTTGCTATTCATTTACTTAATTAAGGATATAACCAATCAGCCAGCTAACCATATACAAAGGAAATAAAGGCAGTCCCAATGTGTATAGAGGTGGCACTATTTGGCGTTCATTGGCTTTATTTGGCGTAATTGTAAGTGGCTGTTATTCAAATAGTCTTGCCGAAATTTGTAATCGGTAGCGATGGGTTTTCCCTGCTAACTCCAATCCGTTTGCAAAACGGATTTTCTGAACTCCTGTTCAGAGCAAGTTATCTCTTGAGGTCCTCGAAATGAATTTCGGCACCTCAAAAGCACTTGCCCTTGCAGGGGGCTGGAAACGGCTCCGAAGTCGCCCGTTTGTTTAAAAATTAAAATGGATTTATTATGGAAGAGAAAGACAGAAATCAGATTAAAAAAACAGGAAGAAAACCAAAGATTGACCCTGCGGTACATCGATATTCCTTTAACCTGAATGATGAGGACAATGCTAAGTTTCTTGCACTTTTTGACCAGTCGCGAATGAAAATAACGGCACATTTTATTACAGCCTGTATCTTTCAGAAGACAGTAAAGACTGTAAAAATTGATATGGATGCGGTAGAATACCACACAGGTTTGACCCAATTTTTCGGTCAATTTCGAGGAATAGCAACTAATTACAATCAGATTGTAAGACTTTTGAATACCAATTTTTCGGATAAAAAAGCATCTGCATATCTCTTTAAATTGGAAAAGGAGACCGCTGAAATGAAAGAATTATTGCTAAAGGTTTTAATTCTTACCGATGAATTTGAAAAGAAATATCTGAATAAAGAGTGAAAGTATGATTGCAAAAATCGGAAAGGGAAGTAATATGTACGGAGCGATTTTGTACAATCAGCAGAAAGTGGATAATGAGAATGGAGCAGTTTTGTTGCTGAATAAGATACCCGACACAATGAACGGCAGGTATTCTGTAGCTTATTTTAATAAATGCTTTGAACCGTACCTTTCTGCCAATATTAAAACAGAAAAGACGGTACGACATATATCGTTGAACCCAGATCCTGCGGATCAGGTCACCGATGAGCAGTTTACCGATATGGCTCAGGAATATATGGAACGTATGGGCTACGGCAATCAGCCCTATATCGTTTTCAAACATACGGACATTGACCGCACGCATATCCATATCGTTTCGACCTGCGTGGGAATTGACGGCAAGAAAATCCCCGATGATTACGACCACCCACGCTCAATGGCTATCTGTCGGAATTTGGAAATCAAATACAATCTGAAAAAAGCTACCGAGCAGGAGCAGAAACAAGCCAACACAGTTTTCAAGCCTGTAAATCATAAAAATGGCGACATCAAAAGTCAGATTGCATCTGTCGTTCGACACTTGCCAAAGTATTATAGCTATTCTACTATGGGTAGTTACAATGCGTTACTTTCTCTATTCAATATCACAGCAGAAGAAGTCAAAGGCGAGCGAAACGGACAGCCTGTAAACGGATTGGTATATGTGGTATTGGATGAGAACGGAAGCAAGGTAAGTAATCCGTTCAGAGCATCACTTTTCGGAAAAGATGCAGGAGTAAAACAGCTTCAAAAACGTTTTGAGCAATCCAGAGAAAAAATGAAAATCAATCCTGCGAGGTCTGTCCTAAAGAATACCATTGAATTGGCTGTACACACCACAAACAGCGAAATGGAATTTAAAAAGCAATTGACCGAGCAGGGTATCAATACGGTTGTCCGCAGGAACAACAGTGGGCGGATTTACGGTATCACGTTCATCGATCACGAAAGCCGAAGCGTTTGGAACGCTTCACAATTAGACAGAAACCTGTCGGCAAACGTATTTAATGAATGGTGGAACAACGGAAATAAGCCCGAATTGAAGATGCAGGGAAACCTTGTTTCTAATATGAATATGATAGACAACCAACCCCAAAAAGACCTTTTTGAGTTTATTTCAAATGAGCATTCGTCTAATTCTGATTTAGGATTGTTCAGCCTGTTGCCCCAAGCACAGGGCGAGGACTATGAGGAAGAACAGTTTGCCAACCAAATGAAGAAGAAAAAGCAGAAAGGGAGAAGACTGTGAAAAATCAATTCAAACACCTGCATTTGATAAAGTAAAATCTTTTTTTTTCTACAATCCCGACATATAATAAAACTGTTAATTATTTTTGAGAAACATAATTTCGTATATTTGCTTTGAGCTAACGGAGACACGTGTACAAAGCAACATTGTTACCTAATTTCTTTGATAATCCCTATAAAATCCTTGTACTCAACCGATACAGCTTTTTCCTGAAAACTTTAAAATAAAAAAATATTTTGGCGTTTTCTTATTTTGCGTGATATTCTGGATGGGCAATGACTGCAAATCTATATTTATCACCCCGATAATAAGACCGTTCAATTTCGACGACTTTTCCGGTGTCTGTAATGATCGCACTATTTAACTCAAAAACAGGGATAGGATGGTCTATCTCAAAATTGTTATGCACCGATGATTGATGGAAGATAGTCGCACTTAAGGTTTGTTTAATATCGTTGATCTTGAGTTTGTAGGTTTCTTCATAGGCCTTGAAATGGGATGCCTCTGTTGGAAGGCGGTCGATTTTCGGACAGAGATTCATGGAGATATACTTAATCTCATCCTTCATCAGGTCGTCATCGGCATAGCGTAGCTGGTGTATTTTTAAAACCGGGCCTTCTATGATGATATGTTTGCCGATAATGTCTGATGAAATGCCTTCTGTTAATATGGTTTTCTCAATGATAATGTTCTTTGGTGTAAATCCTTCGGCAATCAAACTTTCATGGAAGCCTCTTCTGGTACTGGATATAGAACCCAATGTGCGCAGTAAATGGTGATCAGAAGTTCTGTTCAAAACAAAAGTGCCTTTCCCTTTCGCCCGTTTGGCCCATCCCTGAGATTCTATTTCCAATAATACTTTTCGAGCAGTCGTATTGCTGATCTGATAACTCTTGATCAGCTCGTTTTCGGAAGGGATTTTGTCTCCCGGTAACAATTCGCCGGATTTAATCCGTTCGATGATCAGATTGCTAATGGTGATGAATTTAGATCCTTGCTTGGCGTTCATAAGTGCTGAAATAGAAAATTTACTTAACGCACAAACTTACTATTTTTTAAGCACTTGTTGAAACAAGGTATATGGTATAGGATTATTGGGATACTATTTTTATAAACCTTATGTCGGAATACCGGATTTTTAATAAAAACTTTCTGGGCGGTAAAAAATAGCAACTTATTTTTTGGATAAAAAAGAACCTTTTTATTATGCAAATTTGTTTTGCTAAGTATACGACCCATCGGCTCATCCCTTTTCGTTGCTCGCCGCGACCAGGTCTTCCACTTTTGGCCGCAAAAGTGGAGCAAAACTCGCCGCTGTACCCAGTAGCTATAATGTTAGTGCCTCAACCTGCAAACCGCTACTGAGTAAGGCGGCATTTTAAGCAGAACGGAGGGTCTTCGCGAGCAAAGGAATCGGACTGGGCAGGCGAAACGGGGCTCTTGAGCGTAGGTTAGACGGCCTTGGAGGATACGGCCGCAGCGAGCAGCAAAGCATATGCAGTGTCGTTCGGTTTGATAGATCCAAGCGGATTGAGAAAGCGGAGCGGCTGCAATACGCGCTATAGATGCTTTGCAATCAGATGCAACGTAGCATCCAGTGCCTTGATTTTGCTCAACTTTTATCAAGAAAAGTTGATTAAGAAAAAAGAAAAAAGCCCTACCGCGCTAGCGGTAAGAATAATGACACAAATAATAGTTCTTTTAAAATAAACAATATGCTCAATGTACAAAAAGAAAAAGACCTTACTATTCCCTCTAAAACATAAATTTTAAAAAAAAAATTGTCGATATCAAATTCTTTTTATAAGTTTGGATATCTGATAACTTAGTGCGTTAAGTTTTTAGGGAGCTAATTATAACCATTTCATAACAACACTGTTTTTACGTATTTAATAAGCCGTTTTTTTAATTTTTTAAAGCTTTTAACTTTTCTTTTTCTGTAGTTGTAATACCAATGGAAAATATTGTTTGTGCGTTAAGATGTGTTAAAGAATAAAGGATGACTCCATAAGATATGAACCCGACATGATGAAGATAACCGAAGCGACGGCGAGCTCATTGACACCAAAATTTTTAACGGCTTGTCAATAATCATTAAGCACGCAAGGCAATGGTTATCTTAATCATCAAAGGCTCCATCTGACAAATAAACCGCCGGAGGCAGCATGAATGCCTTTAGAAACAAGCAATAATGAATAAACAAAATATGAACAGATGAGAAGACTTCATTGGGTAATTTTAGGTTTGGTATTCATGGCTACCGGATTAAATTTCCTGGATAGACAGGTACTCTCTATTACCATTATTAAGATCCAAAAGGAACTGGATATTTCGGATACACAATACGGATTAATCAATACCGCTTTTTTAGTCAGTTATGCCTCGATGTTCACCATAGGAGGGCGTTTAACTGAAATATTTGGAGGTAAAATCGGTTTGGCTTTCTCCGTTGGCATTTGGTCAGTCGCCAGTATTTTACACGGCTTTACGCAAGGTTTTTTCCATTTACTAGGATTTCGTTTTCTATTAGGCATAGGAGAGGGAGGATGTTTCCCCGGCGCGGCAAAAACAGTCAGCCAACTATTTACGTTAAAAAACCGGGCCTTCGCAAATGGCATTGCCATTGGTGGATCGGCCATAGGTGCGGTACTCGCGCCACCTCTAACCATTTGGCTTGCAAATCAGTATGGTTGGCGTTGGGGTTTCATCGTCCCGGGTATAGTAGGTGTTATTTGGGTTTTAGCTTGGTTAATGATTCCTTGGAAGGGATTGATCATCAAAGAAGTTATCGCAAGCGAAAAAGATAAGCCCAAAAAAATATCTATGCTCCAATTATTGAAAGATAGGCGGGTAATAGCCTTTTTAATCATGCGCTTTCTATTTGATCCTGTTTTCTATTTCATCATGTTCTGGATTCCAAAATACCTAAATGAGCAGCGCGCGATCAGCTTTGATCAAATCGGTGAGCTGCTTTGGATTCCCTTTTTCGCATTGGGCATTTCCAATATATTGGGAGGCTGGGTTTCAGATCGCTTGATTGGCTTCGGCTTTCCTGTCGGCAAAGCGCGAAAAACAGTAATGGGCTTCGCCGCACTTTTTACCACCTCGGCGCTGCTCATCCAAAGTGTGCCTACAGCCCAATGGGCGGTGGCTTTAATGAGCTTATTGCTATTTGCTCATGGTTTTTGGATTACCAATTATATTACCAGTATCGGGGATATCTTTGGTGATGAGGCTACTTCTACGGTGGTTGGTATGTCGGGAACCTGTGGAGCGCTCGCGGGAATCATGGTTAACCCCTTCATTGGCTGGGTAGTGCAATATCATTCTTATGCGCCGCTATGGTTGGTATGCGGGATCGTTTATCCCTTGGCTTTTCTCGTATTTATGATAGGTATCCCTAAAATAAAATCCCATAGACTAAAGATAAACGGTTAATGGTCAGTATACCCAAAGGTCTTTTAATGTAAAAAATAACTTAGTGCGTTAACTTAAAAAACGAATAGAAGATATGATAGAAAAAATAACGGATCATGGAATATTTGAGCACCGGGCGTTGCAGAAGCCGCGAATCGGTGTATTTGGGGTAGGATACGCGAAATACTGGTCGCAATTTGAAGGATTGTTGATGCAGTTGGAGGAGAAACAACAGGTGTTTGTCGAGATGGTTAAAAAACATGCCGTAGAAGTGATCGACTTCGGTATGATCGATACCGCAAATGGGGCCTATGAGCTATTGCCTAAACTGAGGGCGGCAGACCTCGATTTGGTTTTTTGTGACATGTTAACCTATGCTACTTCCAGTACTTTCGGCATTTTAATCAAAAGCCTGGACGTGCCTATCGTATTGGTAGCGCTGCAACCCCATGACGCGCTGGATTATGAAAATGCCTCTACGCATCTCCAATTATACAACGATGATATCTGCGCACTGCCCGAGTTTGCTGGTGTAGCGATCCGTATGGGGAAGCGGGTTCCTGATATGCTTATCGGAACCTTGTACGATGATGCTGCTGTATTGGACGCCATTGCGGAATATTGCCGTATCGCCAGTGTGTTACATGATTTAAAAACAGCGCGCATTGGCCATATTGGTCATCCCATTGAAGCCATGCTGGATATGCATACTGACGCAACGATGTTGACGGCCCATTTCGGTTTGCATGTGGTGCAATGTGAAGCACATGAAATCGTAAGCAACTATTACGAAGCTCCCGAGGGAGACATTGAAGCGGAAAAAAAGCGGATACTGGATTTTTTTGAAACGCCTGAACCGGTATCGGATCCCATCTCGGCGAAGTTAAATGCGGCTGATCTTCAGGTGGCCTCCCAGGTGTCGGTGGCGTTAAAAGCTTTTGTAAAAGCGAAAAAACTGGATGGCTTGGCGTATTACTATGAGGGACCGTCAGATAGCGATGTACAAAAAGTGATGACCAATTTAATCGTCGGAAATTCCTTGCTTACCGGGGCGGGATTCCCGATGTGTGGTGAGTCGGACTTAAAGTGTTGTGTTGCGCTATTTATCCTAGATCGTCTGGGCATTGGAGGGAGTTTTGCGGAATTTCATCCGGTTGACTTTAAGGAAGGGTTTGTCTTGGTAGGCCATGACGGTCCGCATAACATTGCCATAGCGGAGGGTAAACCCGTGTTAAGAAGTTTGATAAAATACCATGGGAAACCTGGTTACGGTGCCGGTGTCGAATTTAAAATAAAGGAAGGGCCTATTACGATGTTGAGCATTAACTCAACCTACGACGGCAAATTCAAATTCATTATCGCGGAAGGGGAATCGATCGCGGGGCCTATCCCGCCCACGGGTAATACCAATACGAGAGGCTTTTTTAAACCGGATATACGTACTTTTTTATATCGTTGGATGCAGGCAGGGCCGACACATCATTTTGCCTTGGGCATCGGGCACCATGCCAAGACGATTGCGAAGATCGCGGCTTACCTGGGGCAAGAAGCGGTGATTATCGCCAATGAAGCATAAATACATGCGGAACGCATGACGAATCATACTAACCAAAATTTATACCAATGAAATGTTTTTTTTATGTAAAACGAAGTAGGTGTTGGATACTGACACTGCTGGTTTCTCTGTTGCTTACAAACAACTTGTTGGGACAATCCGTGCAAAAAATTACGATTAGCGGTAAAATTACCGCAGCTGATGCGCAAACTGTTTTATCCGATGCAACCATTACAGAGAAAGGCACTACCAATGGCACCAAAAGTGGGCCTGACGGGGCTTATCGCCTGGAGGTGGCGCCTGATGCCATCCTAATCATTAGCTATACGGGGTTCCACACCAAAGAAGAACCGGTAAATAATCGGACAATGATTAACATACAGTTGGATACAGACATGCAACAACTGGAAGATGTGGTCGTAATCGGTTATGGTACCCAACGAAAACGAGATCTGACGGGAGCGATCACCAGCTTGTCTAAGGATGATCTGGTACCGGTTCCGGGAGCAAATACTTTTGATCAAATGATGCAGGGGAAAGTGGCCGGCATGCAGATCAATCAAACTTCGGGAGCGCCGGGAGGTAATGTGAACATGATTATCCGGGGGGTGAATTCGATTACGGGCGGAAGTGAACCTTTATATGTCATTGATGGATACCCGGTAGGTTCTGGAGGGGGCGGGGCCGAATTAACGGGTTATAGTTCGGATTCGTATTCCGTAAGTGGTATTGTCGGAACCAGTGGGGTGAACCGTATTAATCCATTGAGCACGATTAATCCGGCGGACATCGAATCGATCGAAGTGTTGAAAGATGCTTCAGCGACGGCTATTTACGGGTCGAGGGGTGCCAATGGTGTCATCATCATTACTACAAAAAGAGGAAAAGGAGGGATGTCTTCCATTAATTTTGAGCATTCTTCTGGCATTCAGGAAGTGCAACATAAGCTGGAGCTGCTTAGCCCAAGGGAGTATGCAGCATATGTGGCAGAAGGGCGGGATAATGCTTGGGTGTTTTCCGGGGGTAATGCATCGGACCCCAATGACGTACGTAGCACAGCTACCTGGGTGAAGCCTGCTTTTAGAAATCCGGAACAGTTAGCGGCAAGCGGTACCGACTGGCAGGATGTCATTTTTCGGAGAGCTCTGACGCAAAATTATCAACTTTCTGCTATCGGGAATAAGGAAGGAATGAACTATCTGGTATCCGGTGGTTATCTAAATCAGAAGGGAATTATCATCGGTTCAAATTTTGAGAAATTCAATATTAGAGCCAATGTAGACATTGAGATTAATCCCAAACTGAAAATAGGTACCTCCTTTGCGGGGACGCATTCTTTCGGTGATTTCGCTCGCGCGGAAGGGGATCTTCAACATCGGGGATTATTGGCAGTAGCGATTGGTGGAGACCCAACGATTCCGATATATGATGAACAGGGGAACTATTATTCCGAATTTTCCGATCCACTGGGTATACCGGTAGAGCATCCGCTGGTGATTGCTGAAAATTTTTCGGATAAGCGGAAAAATACCAATGTGTTTTCCAATTCTTATGCGGAATATAAACTCTTGGATAATTTGACCTTGAAATCAACGATCGGGGTCAACTATAATAGTAATCAGGCACGTGTGTGGAAATCTTCCCAAATAGGCCTAGCTACCAGTCGCACTGGAGCCGCCCTTGCTGGCACAACCAAAACCAATAATATGAACTGGTTGAATGAGAATACGCTGGCTTATCGGAATACGTTTAACGAAAAGCATAGCCTGGATGCGGTGGTGGGTTTCACGATTCAAAAAAGTCAGGATGACATTTTGCAGGCGGGTGCTTCCGAGTTTCCCACAGATGATATTCCTTATCTGGCTGCGGGGGTGGTATCAACCGGAACCGATTATACCTCGGAATGGTCCATGCTGTCCTGGTTAGGTCGCGTCAACTATACCTATGCTGATAAATACCTGGTTACCGTTACCATTCGCCGGGACGGGAGCTCGAGATTTGGTTCCAGAAATAAATGGGGTACGTTCCCTTCCTTATCATTGGCTTACCGTATGTCCGAAGAGGCTTTTCTGAAGGATAGCAAAGTGGTGGATGAGTTAAAGCTAAGGGCTAGTTATGGCGTGGCCGGAAACAACCTCATTGGTAATTATGCCAGCTTAGGTGTCCTCGGAATCTCCCGGACGGTTTCTAATGGTAATATTATTTTAGGTATTACGCCTTCTACCTTAGGGAATGATCTGTTGAATTGGGAAAAATCATACCAGGTGGATTTTGGTTTGGATCTATCCCTTTTTAACAGCCGGGTTTCCCTGACTGCGGATGTTTATAGAACCCATAAAAAAGATTTATTATTGACGGTAAGCTTGCCGGCTGCTACGGGTGTATCCTCTTCGATTCAGAATATCGGCGAGTTAGAAAATAAGGGGCTCGAATTAACGTTAAACACCAAAAATATTGTCAAAGAAAATTTCCGCTGGAACAGCGATTTTACCTTTAGTGTGAACCGCAATAAAGTGCTCGCACTAAATACGCCAAATGCCATTATCAATACATCTGACTTTCAGATCGCGCAAGTTGGTTATCCCATCTCCAGCTTCCGGTTGTTAAATATCCTGGGGGTATTCCAAACGCCTGAAGAGGTGGCGAATAATCCTATCCAGCATCCAAATACGCAGCCGGGTGATTATCGTTTTGAAGATGCCGATGGGGATGGTCGGATTACACAGGCTGATCGTACTATTGTGGGGGATCCCTGGCCGGATTTTACCTGGGGAATGGGGAATCAATTTAGTTATAAGCAGTTTACTTTAGGAATTAATATCTACGGATCACGGGGAGGTGAAATGTATTTTCAGGGTGGCCATGTCAGTCTAAACGGTGCAGGCGTGCAGAATCAGCTGGCACTGATGAAAGACCGCTGGCGCTCGCCCGAGGAGCCCGGAAATGGAGAATATGCAAGAGCGATCCGGAACGATTATGCCTTTGGATTCAGTCCGGGTACCACGAAATTTCTGTTTGATGGCTCCTTTGTGCGGATCAAGAATATCAATCTTGCTTATAATTTCCCGCCAGCGCTTTTAGGAAAATGGAAATTGCGTTCTTTGGCTGTTTTTGCCGATGTGACCAATGTTTATACCTTCACGAACTATCCGGGCTTTGATCCGGAAGGTGGGACGGGAGGGGATAACATCGCCCGAACAGGGATCGACTTCTATTCTTATCCGGTTCCGCGAACGTATTCCCTTGGATTAAGAGCGTCTTTTTAGTTATGTCTCACTTTAAATGTACAACAATGAAAATTTTATTCATATGCTTAATTGCGGTGGTTTTTAGTACGCTGAGTGCTTGTAAGAAAGATTTTTTGGAGCTATATCCCGGTGATCGCTTAACAACTGAGAATTTTTACGAAACCCAGAATGATTTCGAACGGGCGCTGGTAGGTTCCTATGCGCGTATCCGGCCATTGTTCGGTAACAGTGCGCTATTGTTCGCGGCTGAATTGTCAACCGATAATACGGAAATTCAGTGGAGCTCTCCATCTGTGGCGGAAATGCAATTTGATCAAAATAACCTGAGTTCTTCAAACGGAACGATCAACGGTATTTGGAGTACCTGCCTATTTGCTGTTGCCAATTGTAATGTGATTATTAACCGGATAGACAATGCCTCTTTCGATGAATCAGCAAAGAACAAAATATTGGGCGAAGCAAAATTTATTCGGGCATTCTGTTACTTTTATATGGTGCGCTTGTTTGGCAATGTGCCAATTACCCGCGAAGAATTTGGCAGTCCGGAAGATGTGCAAAATGCAGATCTGTCTTTAAAGCCAAGCGATGAAACCTATCAATTTATTCTAGAAGATCTGTTGAGTGCGGAGAGTTTATTGCCGGCAGCTGCGGTAAATGATAAAACAAAGGCTTCTTTGGGTACCGTGAAAACCCTGTTGGGAAAAGTGTACCTAACGATGCATGATTATGATCAGGCTGCCATCAAACTAAAAGAGGTGATAGACTTGCAGCAATATCGTTTGGAAGATGACTATGCTTCCTTGTTTGCCCCGGGCAATAATAATGCAGAAGAGTCTATTCTGGAAATCCAGTTTGTGAGCGGTAGAACCTTGGGTAATAATTTTTCTGCCATGTTTACACCGGCCATTACCAGTATGGCTATTTTTCCAAATAACCTACAGGGTTCGGGCAGGATTGTGCCTACACGTGATATGTTAAATGCGTATGAAACAGGAGACCTGCGCAAAGCTGCTTCGGTGAAAGATACCGTTGCATTGATTGGTGGTGGACAGAGCTATTCTCCCTATGGGTTAAAATTTGTAGATTGGAATGCCATTGATCTAAGTGATGGAAGTGTTGCTTTTACCGTACTGCGGTATGCAGACGTATTGCTCATGTATGCCGAGGCATTAAACGAACAGGGAAATACACCAGCGGCATTGGGTTATTTAAATGAGGTCAGACAGCGCGTCGCTTTACCTGCCAGGGCAGAAATAGACCAGCAGGCCTGTAGGCTCGCACTGGAGCAGGAAAGAAGAGTGGAGTTTTTGTATGAGGGACATCGGTGGTTTGATCTCGTTCGTACCGGACGGGCAAGAGAAGTGCTGAATGCGCATTTCGCTAGTTTGGGCCTTAACTTTTCGGTAGAAGCATTTGAACTGATCTTTCCGATTCCGTTAAATGAAATTTTATTAAACCCTTCTTTGGTGCAAAATGAAGGATATTAACGTCACATGATCAAAAGAACGATGAACAAGTTTGCTTTTTCTTTTAGTTTGATGTTACTGTGCTATAGTGTTACCTGTTTTTCTGTACAGGCACAACTGGTTAGCTCTTCCATCAAAGAAAAATCTTTTCAAAATGTGGTTCTGGAAGCGTCTTTAAAGCCCTTTAAGAAAAATGATAAAGCCTACATGCAGGAGGTAGCCAAAGAAATATTTACGCAATGGCAGCCCTTAGTTCGCTACGCAGATACGGTATCCGTGATGCTGTGGACAAGCGATGGTTCTGAAATATTGGACTATACGGGTACCTTGGACCAGTCCTTGGAATGGGCGCGCTATATGGGAAATCCCAATACGAATCATGAAGTGGGTTCGGGACCGGAAACGCTTTCTTTGCATGAAAGGGCCTATTTATATATGGATAATCCACCCGACTTTACGTATGCTGATCTTAAGGATATCGTGCACATATTAAAAGAGGTTGGCGCTAGCGTTTTAAATAAACCGATTCTGGTAGGCGCGACCTTTGATCCCGGCCCCGAATTTGCAAAATCTGCTTTTAAATATAAAAAACATCCCGAAATACTCGGTGGTAATGCCATGGGACATAAAAGCTTTGTGAGCTGTTATGCTGTATTGAATGCAGATCAGGATACCTACGCGGGTTATCCGCAAGGCATCCCGCAGGGTACGCCCTTTGGTACTTTCTTTGGCAAGCAATGTCAGCATTTTCTAAGTGATTTAGGCTTCGACTATATTTGGTTTAGCAATGGTTTTGGTTTTGGCGCCGAAGGTTGGTCGTCAACAGGATCTACCTTTACGGGTAAGGAATTTAAGCAAGAACGTTTGGCGGGTTTAAGTGCGGAAGTGTTAGCTTTTTGGAAACTGTTTCGGCAGGAATGTCCTGATTTTCCTATCCAAACACGTGGAACGAACCTTTCTGTGGGAGCGGATCTGGCGCGGGATGCGGTTGACTTGAGGGCTATTTATCAAGGTAAATTTAATATGCTTGCACCGCCTAATTCGCCTTGGGCTGCCTTGGACGGCGATTTCGGATTGGAACTGGTGGGCTATATGTCACGGATGGCAGAACTCCCGGATACGCGTTTCCCTTTTCGGTACTATACCCATGACCCATGGTGGTTGAATAGTCCGTGGCTGGATCGTTATGGCCGCGAACCGCATGATATTTACCTACCCATGTCGGTATGTCGGATCGATGCAGGCGGAAACATCGGTACGCCCACACAGCTCAATTTGTTGACGATTGATGATAGCTATGGAAATATGCCCGAACAGGTGCCCAATGAGGTCACCCCGCATTTGCTGAAAGCCCGTGATGATCAACCAACGGCACCCGGACCGCTGGTATGGGTTTATCCTTTTGATGAATACCACGATTGGGCCTACCAATATCCGGACCGTTTGCCCGAAATTTACTATGGAGATTGGTTTATCCGGCAAGGCATTAATAATGGATTGCCATTAAATACCGTTATTTCCACGACCGCTTTTCAATCAGCCATCCAAACAAAGCCCGACTTGTTTAGGGAGTCTATTTTGATTACTATCGCGCCTGATCAGGATAGTAAATTGGAAAAAGCGTTGATCCGTTTTGTTGAACAGGGAGGGAAATTGATTGTATATGGACCTGTAGATCATAGCAGCGATAGATTTCGATCCTTTTTGAACCTGGCAAATGAGCAGCCGTTGGAGGGCGACTTTGAATTGATCGGTGCGGATTTACTTGATCGTTTGAAAAAACCCTATCCGACTTTGGTAAGGCATCAGTCCTTGTTTTCGGGTGGTGGATTGAGCACACGTTTGAAAGATGCAAAAGATCCGTATACAAAAGGGATGTTACAAATGAAACAGGGAAACCTGGTGCGGGATGTCATCTGGACACGATCGAAAGCAGCTTGGCATGGCGGACAAGTGGCTTATATCAGAGGAACGAATGCCAGTAGTTTTACGGGCGGGAAACTGCTGACACCAGATGATCCTGAAAAGTTTTTTCCCTTTCCTGCTTACCTAAGAAATGTGCAGGCCGCTTTTGGTGATTATATTGGCTTTGATAAGGCGGGGCCTGCTACACCAAGTCCTGTTTTGACCATTTCCCGCTCAAATAATGCCTTTCTGTTTTCAGGATATCAACCGAATACGACCGTAAAAAACCGACTTAAAATGCGACAAGGAGCCCCTTTGTTATTAGGCTTGGATACTGAATTGGAAGAAGGTTTTTCTACTTATAACCTGCCGACGGCTTGGAATCGTGCATGCCGCGTTTTTATTGAACAGGAAGAGGGAATCGTTTCTTATAAAGAATTGCATTCGGGACAAAAAAATATAAGCAAGCGCTATGAGGTGCGCGGACTGCAACAGGCAAAGGTGCGCCTTTATCCGGCAACGGGGGTCCGCAAGGAACAGTTGCATGTTTACCTGAATGCCCAATATCCTTGGAAAACAGGGGAGATTGCGGTGCAGGAAGACGGAGATGGCTTTGTGGTGGAAAATGTCACTGGAAATTTGGTGTTTGCCTGGTAGTATAAATAGGATAAGATGATAAAAGCTCTTTTAAGTACACTGATGCTATATGGCAGTTTGGCCTGTTCCATACAGGCACAAACGATGCATGTTGCGGATACGTCGACTTATCTGTCGTCCATTAAAAAAGAACTGCAACGTGTATGGCCGGATAACCGAACCATTCATTTGGTCTTTCACGGCCATTCTGTTCCTGCGGGTTATGGAGACCGGCATGAGGTACACACGTTAACGAGTTATCCTTATCAATTGCTGGGCTTGCTGAAAGCGCGTTATCCTTATGCGGTGATCAATGTGATCGTTACAGCTATTGGTGGCGAAAATTCCATTCAAGGGGAAAAAAGACTGGTGAAAGAGGTGTTTCCGCACCAAGCGGATGTCTTGTTTATCGATTATGCGTTAAATGATCGTTTTCAGGATAAGGAACAGGTGAAAAAGGCTTATGAATCGATGATTCAGCAGGCGCTGCAAAGAGGTATTAAAGTGGTATTGGTGACACCCTCACCCGATCAGCGTTTGGATATAAGTGATCCTGCAAATCCATTGGAAGCTTTCGCCGATCAGATACAGGCATTGGCCACCAAATACCAGATCGGACTAGCGGATCCCTATGCTCGTTTTAAAACCATAGCGAAGCAGGGCGATGTCAAGCATTTGATGGAAAGTGTGAATCATCCAAACGAAAAAGGTCATATGATTATTGCCGAAGAGTTGATGCGGTTTTTTTAGCATATGCGATTGTATCGCATATAAAACTAATTTACTTATATATTATTATATTTCTTCTGTTACATAACTGGAACTATTATTTTATACAAATTTATTAATATTGTATTCGTCCAACAGCACGATGGCTTTCTGTCGCTTTCCGCGACCAGGTCTTCCACTTTTGGCCGCAAAAGTGGAGCAAAACTCGCCGCTGTACCCAGTAGCTACAATGGTAGTGCCTCCACCTGCAAACCGCTACTGACTAAGGCGGCATTTTAAGCAGAACGGAGAGCTTTTGCGAGCAAATAAATCGGACTAGGCAGTCAAATGGGGCTCTTGCGCGTAGGGTTGGACGGCCTCACTGGATGAGCGTTAAGAAAATGGTTTCGGTGGGTAGCCGTAGTTCTATGACAAGTGAAGCGTAGCGAAATGGCTTCATAGAACAAGTCGGGGGAACCATTTTTAGCGAAGTCTGTGCAGCCTTGATTTTTTTTGTTTCTTTTTTTTATCAAGTGGCTGTTGCACAACTAAATTTTATTTTGTGATTGTTACAGGATCGGTTTGAATTTGATTTTTAGTATATTTAGGCATGCAAGGCAGGA
>Ga0160438_1000107_pt1 | contig 35682 bp, 28 predicted proteins | sample HID1975K_E0MG_FD_108203 | JGI IMG/M metagenome (GOLD analysis project Ga0160438, IMG submission 108203) | Enriched soil microbial communities from UW Madison campus, WI, USA - HID1975K_E0 MG | ecosystem: Environmental > Terrestrial > Soil > Unclassified | place: USA: Madison, Wisconsin...
TCAGGGCACGATCTAGGCGTAGACCTCCCACGCGGGGGTCAGGGCGCGACAGTGCTCACTCACCAGCGGCTCGAACACCGATCATGGCCCACAAGCCAACCGATGCACCCCCATTAGGGTGGCTCACGCGCCGAGCCGGCGCCCCGCAGCCCCGTCGACGTGAAGGACCCTCCGTGCACATCTCGGCGAGGTCCGACCACGCGATCCGTGCCGCCCTGGAGCTCGCCTGCCGCGAGCCGGAGATCGTCACCGCCGAGACCATCGCCGCCGCGCAGGACGTCCCACGCCGCTCCGTCGTCGCGATCCTGTCCGACCTGCGCCGCGCCGACCTGGTCCGGGCGAGCCGCGGCTCCACCGGCGGCTACGTGCTGACCCGGCCGGCCCGCGAGATCACGCTCGGCGACGTCGTCCGCGGCGTCGACGGCCCGGCGGCGGACGTCGTGGGGGCGCGGGCCGACGGCGCGGGGTGCACCGACGTGACGCAGCACCTGCCGGGTGTCTGGGCCGCGCTGCGCACGAGCCTGCGTCAGGTCCTCGACGCCACGACGCTGCACGACGTCCTGACCGGGGACCTGCCGGACCACGTCCGACGCCTGGCCGAGGCGCCCGAGGTCTGAGACGGCGTCGCGAACCGGCCACAAAAGGAGAGTAGATCCGTACGGTTTGCCGCATGACCGACGGACACCACCGACTGACCCTCGCCGCCTCGATCGTCGGGACGGGAACCTCGCCGCTCTCCGCGCGCTGGCCCGGCACGCGGTGGGACAGGTTCGCGCAGTGGGACCACTACCGGCGGTCGGCGCAGATCGCGCGGCGCGGTGTGCTCGACGCGGTGTTCGTGTCCGACCACCCGGCGCACCAGCGCGACACGCACCGCGCGCCGGGGCACGTGTTCGACCCCGTCGCCCTGTTCTCCGCGATCGCGGGAGCGGTGCCGGACATCGGCTTCGTGCTCACGGCGTCCACCTCGTACAACGCGCCCTACAACCTCGCGCGGCGGATCGCGTCGCTCGACGCGATCTCCGGGGGACGCACCATCCTCAACCTGGTCACGAGCTTCAACCCCGACATCGCCGCCAACTTCGGCCACGCCCCGCTGCAGTCCCGCGAGGAGCGGTACCGCCGGGCCGACGAGTTCGTCGACGTGCTCACGCGGCTCTGGGACAGCTGGGAGCTGGGCCCCGACGAGCCGCCGGCCGGGCCGCTGTGGCAGGCCGACCCGATCGACCACCACGGCGAGTTCTACGACGTGCGCGGGCCGCTGACGGTGCCCGTCGGCCCGCAGCGGCGCCCGGTGCTCGCGCAGGCCGGCGCGTCGGGGCCGGGCCTGGACTTCGCGTCGCGGCACGCCGAGATCGTCTACGCCGCTCTGCTCGGCAAGGACGCCGCGCGACGCTTCCGTGCCGAGCTCGACGCGCGGGTCCGCGCGCAGGGCCGGTCCCCGGGCGACGTGCGGCTCCTGCCGGGGGTGAACGTCGTCCTCGGCGACACCGAGGCCGATGCCCGGCAGCGGCACCTCGCGTTCCAGGGGGTGCGTGACGAGGACGAGCTCGTCGCGCGCTTCCTCGCGCGGCAGCGCGCCGCCGGACGTCCGGCGCTGCCCGCCTCGGTGGACCCCGACCGCGTGCTGGACCCGGCGTGGTTCGAGCCCGACCCGCGCCAGGACGCGCCGATCGGGTTCGCCCGTGCGCTGCAGGACCTCGTCGCGTCCGAGGGGCTGACGGCCCGCGAGCTCGTGACGCGCCACGGCGACCCCGGCGGGCACCGGCTCGTGGTCGGCTCGCCCCGGCAGGTCGCCGACGCGCTCGTCGACTGGTGGGCCGACGGCGTCGTCGACGGGTACGTCGTCCACCTGCCGCTGCTGCACGCGGACCTCGAGCGGTTCGTCGACCAGGTGGTGCCGATCCTGCAGGCCGAGGGCGTCTTCCCGCGCGACTACGAGGAGGCGGGCGCGACGATCCGCGACCGGTTCGGGCTCCCGACGCCCCTGCCCGCGGCCCGGGCCGTCGGCTAGCGACCGCCGGCCCGCTGGAGCGGTCGCCCGGGTGACGGCGTCGGGCCGGCGGCCGTGCGGTTCCGACCGCTCCTGCGCGCCAGCGGCACCAGGGCGGCGGCGGCGACGAGCGTCGCGAGCCCCATCACCCACAGGAACCGGCCGTCGCCGAGCCACGTGCCGACCAGGGGCGCCCCGGCGCGGGACAGGGCGGTGGGCACGGTCATCACGGCGACGATGCTGGCGAACCGCGCGACCCCGAACGTGTCGGCGACGATCGACGGCCGCGCGACGACGCTCACGCCGTAGCCGAGCCCGAACGCGGCGATGCACGCGAGCATCGGCAGCACCGCGGTGCCGACCGCCGTCATGGCGATCAGACCCGCGCCCTGCAGCGCGAAGGCCGTGGCCGTCACGGTCGCCATGCCGAACCGGCGGGCCAGCGGTGCGAGCGCCAGGCGGGACCCGATCTGCATGGTGCCGACCATCAGCGGCAGCGACGCGGCGACCGTGGGGTCGAACCCCACGTCGCGGAAGTACGTCACCATCAGCAGCAGGAACGCCGACGTGGCCCCGGCCTGCGCGGCGAACGCGACGAGCAGCAGCCAGAAGTGCGTGCTGCGCAGCGCGTCCCCCACCCGCACCCCGGTGCGGCGACCGATGCGCAGCGCGTGCGCCGAGCGGCCCGGCACCGCCCACAGGTGCGCGGGCAGCGCGACGACCGCGAGGGAGGCGGCCAGCACGAGGAGCGTGGTGCGCCAGCCGAGCAGGCCGTCGAGCCAGGCCGTGAGCGGGTAGTAGAAGCTCGTGAGCAGGCCGGTCACCAGCGTGACGGCGACGATCGCGCCGTCGCGCCGGCCAGGGTCGCTCACCACGACGAGCACGGCGAACGCCGCCTCGTACGTCGACATGGCCAACGCGACCCCGACGAGCGCGAACGCGACGTACAGGCTCGCGAGCGAGTGCGCCTGCGACCAGAGCAGCACCGCGACCACCCCGGTCGCGGAGCCCGAGGCCATGAGCGCGCGGCCGCCGTAGCGGTCGAGCAGGTTCCCGACGGGGACCGCGGCGACCGCACCGACGAGCACGGAGATCGTCGCGGCGGCCATCACGGCCGTGCGCGTGGCCTCCAGCTCCTGCGCCATCGGCACCAGCAGGACCGTGAACGACTGGATCAGCGCGCCGTACCCGACCGTCTGGGTCACGGCGAAGACGGCGACGAGCCGGCGGCGGCGGTCCGTCGGGTCGGCGACGTGGGTGAGGGTGGTACTCGTGCTCATCCGCGCAGCAGCGGGAGCAGCTGGTCTCCCTGCCGCTTGATCTCCCTGAGGTACGGGGTGTCGGAGAGCACGAAGTGCGTGATGCCCAGGTCCTGGTACCGGCGCAGCGACTTGGCGACGTCCTGCGCGGAGCCGACGAGCCACGTGGTGCCCGCGCCGCCGCCGCCGAACCGCCCGGGCGTCGTGTACAGGTTGTCGTCGAGCACCTCGCCCTGCGCCGCGAGGTCGAGCAGCCGCTGCTGGCCGACGGCCGTGCGGCGGTGCGGGTTCCGTGCGAGCTGGTCCGGGGACCGGTCGCCCTGGGTGCGGGCCATCTGTGCGACCTTCTCCTCGGCGTCGGCCCAGGCCTCCTCGGTGGTGTCCCGCACGAACGTCGTGATGCGCAGGCCGAACTCGAGGGGGGCGTGCTCGCGGCCCAGCTCCGCGCTCAGCGCCCGCAGGCGCTCGATCCGCTCCTGCACGCCCGCGAGCGGCTCTCCCCAGAACAGCTGGACGTCGGCCTCGGTGGCGGCGACGCGCTCGGCGGCCTGCGACGCGCCCCCGAAGTAGAGGGTCGGGTGCGTGCGCCCGGCGCGCGGCGCGATGCGCGGCGCGACGGTCGACCCGCTGACCTGGAAGTGCTCGCCCGCGTAGGTGACGTCCTCCTGCGTCCACAGCCGGCGCAGGAGCTGCATGAACTCGCGCGTGCGGCCGTAGCGCTGGGCCTGGTCGCCCTCGCTGTCGCCGTACGCGCCGAGGTCGTCCTTGCCGGAGACGACGTTGACGCGGACCCGTCCGCCGGTGAGGTGGTCGAGCGTCGCGACGGCCGACGCGAAGTTCGCGGGGCGCCAGTACCCGGGTCGCACGGCGACGAGCGGCTCGAACGACGTGGTCCGCGCCGCGAGCGCCGTGGCGACGGTGAACGTGTCGGGCCGTCCCCAGCCGGTGCCGAGCAGAGCACCCTTCCAGCCGTGGTCCTCCAGGGCCACGGCCTGCTCGGTCAGGGTCGCGAGGCTGTTGTGGTCCGCTGCCACCGCGTCGCCGCGGTGGCCGGGCGTGACCTGGTTGGGGATGTACCAGAGGAACTCGGTGCTCATGGGTGCTTCCTGTTCGACGGTGCGGCGGAACGGGCGGTGGTCAACGGGCGAGGTGGGCGAGCTGCGCGTGCCGGACGTCGGCGCTCTGCCCCTGGACGAGCACGAACAGGGCCGAGCGGGCGTGCAGCTGGGCGGTGTCGTCGTCGGCGAGGCCGCGGCCGGACCGGGCGACGAGGAGGGCGCGGGTGAGGGTCGCCAGCGCCTCGCCGCTCGCGACCTTGGTGGCGAGCCGCTCGTCGATGCGGTGCGGGCCGCCGCCGGCGAGCGCCGCCTCGTCGGACAGCTCGTAGGCGCGGGCGCGGATCTGCGCGACCCGTGGCCGCCAGGTGTCCGCGACCTGACGTGCGACGGGGTGCGGCGAGCGGTCGAGCTCGTCCAGGACGGTGGCGGCGAGGCCGAAGTGGTGGCTGCGGGCGTCGCCGGCCACGCCGACGTCCTCGAACCGGGTCTGCTCGAGGGACGTGGTCGAGAGCACGTGGTCGTCGGGGACGAACACGTCGTCGAGCCGGACGCGCTCGGTCCGGCTGCCCGCGACGGCGGCGAGCCGCAGCGGTGCGGCCACGTGGGTGCGCTCGCCGACGGCGACCAGCGCGGTCACGACGGTCTGCGTGCCCGGTTCGACGGCGGCGACGGTGAGCGCGGAGCTCAGGCCCCAGCCGCTGACCCAGGAGATCGTGCCGGCGAACGTCCAGCCGCCGGGCACGCGCGTCGCGGCGATGTAGTGGTCGGGGAAGCGGCGTACGTCGCTGATCCCGGCACCGAGCAGGATCTCGCCGCGCAGGACGCTCTCGGCGAGGGGCGGGATCGTGCGGCCCTGGGCGAGCCGCTCGCCGATGCGGCCGGCGAGCGGTGCGTGCTGCGCCCAGACCAGCCAGGTGGTGAAGCACGCGCCGGCCACGACCTCGTGCAGGCGGCGGTCGGTGGCGCGGTCGACGGCGAGGCCGCCGTACTGCTCGGGGGCCAGGTGCTGGAGCAGCCCGAGCGCGCGCAGCTCGTCGATGCGCTGCGGTCCGACGCCGTCGCGGTCGGTCTGCAGCGCGGAGGGTCGCAGGACCTCGTCGGCGTACCGGCGCACGCGCTCGACGAGGGGGTGGCGGTCGGCTGCGTCGACGGCCTCGACCGGCGTGACCACCGGTGCGCTGGGTCCTGACATGTTCCCGCCCTCCGTTGCAAGCATTTCGAGCGACGTCTCAGTCGACGGACAACTTGCCCGCCATGCGGACACCTCTTGGGCGAATCCTACTAAAGTCGATAGACATACTCCACTTAAACGCCGGACCTCACGCACGCCGGCCGACCTCCCCCGCACGCCGACGAAGGACTCCCCATGAGAAGCACCCGCCGCCGCACGCTGCTGGCCACCGCCGCAGCCGTCACTGCTCTCACCACGGTCCTCGGCGCCTGCGCGGGCACCTCGCCGAACCCCGGGGGCGACCCGGCCGCCGGCTCGCAGGCCTCGGAGGGGACCCCCGTCGAGGGCGGCACCCTGACCTTCTACGACCCCGTCGAGTACGCCGCGTGGGTGCCGACCGCGTCCCTGTGGTCCAACAGCCAGGTCACCGGCAACCTCGCCGAGCGGCTCGTCTGGCAGGACCCGGAGACGGGCGAGTTCCGGCCGTGGCTCGCCGAGTCCTGGACGGTCAGCGACGACGGGCTCACGTACTCGGTCGCGCTGAAGGACGGCATCACCTTCAGCAACGGCGACCCGCTCGACGCCGAGACGGTCAAGCTCAACTTCGACCAGCACGCGCTCGGCGACCCGGCGCTCGGCATCCCGCCCGACCCGTTCTGGGGCGACTACGCCGGCACCGACGTCGTCGACGACCTGCACCTCGACATCCGGCTGACCCAGCCCAACGCGGGGTTCCTGCAGATCCTGTCCAACTACCGCGCGAGCTCGATCCTCGCCCAGCCGTACCTCGCGCTCGACCTCAACGGGCAGGGCGACCTGAGGAACTGGGTCGGCACCGGGCCGTTCGTCGTCGAGTCCGTCGACGGCACGACCGGCGTGACGCTCACGCGTCGCGACGACTACGACTGGGCACCGGAGGGCTCCGGCCACCAGGGCAGGGCCTACCTCGAGCGGATCGCCTTCACGACGGTGCCCGAGGCCGGCACGCGCGTCGGCGCGCTGCAGTCCGGCGAGGCGCACATCTCCCGCAACATCGCGCCGTACGACGAGGAGACCGTCGTCGCGGGCGGCGGCCAGCTCGTCGCCATCCCGATCCAGGGCCAGACCAACTCGCTGACCGTGCAGCTCGGCGCCGACGCACCGACGCGCGAGCTCGACGTCCGGCTCGCCCTGCAGGCGGCGACCGACCGCGAGGAGATCAACGCCACCGTCCTGTCGCCGAGCTACCCCGTGCCGACCAGCGCCCTCGTGCAGGGCACCCCCCTGCGCGGGGACTCCCGCGAGCACCTGCGGTACGACCTGGACGAGGCTGTCTCGCTGCTGGAGGACGCCGGGTGGACGGCAGGCCCCGACGGCGTCCGCGCGAAGGACGGCGAGCGCCTGAGCTTCGAGATCTGGGTCGCGCCGTACTACCAGGTGTCGCAGCCGGTCCTGGAGCTGCTGCAGTCGCAGTGGAAGAAGGCCGGCGTCGAGCTGAAGATCAACAGCGCCTCGCACACCGAGTACGAGGCGATTCGCGCCGCACGCGGCGACAGGTGGACGTTCGCGCAGGGCCAGCAGTCGACCGCGGACCCGAGCGTGCTGCGCGCTGCGCTCGCGAGCGAGCGCGGCAACGGGACGTTCAACCCCGTCCCGGACGCCCGGCTCGACGAGCTGCTCGAGGCCCAGGCGCTGACGTCCGACCCGGTCGAGCGGGCCGCGGCGATCCAGGCCATCGAGGACCACGTCTTCGAGAACGCCTACCTGATCCCGCTCTACGACGAGACGCAGGTCTTCGGGCTCGCCGCCACCGTGCACGGGTTCACGACCGAGTCGACCGGCCGCTCGTGGCTGTACGACACCTGGATCGAGGAGAGCTAGCCGTGCGCCGGTACGTCGCCAAGCGCGTCGCGCAGGCCGTCCTGGTCCTCCTGTCCGCGTACACCGTGTCGTTCGTCCTGCTCAGCGCCCTGCCCGGGGACGCCGTGACCAACCGGGTGCAGAACCCGGAGGCGAACATCTCGCCCGAGGGGGCGCGGCTGCTGCTCGAGTACTACGGCCTGGACCGGCCGCTGTGGGAGCAGTACCTGCACGGCCTGGCGGGCGTGGTCCGCGGGGACTTCGGCTACTCGCTGACCACCGCCCAGCCCGTGCAGGGGCTGCTGGCGAGCGCGCTGCCGGCGACGCTCCAGCTCACGTCGCTGGCGCTGGTGTTCGGGCTGGTCATCGCCGCGGTCGTCGCGATCGCCGTCAACTACGCACCGTGGGGCTGGCTGCGCGACCTCACCGGCTCCGTGCCCGCGCTGTTCGCCTCGGTGCCGACGTTCGTCGCCGGCATCCTGACGCTGCAGCTCGTGTCGTTCCGCCTCGGTCTGATCCCGTCGGTCGACGACGGCTCGTTCCGGGCGCTCCTGGCCCCGGCGCTGACCCTCGCCCTCGTCATCGCCGCGCCGCTGTCGCAGGTGTTCGCGTCGTCCATCCGCTCGACCCGGCGGCAGCCGTTCGTGCACGTCCTGCACGCCAAGGGGGCCGGCGAGGGGTTCATCTTCCGCAAGGACGTGCTGCGCAACTCCTCGCTGCCCGTGCTCACGCTGCTCGGGCTGGCGTTCGGCGAGCTCGTCGCCGGGTCCGTCGTCACCGAGTCCGTGTACGCGCGCAAGGGGATCGGCCAGCTCGTCGTCGGGGCGGTGAACACGCAGGACCTGCCGACCGTCCAGGGCGTCGTGCTGCTGTCGACGTTCGCGTACGTCGTCATCAACCTGGTCGTGGACCTCGCGTACCCGTACGTCGACCCGCGGATCCTCGTCGACGGCCGGACGCAGCGCGTCACCAGGGTCAGGCGCCGGCCGCGCCCCGCGCGGGCCGTCGTCGTCCCCGAGCCGGCGCGCCGCCGGCTCCCGTCCGAGGTGGCGATGCCATGACGACGCTCGTCGACGCACGACCGGCCCCCGCGCCGGCCCCCGCGGGCACCCGGCCCGCGGCACCTGTCCGCGCGCTGCGCCTGCTGCGCCGCCACGGCGTCCTCGTCGTCGCGCTCGCGGTCGTCGCGCTGGTGCTCGCCTGGGCGGTGCTGCCCGGGGCGTTCACGGGCCACGACCCGATCGCGGTGGACCCCGCCGGCAAGCTCGCACCGCCGTCGGCCGAGCACTGGTTCGGCACCGACCAGCTCGGGCGCGACCTCTACTCCCGTGTCGTGCACGGCGCCCGCGCCTCCCTGTCGGGGGCGGCCGTCGCGGTGGCCGTCGGCGTCGTCCTCGGTGCGCTGCTCGGAGCGCTCGCCGGGTGGTTCGGAGGGCTGCTCGACAGCGTGATCGGCCGCGGGGTCGACGTGCTGCTGTCCATCCCGGGGTTCCTGTTCGCGATCACGATCGTCGTGCTGCTGGGCTTCGGCATCGTGCAGGCGGCGGTCGCGGTGGGTCTGACCCTCACGGCGACGTTCACGCGCCTGGTCCGCGCCGAGGTGCTCAAGGCACGCACCAGCACGTACGTCGAGGCGGCGACGACCAGCGGGGCGTCGACCTTCGACATCCTGCGGCGGCACGTGCTGCCCAACTCCCTCGCCTCGACGCTCGCGCTGGTCACGGTCCAGTTCGGCATCGCGATCATCTGGATCGCGTCGCTGAGCTTCCTCGGGCTCGGTGCCCAGCCGCCGGAGCCGGAGTGGGGGCGCCTCGTCGCGGAGGGACGCAGCTACATCGCCACCCGCGGCTGGCTGACCCTCTGGCCGGGGCTGACCATCGTCGCCGTCGTCCTCGCGACCAACCACATCTCGCGCCACCTCTCGGGGAGGGACGACACGTGACCGCGCTCCTGGCCGTCGAGGGCCTGACCGTCGGCTACCGCACCCGGCAGGGCCTCGCGGCCGTGGTCCACGACGTCTCCTTCGAGGTCGAGCCGGGGCAGGTGCTCGCGATCGTGGGCGAGTCCGGGTCGGGCAAGTCGACGACGGGCCACGCGGTCCTCGGGCTGCTGCCCGGCAACGGGCAGGTGCTCGGCGGGCGGATCCGGTTCCGCGACCAGGTGCTCACCGAGCTCGGCCCCCGGGGCTGGCGCGACGTGCGTGGGCGCGCCGTCAGCCTGATCCCGCAGGACCCGGCCGTCTCGCTCGACCCGGTCCGCCGGGTCGGGCACCAGGTGGAGGACGTCCTGCGGCTGCACACCGACCTCGACGCGCGGGCCCGGCGCGAGCGCGTGCACGAGCTCTTCGACCTCGTCGGGTTCACCGACGTCGAGCGCCACTACGCGCAGTACCCGGGCGAGCTGTCCGGCGGCATGCGCCAGCGCGTGCTGATCGCCTCGGCGATCGCCGTCGAGCCCGACCTGATCATCGCCGACGAGCCGACGTCCGGCCTCGACGCGACGGTGCAGAAGCAGGTGCTCGACCTGATCGACGACCTGCGTGTCCGCAGCGGGACCAGCGTGGTCCTCGTGACGCACGACCTCGGGGTCGCCGCGGACCGCTCGGACCGCATCGGCGTCATGCAGGACGGCCGGCTCGTGGAGCACGGGCCCACCGCGGACGTCATCGCCGACCCGCAGCACGCGTACACGCGCCGGCTGCTCGACAGCGTCCCGTCGCGGCTCGCGTTCGCGCGCGAGCGCGTCGAGGTCCCGGCGGACCGCGAGGTCGTCGTCGAGGTCGCGGACCTGCGCAAGGTCTACGGCGACGTGCCGGCGGTCGACGGGACCTCCTTCGCGGTCCGCCGCGGCGAGACCTTCTCGATCGTCGGCGAGTCCGGCAGCGGCAAGTCCACGACGGCGCGCGTCCTGACCGGTCTCACGCGGGCGACGTCGGGGCGCGTGTCGATCCTCGGCGCCGACGTGACCGACCTGGGCCGACGCGCGTTCCGGCCGCTGCGCAAGGACGTCCAGATCGTCTACCAGAACCCGTACGCGTCCTTCGACCCGCGGTTCGACGTCTACCAGGTCGTCGAGGAGCCGCTGCGCTCCCTGCGGGAGGGGCCGCGTCCCCGGGGGCGTCGGCCGTACCGGGACCAGGTCGTGGCCGCGCTCGAGGCTGCGGCCCTGCCCGCCGACTTCGTGGACCGGCACCCCCGGGAGCTGTCCGGGGGGCAGCGGCAGCGGGTCGCCATCGCCCGTGCGCTCGTGATCGAGCCGAAGGTCGTCGTCCTCGACGAGCCGATCTCGGCGCTCGACGTGTCCGTCGCCGCCCAGATCCTCGAGCTCCTGCGCCGGCTGCAGGCCGAACGTGACCTCACCTACGTGTTCATCTCGCACGACCTGGCCGTCGTGCGCGCCATCTCCGACCGCGTGGCCGTGATGCGCCACGGCCGGATCGTCGAGCAGGGGCCCGTCGAGCAGGTCTTCACGGCGCCGCAGACCGGCTACACCGTCCAGCTGCTCGACGCGATCGCGGGCCGCGACCTCACCGTGGGGGTGCCATGAACCAGCGACGACCTGCCGACCTCGACGGGGCGCTGCCCCGGATCCGGGCGGTGCTCGCCGAGCTCGCCAAGGACGTCGGCGAGCGGGACCTCGCGTTCGAGCACCCGGACGCGCTGGTGCGCGAGCTGGCCGACGCGGGCTTCGGGCGCCTGCGGGTGCCCGTCGAGCACGGCGGCTTCGACGTCGACCTGCCGACGCTGACCGACCTGCTCGTCGAGGCGGGGGAGGCGGACTCGAACCTCCCGCAGATCTGGCGGGGCCACTTCACGACGACCGAGATCCTGCGCGCCGAGACCGACCCCGCGGTCCGGGCGCGCTGGCTCGACGCCGCCGGGCGCGGCGAGGTGTTCGGCAACGCGCAGTCCGAGCCGTCGGCGGTGGTCGCCGACGCCGTCGGCAGCGGCACGACCGGGTACGGCGTGACGACGACGCGCGTGCGCACCGACGCGTCGGGCGAGCGGCTCGTCTCCGGCACGAAGTTCTACTCGACGGGTGCGCGGTTCGCCGACCACCTCCGCGTCGCGGTCGCCGACGACGCGGGTGGGCGCGGGTTCGTCGTCGTGCCCGCGCGGCACCCCGGCGTCACGCACGTCGACGACTGGGACGGCGTCGGCCAGCGGCAGACCGGCAGCGGCACCACCGTGTTCACCGACGTGCCCGTCGAGCCCGACGGCGACATCGGCCGGTACCGGGAGTCGCTGCGCGGGCTCGACTCGTTCGTGCAGCTCGTCCACCTGGCCAACCTCGCGGGCATCGCGCGCAGCATCGTCGCCGAGACCGTCGGGGTCGTCCGCTCGCGCACCCGCACGAGCCTGCACGCGCTGGGCGGCGACGCCACCGCCGACCCGGAGGTGCTCGGGGTCGTCGGGATCCTGGAGGTCCGTCGCCTGACCGCGGAGACCCTCGTCGCGCACACGGCCCGCCTGCTCGAGGGCGCCCACGCCAGCGGTGTCGAGGCCGACTACACGCGCACCTACCTGCAGACCTCCGCGGCGCAGGTCGCCGTGATCGAGGCCGTGCTCGACGCCGCGACCCGCGCGTTCGACGCGTGCGGCTCGTCCGCGGCGCGCAACCGGGTGCACCTCGACCGGCACTGGCGCAACGCGCGGACCCTCGCGTCGCACAACCCGGTCGTCTACAAGCCGCGCGTCGTGGGCGGGTTCCTCGTCAACGGCGACGCGCCCGAGCCGGGCTACTACCGCAACCGGCCCTCGATCCAGGAGGTCGTCGCATGACCGCCGTCGCGACGCAGCGGCTCACGGTCACCGGCATCCGCGCGGCGATCGGGCCGGTCCTGGCGCGCCTGGCCGAGACCGCCCCGGTCCGCGAACGGACGCGTGACTACGCGTTCGCCGACGTCCGCGAGCTGGCCGAGGCGGGGATCGTCCGGACGGGGCTCGCGGTCGAGGACGGTGGCGCCGGCGGGACGCTGCGGGACGTCGTCGACGTGGTGGTCGACGTGGCGCGCGCCGACTCGAGCGTCGCGCAGGCGCTGCGCAGCAGCTTCCTCACCGCGCACCAGGTCGCGAGCCGGCCGGACCTGCCGCACCGTCGGGCCCTCGTCGAGCGCCTGCGGCGCGGCGACCTCTTCGCCGGCACGGGCAACGAGCGGTCCGGCGGCCCGGGCGGGCAGGTCACCACGACGGCGCGCCGCGACGGCGACGGGTGGATCGTCGACGGGGAGAAGTACTACTCGACCGGTGGTCTGTACGCGTCGTGGTTCTCCTCGCAGGCGGTCGCCGAGGACGGCACGGTCGTGCGGTTCACGGTCCCGGTCGATCGCGAGGGCGTCGAGCTGCTCGACGACTTCGACGCGGTCGGTCAACGCCTCACCGCGAGCGGCACCACGCGCCTGACGCACGTCCGGGTGGGCGCCGACGAGGCGACCGTGGTCGGCGCGGTCGTCCCGGACAACCCCTGGCTCGGCTCCTGGGCGCAGCTGTACCTCGCCGCCGTCGAGGCGGGGATCGCGGCGCGGGCGCTCGACGACGCGGTCGCGTTCGTGCGCGAACGCGCCCGGCCGATCAAGCACAGCTCGGCGGTGCGCAGCGTCGACGACCCCTACGTGCAGGAGACCGTCGGGCAGATCGCGGCCTGCGCGCAGGCGGCACGTGCGGTCGTCGTGCTCGCGGCCGAGACGCTGGACGGTCTGCGGGGCCTGACCGGCGCGGAGGCCCGCCGTGCGGGTGCGGCCGCCGCGGTGCACGTGGCGCAGGCCGGGGTCGTCGCGATCCGGTCCGCGCTCGAGGCCGCCGAGCTGCTGTTCGACGTGGGCGGCGGGTCCGCCACGGACCGTGAGCTCGGGTTCGACCGGCACTGGCGCAACGCGCGCACGGCCGCGAACCACAACCCGCGGCAGTGGAAGAAGGCGGTCGCGGGCGCCTACCACCTGGCGGGCACCGAGCCGCCGACCACGGGTCTGTTCTGATCCGCACGACGACGAGAGAGGTCTGACATGGCCATCGAGGTCAACCGGTTCCTCGGGCGCACCGGCGTCCGGATCACCCCGCTCACGCTCGGCACGATGAACTTCGGGCGGTGGCAGGAGGAGCAGGAGAGCGTCCGGATCATCCACGCGGCCCTGGACGCCGGCATCACCGCCGTCGACACCGCCGACGTCTACGCCCAGGGCAGGTCCGAGGAGATCGTCGGCAAGGCCCTGCAGGGCGGTCGCCGCGACGACGTGTTCCTGGCGACGAAGTTCCACGGGCAGGTCGGCAGCGACCCGCAGCACGCCGGCAGCTCGCGCCGCTGGATCGTCCGCGCGGTCGAGGACAGCCTGCGTCGGCTCGGCACCGACCACCTGGACCTCTACCAGGCCCACCGCCCGGACCCGCACGCCGACCTGCTCGAGACCCTGCGGGCGCTGGACGACCTGGTCCGGCAGGGCAAGATCCTCTACTACGGCACGTCGGTGTTCCCGGCCCACCAGCTGGTCGAGGCGCAGTGGCTCGCGGAGCGGCACGGTCTGGTCGCGCCGCACACCGAGCAGGTGCCGTACTCGGCGCTCGTCCGCGGAGTCGAGCGCGAGGTGCTGCCGGTCGCGCAGCGGTACGGCCTCGGCGTCCTCAGCTACGGCCCGCTCGCGGCGGGCTGGCTCTCGGGCCGCTACCGGGTCGGTGGCGCGCAGCCGGAGTCGGCGCGCGCGGACCTGATCCCCGGCCGGTTCGACGTCTCGCTCGAGCGCAACCAGCGCAAGCTGGTGGCCGCCGACGCGCTCGCGCAGCTCGCCGAGGACAACGGCCTGAGCCTCGTCGAGCTCGCCCTCGCGTTCACGCTCAACCACCCGGCGATCACCAGCGCGATCATCGGGCCGCGGACGCAGGAGCACCTCGAGGCCTACCTCAAGGCCGCCACCGTGACGCTGCCCGGGCACGTCCTGGACCGCATCGACGAGATCGTCGAGCCCGGCACCCAGTTCCAGGAGCGGGACACGGGCCGCGACACCCCGTCCCTCCAGCCGGCGGCGCTGCGTCGTCCGGCGGAGGACTCCGCACCGACCCAGCCCCGCCAGTCCACCCCTTCCAGCCAGCCCACCCAGCCCACCCAGCACTGAGAGGCACCACGACGATGAGCCACGGAACCTTCGAGACGACCTACGCCGCCGCCGGCGACCGCTACGAGAGCATCCCCTACCGCCGGACGGGGCGGTCGGGCCTCGACCTGCCCGCCGTGTCCTTCGGCCTGTGGCAGAAGTTCGGCACGGACTACGCGTTCGCGACGCAGCGGGAGATCATCCTGCACGCGTTCGACCTGGGGATCACGCACTTCGACAACGCGGACCGCTACGGGCCCCCGCACCGCGCCGCCCAGCAGAACTTCGGCCGGGTGCTGGCCAAGGACCTCGCGCCGTACCGCGACGAGATCGTCCTGTCCACGAAGGCGGGCAACCCGATCGGCCCCAGCCCGTACCTGAAGGGCGGGTCGCGCAAGGCGATCCTCAACTCCCTCGACCACTCCCTGCGTGATCTCGGCACCGACTACGTCGACGTGTTCTACCACCACAGCCCCGATCTCTCGACGCCTCTCGAGGAGTCGGTCGGTGCGCTGGTCAGCGCGGTGCAGCAGGGCAAGGCGCTGTACGTCGGCATCTCGAACTACCTGCCGGACCGCGCCCGCGAGGCCGCGCGGCTGCTGCGTGAGGCCGGTGTGCCGCTGCTCATCCACCAGGCGCGCTACTCGATCTACGACCGCCGCCCGGAGCAGAACGGCCTGCTCGAGACCGCGGCCGACGAGGGCTTCGGCGTCATCGTCTACTCGCCGCTGGCGCAGGGCCTGCTCACCGACAAGTACCTCGAGACGATCCCCGACGGTGCCCGTGCCGAGAACAGCACGTTCCTGTCGCCTGACGTCATCGACGAGACCTACCGCCAGCGCACCGCGGCGCTCAACAAGGTCGCGGAGGGCCGCGGCCAGTCGCTCGCGCAGCTCGCGCTGCAGTGGGTGCTGCGGCGTCCCGAGGTCACGTCGGCGCTCATCGGCGCGAGCTCGACCGCGCAGCTCGACCACAACCTCAAGGCGCTGTCGTTCCCCCCGCTGACCGACGAGGAGCTCGCGCTCGTCGACGAGCACGGGGTGCACGGCACCGGCCTCAGGCTCTGAGGAGAGGACGACCCATGCCCACCCTGCACCTGGTCGCGTCCCTGATGACGCCGGGCCACTTCCGCACGGCCTGGCGGCTCCCGCACGCCGACCCGGGGGCGAACCTCGACGTCGCGTACTACACGCGGCTGGCGCGGACCGCGGACGAGGTCGGCCTGGACGCGATCTTCCTCGGCGACGGCCCGGCGCTCGGCGGCGACATCGCCTCGACGCCGTCGGGCGGCATCGACCCGCTCGTCCTGCTCGGTCACCTCCTCGCCGTGACGCGGAGGGTCGGTGGTGTCATCACGAGCTCGTCGACGTACAACGCGCCCTACAACCTGGCGCGGCGGTTCCAGGCGCTCGACATCGTGACCAAGGGCCGGGCCGCAGTGAACGTCGTGACGACGTTCGCACCCGCCGCGGCGGCGAACTTCGGGCTCACCACGCCGCTCGACAAGGAGACCCGGTACCGGCGGGCGCACGAGTTCCTGGACGTCGTCACGCGCCTGTGGGACGGCTGGGAGCCGGACGCGATCGTGGCCGACAAGGCGACGGGCCGCTACGCGGACGTCTCGCGGATCCACCGCGCCGATCACGTGGGGGAGTTCTTCTCCGTCGCCGGTCCGCTTCCCGTGCCGCCCGGGCCGCAGGGGCGGCCCGTCGTCGTGCAGGCCGGCGGGTCCGAGGGCGGGGTGGCGCTCGGCGCGCGCTTCGCCGACGTGGTGTTCACGGTGGCGCAGACCCGGTCACGGGCGGTCGCGTTCCGCGACGAGGTCCGGGCGCGCGCCGCCGCGGTGGGGCGCGACCCGGACCGGGTGAAGGTGTCGGTCGGGGTCGTCGTGCTCGTCGGCGAGACCGAGCAGGACGCGCGGGACCGGCTCGACGAGCTGGCCGCCACGCTCCCGGTCGACGACCTCGCGCGGGGTGTGCTGTCCGCGCTGGGCCTGCCGCAGCGTGACCTCGACGAGCCGGTCGGCGTCGACGACCTGCCGGAGGTGCCCGTCGGCGAGGCGGGCTCGGTCGGGTTCCAGCTCAGCACGCGCGCCCTGCTCGCCGAGCGTCCGCTGTCCGCGCGGGAGCTGGTGCGGCGCACGGCCGGCGGACCCGCGGGCGGGCACCGTCTCGTCGTCGGGTCCCCCGAGCAGATCGCGGACGACCTGCAGGCCTGGTGGGAGGCCGGTGCGGCCGACGGGTTCACGGTGATGTACGCGGACACCGCCGTGGACTTCGAGCGGTTCGCCCGGCTGGTGGTGCCGGTCCTCGTCGAGCGCGGGCTGTTCGCGCCGGCCGAGGTGGGAGTCACGCTGCGTGAGCGGCTGGGTGTGGCAGGGACGCAGGGTGTGGCGGGGGAGCAGGGTGTCGCGGACGCACCCGCGAGGCAGAGGGTCAGCGCCTGATGGGCCGGATGCACCTGCTGTCGTCGCTCATGACTCCCGGGCACTTCCGCACCGCGTGGCGGCTGCCGCACGCCGACCCGACCGCCTACCTCGACGTCGACCACTTCCAGCGGCTCGCGCGGATCGCGGACGAGGTGGGCCTCGACGCCGTGTTCCTCGGGGACGGCCCGGCGCTGCGCGGCGAGATCGGCACCGCGCCGGGCACGGGCATCGACCCGCTGGTCCTGCTGGGCAACCTCGCCGCGGTGACCGAGCGCGTCGGCGTGCTGGCGACCGCCTCCACCACCTACAACTCGCCGTACAACCTGGCGCGCCGGGTCCAGTCGCTCGACATCGTGACCGGTGGCCGCGCCGCCGTGAACGTCGTGACGACGCACGCACCGGCCGCGGCCGCCAACTTCGGCCTGGCGCAGCACCCGCCCAAGGAGGAGCGCTACCGGCGCGCGCACGAGTTCCTCGACGTCGTCACGCGCCTGTGGGACGGCTGGGAGCCGGACGCGGTCGTGGCGGACAAGGCGACCGGGGTGTACGCGGACGCCTCCCGCATCCACCCCGTCGACCACCACGGCGAGTTCTTCTCCGTCGCCGGTCCGCTGCCCGTGCCGGCGGGGCCGCAGGGCCGGCCCGTCGTCGTGCAGGCGGGCGGGTCCGAGGGCGGGCTGCGGCTGGCCGGGGACTTCGCGGACGCCGTCTTCACGGTCGCGCAGACGAGGGCCAAGGCGATCGCGTTCCGCGACGACATCCGGGCCCGCGCCGCCGCGGCGGGACGCGACCCGGAGGACGTGAAGATCTCCCTGGGTGTCGTCGTCCTCGTCGCGCCCACGGAGCAGGAGGCCCTGCGGCGGGCCGACGAGCTGTACGCGACGCTGCCGATCGGCTCCCTCACGGCGTCGCTCGCCGTGGCGCTGGGCCTTCCGGAGGGCAGCTACGACCCCGACCACCTGGTGCGGATCGAGGACGTCCCCGACGCGCCCCCGGACGAGCTGCGGTCGGCCGGCTTCCAGGTGAGCACCCGCGCGCTGCTCGCCGAGGGCCCGCGGACGCTGCGCGAGCTGGTGCACCGCGGCGCGGGCGGGTCGGGGCACCGGCTGCTGGTGGGCTCGGCCGAGCAGGTGGCCGACGACCTCGAGCAGTGGTTCCGCGCAGGTGCCGCCGACGGCTTCACCGTGATGCCCGCCGACACGTCCGTCGACTTCGAGGCGTTCGCCCGGCTCGTCGTGCCGATCCTCGTGGAGCGCGGCCTGTTCGAGCCCGCCGCCGTCGGCAGCACCCTGCGCGAGCGGCTGGGCGTCGGCGGGCGGTGAGGCAGGACGCTCGGCCTGATCGGTTCAACGGGCATCTCGACGCCTCTGGGCCGGTGGCCGCGCAGGCGACGTGCCCCGGCGTCGGGTGGCGGTGATCAGCACGTCGACCAGGCGGACGAGGTCGCGGGCGCCGGACGCGTCGCCGGCCCGGCGCACGACGGTGAGCAGCGGTGTGGCGAGGTCGAGCACGACGAGGTCCCGGCGGAGGACGAAGGACACGCCGAGCAGGGCCGCGCGGGCGTTGCCGTCCGGGAACGGGTGCACGAACGCCACGTCCAGGTAGACCCGGGCGGCGCGGGCCGGCAGCGGGACTCGTGGATCGGTCGCCTCGACGAGGCACTGCGAGAACCTCTGGCGGGTCGTCCGTCCGAGTCCGTAGCGCTCGCGTCCGCCCTTCGCGTAGGCGTCACCGGTGCGGAAGCCGACCTCCGGGACGCCGAGGACCACGGCCTGCCAGCGGGCCAGGAGCTCGAAGGTGAGATCCCCGCCCGCGGCTGCGGCCTCGCCGGCGCTGGACAACGCCGCCTCCAGCCGGGCCGCGCGTACGGCGTCGTGCGCCGCCGTGGCTCGCACGTGGTCGAGGAACCCGTCGCGCTGTCCGCCGACCGGACCGGTGACGACGTCGGCCGCCGTGGACCACGGCACCTGGTCGCGGACGCGCCACCAGTCGAGCAGGTGGTCACGCACCGGGCCGCCGTGCGACGCTCGCGGCGAGCCGCCCGGCCACCCCGGCCACCACGGACGGCTCCGGCGACGACCAGCTGCGGAACCGGCCGCCGATGGCGTCGTCCAGCAGCCTCGCGTGCTGCTCGTCCGGCACGCCCGCGGCGGACAGGAACCAGCCGAGCACGAGCTGGCAGTGCACGTACCAGGCGCTCTCCGCCTCGGTTCGCTCGACCACCACGGTGACGAGGTGCGCGACGGCGCGCTCCCAGACCTCGAGCACCTCGTGCTCGGTGGCCCCCACCGGCATCGGCAGGAACTGGTCGAACCGTGCGCCGAGGTGCTCGAGCCAGGACCGCCACTCGACCAGGGCAGCGGCGACCGTGGCGAGGGTCGCGCGCGGCGTCGTGATCGAGTGCTCCGGGCAGCACCAGGCGACGACCGGCCCGCCGTCGACATCGCCTTCTCCGTGCGCCCAGCGCCAGCCCGAGGCCCAGCGGCCGTAGTGGTCCGTGAGGTCCCGATCCATCGCGTCGACCCACGCAGCCTGGGCCGTCGAGCGCTTCGGTGCGACGGCGTCACGGCGCGGCCGGCCGGGCGGCCGGCCCGGCACGCGCGCCGCGGCGGGCAGGCGCCGGATCACCGCCGGTGCTGCCGTCGGGTCGAACGCGTGCCGCGCGGGGTCGACCTCCGCCCACCTCAGGGTGTGCGGGTGCGTGGGGAGCGCGGGCGAAGGCTGGGTGCGGGACTCGTACACGGTCGCCAGTATCGACGAGGACATGCACAGCGCGGGAGGCCTCCACCCCGTCGATGGCCGCGTGCGCCGCGTGAGCAGGCGAGGAGTCCCAGGTGGAACAGCGATCCACGGACTTGCGCGTGACGGAGTGCATGTTCGACCTGGCCCAGTTCCACATCGCGGGTTCGTCCCGGCGCGTCGGGTAGATCGGGTAGGTGCACCACCGCCACCATCGCAGCCCGCACCCTGCGGCACCTGGCGCTACCCAGATGGAACCCACACCACGCGCCTGAGGGGGAGCAGCGGGCGGGCGACCGCCCTGTCGTCACCCGACGTCGACCCGCCTGACCGCCGCGGTCCGGTCCGTCGTCTGCGCGACCAGCGGCAGCGACCGCACGCTGCGGAACTCGCGACGGTGCCCGTCGACCGGGTCGGTGAACGCGAGCCCGGCGGCGAGCAGCTGCAGCGGCTCACGGAAGTCGTCGAGCGCCACCTCGCGCACCACCGGGTACAGCGGGTCGCTGACGATCGGGATGCCCAGCCCGGCCAGGTGCAGGCGCAGCTGGTGCGTGCGGCCCGTGCGCGGTGTCAGCCGGTAGACCCCGTGCCCGTCGACCCCGTCCCCGTCGACCTCGTGCCCGTCGACCTCGTGCCCGTCGACCTCGTGCCCGTCGACCTCGTGCTCCAGCTCGACGCGCGTCTCGGCGTTGACGGGGGCGCCGGGCACGACCTCGGCGCGCGGGGTGCCGCGTTCCTTGCGGAGGTGGTTGCGCACGACCGTCGGCAGCTCCAGGTCCGGGCGCAGCGGCGCGAGCGCCTGGTACGTCTTGTCGACCGCGCGCCGCTCGAAGGCCGTCTGGTAGGCACCGCGCCAGCGCTGCTCGGTCGCGAGCAGGAGGAGCCCGGAGGTCACGCGGTCGAGGCGGTGCAGCGGCGAGAGCTCCGGCAGGTCCAGCTCGGCACGCAGCCGGACCACGACGCTCTGCACCACGTGCCGGCCCCGCGGGATGGTCGACAGGAACGGCGGCTTGTCGACGACGACGAGGCGCTCGTCGCGGTGCACGACGTGGATCGGGCCGGGCACCGCCGGCTCGTCGCGCAGGTCGCGGTGGAACCAGACGTGCCGTGCGGGCGCGTACGGGTCGTCGTCGCGCAGGGCGCGGCCGTCCTCGTCGACGAAGCGTCCCTGCGTGAGCATCCCCGCCACGTCGACGTGGTCGGGGAGACGGTGGCGCAGCCACGCGCCCATCGTCGGCCAGGGGTCGGGGGTGGTGGGTGTGCGGGGCGGGGTGCACAGGCGGGCGGCGGCGAGGCCGTGGCGTGCCGGCAGCGGTGAGCGGGGTGGCACACGTCGATCGTACGAGGCGCCGCCCGACGCCGTCGGCGGCCGGACCCGGGAGCGAGCGTCCCGGGTCCGGCCGGCGGAGCGTGCGTGTCGCGGCGGTCAGCGCCGGAACGTCAGGCTGTTGATCGACACCTTCTGCGCACCTGTCGAACGCGTCATCGGAAGACCCTCGCCAAGGGCGACCGCGGCCGCTTCGCTGGCCTTCCCGCAATCGTCCAGGTCGTCACCAGGCTCGAACTCCAGCGAGCTGGATGGCGACCCAGGTGAGTGAGGTCCTCAGGTGACGAAGTACCACGCAAGCTATTCGGACGGCGTCACCAACGTGTCGCCACGCGTCCGACTCCTGACTGCCATCCGACGCCGACGGACCCGCCGCACCACCCACCACGCCGCGACTGCTGAGACGGCGACGATGAGAACTGCGTGCAAGGTCGACGGCTTACCAGTGAGAGCAAGCACCGTGGACAGTGCAACGGAGAGGGCGAAGGTGATCAGCGCCCACAGAGCCACTGCGCCAAGTGCCTTCATCGCGGCTACTCACCCCAAGCGAGACTCGTCGACCCGTTCCCTGAGATGGTGACCTTACCCCACGGATAGTAGTTGAAGGCGAAACCAGTCTTGATGACGACGCATGCTGGATGTACCCCTGCGTGTGGACGACGCGACTGTTTCCTGCTCCGTTCACGGAGTTGACGGTGTTGGCATTCACGACCTGGTAGATCAGATCGAGATCGGTGAAGTAGCCGTAGTTGTTCGTGACGCTCGTCACCCGGGTGCAGTCCCAGCAGCAGTCGCCTCGCGTCCGGTACGTGTACACCAGTGTCCTCGGAGGCGAGGTGTACCAGTGGGAAGAGCGGTCCACGGACTTGCACGAGACGGCGTCGACGCCAACGCCGGCCGGACCCGGGAGCGAGCGTCCCGGGTCCGGCCGGCGTAGCGTGCGTGTCGCGGCGGTCAGCGCCGGAACGTCAGGCTGTTGATCGACACCTTCCCGGTCGTGGTGATGTGGACGTCCTGCGTGCCCGTCGGCTTCGGCCAGCACGAGTTCGACTTCAGGTGGTAGCTGCCGTTGCCGTCGGGGTAGACGGTGCACGCCGGGGACGCTGTGGCGCTGCCGATGCGGATCTGGACGTTGACGCCCGGGGCGGCACCGCCCACGCGGAGCTCGACGCCACCGGCGCCGGCGCTGCCGAACGGCACGTTGTGGAACACGATGCGCCCGCCCGAGCCGGTGAACGTGACGACCTCGCCGCCGTCGGCGGACGCCTTGGTCACGTCCGTGCCGGAGTCGTAGGACTCCGCCTGGATCGTGGCGTAGGGGTCACGCGTCCCGGGAGCCGCGGTCGGGGTCGGGGTGGGCGCCGGTGTCGACGTCGGTCGCGGGGTCGCGGTCGGCGTGGGGGTCGGCCGCGGGGTCGCGGTCGCCGTCGGGGTCGGGCCGGGGTTGCCCGTGCTGCTCGGGTTGTAGATGCGGAAGTTGCCGCTCGCGTGCAGCAGCGCCATGTAGTTCAGCAGCCCGTCGTAGTACCGGTACTGCCCGGTCGACGGCTCGAGGTTCCACAGCGCCTCGACGAACTTCCAGGACCGCGCGTGCGTGGCGGACAGCGACGCGGCGCCGTTGGAGGCGATCAGGCCCGGCGAGCGGTCGCTCGACAGGGGGTTGCCGGACAGCGAGTACTGGTTGACGTAGGCGTTGACGCCCTGCGACTCGAAGAAGGCCTGCATCCTGTCGGTGCGGGTCCTGGCGTTCGCGTCGGCGGCCCACCAGGCGTAGTCGACGGCCCAGTTCACCGACGTGCGCCAGGCGTCGAAGCGGAACTCGCCGTGCCCGCCGGTGTTGTTCGGCCTCCCGTCGAACTCCGCGTAGTCCGGGTTCAGACCCGTCGTGGCGTGGGTCGACTGCGTGAAGTACTGGCGGCTGCGTGTCGCGGCGTCCTTCCAGAACTGGCGGTCGGCGGCCTGGCCGCCGTTCCAGCCGGTCGCCCACCGTGCCCACAGCTCGTAGAAGGCGGGGAGGTGGTACGAGGGGTCGGAGAACTTCGCCGAGCTCGCGTACGGCACGAAGACGACGGCCTTCTCGGTGCGGTCGAACATGTTGGTGACGCTCTCGACGACGCCGCCGTTCATGTCCTCCTTGTGGAGCATGGTGTCGAGGATCGCGTTCGCCTCGGCGGTGTAGTTGTAGATCCCGCTGCCGTTGCCCCAGCGGTGGCCCGCGAAGAACAGCGCGGTCGCGAAGTACTCCTCGCCGTCGGACGCGGGGTTGTTGTCGACGCACGACCCGCTGAAGCTGGCCTGCCAGCAGAAGTAGCCGGCGCGCGGGCCCGTCGTGTGCTGCATGTTCGACTTGGCCCAGTTCCACATCGCGTCGAACTCGGTCTTCTTGTTCATCTGGACGGCGATCATCATGCCGTAGCTCATGCCCTCGGACCGGACGTCGTTGTTCCCGGTGTCCTTGATGTACGCCTTGGCGCCGTGGGAGTTCGAGCCGTCGGCGTAGTACAGCCGCTTGGTGTCGTCGGTGCCCGTGAAGAAGCTCGTCCAGTAGGTGTTGAGCTTGGCCGTCACCGCCGCGTCCGTGATCGAGGAGTCCCACTCCTTGAACAGGTTGCGGTACACGCCGCTGGCGTAGGCACCGGTCGACGGCGGGTTGGGCGCAGGCGGGGGCGTGGGCGTCGGCCCCACGTACGACAGCGTGTACTGGTCGACCAGCGTGTCGTTCTGCCCGTTGTCCGTCTCGAGCCTGAGCCGGATCTCCTTCGCCCCGGCCGACGCGACGTCGAACGTGGCGGCCTTGTCCGTGTAGGCCGTGCCGGTGAACGTCAGGGCGGCGACCCGCTCACCGCCCACGAGCACCGAGATGCCCGCGGTGTTGCTCGCGGTCGACGCGCCCGTCACGACGATGCTGTACCGGCCGGCCTGGGGGAACGTGTAGGACGTGTACGTGCTGTCGTTGTTGCAGTAGTAGACGGCGCGGGTCTGGTCGAGGCTCGTGCACCCGCCGCCGTTGGTCATGGCCTCGGCCTGCGTGGTGACGAGCAGCGTGGCGGCCTGGGCCGGCTCGGTGGGCGTCGTGGTGATCACGGTCGCCGCGAGCACCCCGGCGAGGCCGAGGGCGAGCGTGCGCCTGCGTGGTGGACGGTGGGACATGGGGGACTCCAGACTCGGCATTGAGTGTGGCGGTGACCGGTCACGTCGTTGTGCCGGGGTGTCTCACGGTGGGCGCAGGGCGCCGCGGACCGGCACGGAGACTATCGGACGAATGTCCGAAACTCCATGGTTCGTCCCGGTGGTGACCGGGGTCCGGGGGCCGTGCGTGCCCGGGACGCGACGACGGCGCCGCACCCGAGGGTGCGGCGCCGCCGGCGTCATGCCCGGCGCGGGGCCGGTGGGTCGGAGCGGATCAGCTGCAGGTCAGCGTGCCCCCGCTGGGTGCGTTGCCCTGACCGATGAAGCCGAAGCTCGTCGACTGGCCGGATCCGAGGGAGCCGTTGTACGGCGCGTTCGTCACGACGCTGCCGGACACCTGGCCGTTCCAGACGTTGTTGGTCGAGACGCCGCCCGGCAGGGTGACGCGCCATCCGCTGATCCCCGACGAGCCGGCCGTGACCGTCACGTTGCCCTGGTAGCCACCGGGCCAGCTGCTCGAGACCGTCAGGGTCGCGGAGCAGGCGCCGCCCGGGTTCGGGTTCTGGGTCGGCGTCGGGTTCTGGGTCGGCGTGGGGTTCTGCGTGGGAGTGGGGTTCTGCGTCGGCGTCGGGTTCTGCGTCGGCGTCGGGTTCTGGGTCGGCGTCGGCGTGACGCCGCCGTTCAGCGTGTCGAGGACCGCGTTGTAGGCGGCCTTCTTGTTGCCCTGGCTGTCGAACAGCAGCGGGGTGCCCGACGAGCGCCACGAGTCGCTGTCACGCAGGCCCCACACCGTGATGCCGGTGCAGCGGGTGACGGCGAGGCAGTCGGCGACGACCTTGGCGTAGGTCTCGGCCTGCGTCTGGCCCGAGCCCTCGATGTCGAGCTCGGTGATCTGGACGTCCACGCCCAGGGCCGCGAAGCTCGACAGCGTCGTGCGGTAGTTGCTCGGGTACGGGCTGCCCGAGTTGAAGTGCGACTGGAGGCCGACGCAGTCGATCGGCACACCGCGGGCCTTGAAGTCCCGGACCATGCTGTACACGGCCTGGGTCTTCTCCCAGTTCCAGTTGTCGGTGTTGTAGTCGTTGTAGCAGAGCTTGGCGCCCGGGTCGGCCGCACGCGCGGCGCGGAACGCCGCCTCGATCCAGTCGTCACCGGTGCGTTGGAGGTTGGAGTCGCGGCGGGCGCCGGAGGAGCCGTCGGCGAAGGCCTCGTTCACGACGTCCCACGAGTGGATCTTGCCCCTGTAGTGCGTCGCGACCTGCGTGACGTGGTTGAGCATCGCCGCCCGCAGCGCGGTGCCGGACATGTTCTGCATCCAGCCGGGCTGCTGCGAGTGCCACGCGAGCGTGTGCCCGCGGACCGTCTTGCCGTTGGCCAGCGCCCAGTCGACGATGCGGTCGCCGTTGGTGAAGTTGAACTGGTTCTGCGACGGCTCGGTCGCGTCCAGCTTCATCTCGTTCTCGGCCGTCACCGAGTTGAACTCGCGGTTCGCGATGGTCGAGTAGGTCGAGTCGCTGAGCTTGTTCGCGGCGATCGCCACGCCGAAGTAGCGGCCGCGGTCCGCGGCCGCGTCCTTGAGCGTCGAGCCGGCGGCCTGAGCGGGGACGGCCACGGCGGCGGTCACCGCGAGAGTCAGGACCGCGACGGCTGCTGCGCCACGAGCGCCGTGGCGCCTGCGCCGGAGCGTGGATGGGGGGGTCATCGTTCCTCCTAGATCAGCCGAGCGCCGGTTCACCTGTGAGCCGGTCGGCGTGGGCCACCTTGAATCAGCCGAGCACCGGATCGACGGCGAGCCGGTTGGCGAGGGCCACTCTTCGGCCCGGGGGGGTGCCCGTCAACGGACATAAACGTTAAATGTTTCGCTGAGACGTCCGATAGTGCGACGTCCGAGCCCTGTCGTCACGGGCGGCGTGACCGGTCGGCCGACCGTGCCCGGGTGGACCGTCCGCGTCCTCCCGGTGAGCCCGGGACGTCGGCACGTCAGCGGCCCGACACCTCCCGGGCGGCCTGCTCGACGCGTGCCCGGTACGCGGCCCACTCCTCCTGGCTGCGGCCCGGCACGTTCGGGTCGCCGGCGACGAGACCGGTCCGCCCGTCGAGCTGCTCGCGCAGGACGTCGGCGTGCCCGGCGTGGCGGGCGACCTCCGCGAGCAGGTGGACGAGCACCTGGTGCAGCGTCACGTGCCGGCGGTCGCCCCACCACGGGACGTCGCCGACGGCGTCGAGGGGCAGCGCGTCGACCGTCGCGTCGGCGTGCTCCGCGGAGTGCTGCCACAGGTCGAGGACCGACGCGCGGCTCTCGTCCGCCGGGACCCACATGTCGGCGTCCGGGTCGGCGCCGTCGGCGTACCAGGGGAGGGGGTCGCGCGGGCTCGGGCGGCCGAACACCTCCCCGAGGTAGCCGAGCTGGACGCTCGCGACGTGCTTGACGAGGCCCAGCAGGTTCGTGCCCGTCCCGGTGAGCGGACGGCGCGCGTCGTACTCGTCGAGCCCGTCGAGCTTGTCGACCAGGCCCTCGCGCTGGCGGCGCAGGTACCGGTGCAGCACGTCCTTCGCGTCGGTGTCCATGGCGACCACCGTGCCACCTCGGGACCGACGCGCGCGCGGCTCGGGCACGGGCCGGTCGAGCCGCGCGCGCCCGCTCCGAAGGGATTCGCAGGATGGTCCGTCCGACGTGGCCGGGTTGTCATGGCACCGGCGGCCCGCCGGCCGTCGATCGGCTCCACGTCGGGAGACCCCGTGCGACGGTCCACCCTCGCCGCGCTCGTGACCGCCGGCCTCGCCGCCTGCGCCGTCGTCCTGGCGCCGTCCGCCACCGGGCCGGCTGTCGCGGCGCAGACGGAGCTGTGCGAGAAGTACGAGTACGCCTTCGTCTCGGACGACCGCTTCGTCGTCTCCAACCAGGTGTGGGGCGCCACCACGCCGCAGTGCGTGACGGCCCGCGACGGCGGCTTCACGATCGCGTCCGAGGCGCACGACAACCCGCCCACCGACATCCCGGCCGCCTACCCGGACATCTTCGCGGGCTGCCACTGGGCGCGGTGCACGCGTGGCAGCGGACTGCCGATGGCGATGTCCGACCCCCGGTTCGCGAGCATCACGACCGGCGTCGACGTCACCGTGCCCGAGGGCGCCGGCATCTACAACGTCGCCTACGACGCCTGGTTCGACCCCACACCGCGCACCGACGGCCAGCAGACAGGCGCCGAGCTGATGATCTGGCTCGAGCACGAGGGCGGGGTGCAGCCCGTCGGCGTGCCCGTCGGCACCGTGGAGCTCGCGGGGGCGACGTGGCAGGTGTGGTTCGGCACCTCCGGCTGGAACGTCGTCTCCTACGTGCGGACGACGCCGACGCGCTCGATCGACCTCGTCTTCTCGGACTTCACGTCCGACGCGATCGCGCGCGGCTACATGGAGGAGGCCTGGTACCTGACCAACATCCAGGCAGGCTTCGAGGTGTGGCGCGACGTCGTGGGGCTCTCGGTCGACGACTTCCGGTACGCCGTCGACCTGGAGGCGACCCCGTCCCCCACGCCCACCCCGTCCCCCACGCCCACCCCGTCCCCCACCTGTGTCGTCGAGGCGACGGTGGTGAGCCGGTGGCCCGACGGCTTCCAGGGCAGCATCACGCTGCGGAACACGGGCCCGGCCGCCTGGGACCGCTGGGTGCTCTCGGTGCCCGAGCGGCCCGGGCAGAGCGTGACCCAGGTGTGGAACGCCTCGCTCCTCACGGGGGCCGGTGCGCTGACCTTCCGTGACGCGGGGTGGAACGGTCGCGTCCCGCCGGGTGGGACGACGCAGATCGGCTTCCTCGGCCGTCTCGCGCCCGGGCAGTCGTTCGACGTCACCGGCGCCACCGTCGACGGCACGGCGTGCGGCACCTGACGTCCCGTGCGCGGACCGGTCCGCGCACGACGGTCAGCCGACGAGGGCCGCCGCCCGCCCCCCGCGCGCCGGGACCGGCAGGCCCAGGTTGTCGCGCAGGGTCGTGCCCGTGTAGTCCGTGCGCAGCGAGCCGCGCTCCTGCAGCAGCGGCACGACGCGGTCGACGAACTCGTCGAGCCCGTGCGGCACGACGTTCGACGTCACGACGAACCCGTCGGAGCCGTCGGTCTGCACGAACTCGTCGATCTGCTCCGCGACCTGCGCGGGCGTGCCGACGAGGTCCACGCGTGTGAACTGGTCGATCGCGACCTGCCGCAGCGACCAGCCGTGCGTGTCCGCCAGCGCGCGCAGCCGTGCGACCCGGCCGCGGCGGTCAGGGTCCAGCAGCGTGCGGCCCTGGATGAACGGCGGCGCGTCGAGGTCGGGCTCGACGTCCGGCAGCGGGCCGGCCGGGTCGTACGCGGACAGGTCCCGGTTCCACACCTGCTCCAGGAGGACCTGTGCGGTCCGGCCGTCGACCTGCTGCTCGCGCACCCACCGGGCGTGCTCGTGGGCGTCGGCCGCGGTGTCGCCGAGCACGTACGCGGCACCGGGCAGGACCTTGACCTCGTCGGGCCGGCGGCCGAGCCTTGCGACGCGCGCCTTGACGTCCGCGTAGTACTCCCGCGCCTGCGGCAGGCGGGAGAACGGGGAGTAGATCGCGTCCGACGAGCCTGCGGCGAACTCCCGACCCTGGTCGGACACGCCCGCCTGGAACACCACGGGCCGGCCCTGCGGCGAGCGCGGCACGGTGAAGCGTCCGGAGATCGTGAACTGCGGACCGGTGCGCGAGAACGCGCCGACGTCCCGCGAGCGGACGAACCGGCCGGTCGCCTTGTCGGCGACGACCTCGTCGTCGGCCCACGTGTCCCACAGCTCGCGCACGGTCGCGACGGCCTCGGCGGCGCGCTCGTACCGGTCGGCGCGGTCGAGGAACCCGCCGCGGCGGAAGTTCTGCCCGGTGAACGCGTCGAACGACGTGACGACGTTCCACGCGGCCCGCCCGCCGGACAGGTGGTCGAGCGACGCGAGCTGCCGCGCGAGCTCGTACGGCTCGTTGAACGTCGCGTTGAGCGTCCCGACGAGCCCGAGGTGCCCGGTGACGGCCGCGAGCGACGCGAGCAGCGGCAGGGTGTCGGGCCTGCCGATGACGTCCTGGTCGAAGATCTGCCCGTCGCGCTCGCGCAGCGCCAGCCCCTCGGGGAGGAAGAAGAAGTCGAACCGCCCGCGCTCGGCGGTGCGGGCGACGTGCTCGAACGTCGAGAAGTCGACCTGGCTGCCCGCGTCGGGGTGGCCCCACAGGGTCTGGTGGTTCACGCCCGCGTGGTGGGCGCCGAGGATGATCTGCTTGCGGCTCACGGTCCCGGCTCCCGTCTCAGGCGTGCGTGGCGTAGCGGTGGGGCACGTCGGTCGGCAGGCCGAGCAGCCCCCGCAGGCTGCCGGCGTCGTACGCGGTGCGGGACAGCCCGCGGCGGCGCAGCTCGGGTGCGAGGTCGGACGCGACGAGCGCCAGGTCGTCCGGCAGGGTCGCGGGGCGCAGCCGCACGCCGTCGTAGCCGAGCGACCGCCAGTGCTCGACGCGGTCCGCGAGGTGCGTGGCCGAGCCCGCGAACACGCCCGTGTCGGTGACCCACGTCGCTCCCGCGGTCGCGTCGAGCCGCCCCAGCCGGTCGACCCCGGTGACCGTGGGGGAGTCGAGCGCGACGACGACGTCCGCCCACACCTGCAGCGGCACCGTCCGGTCCTCGCGCGCCTCGGCCTCCCGCACCTCGCGCAGGATCCGTGCCGCGTCGTCGTCGGAGAACGGCGTCACCAGCACGACGTCGGACGCGCGCGCCGCGAACGCGTACGGGATCGGCTGGTGCGCGAGCGACACGACCACGGGCTGCCCCTGCGGCGGACGCGGCGTGATCGACGGCCCGCGCACCGAGAACCAGCGGCCCTCGAAGTCGACCGTGTGCAGCTTGTCGCGGTCCACGAACCGGCCCGTCGCGGTGTCGCGGATCTCCGCGTCGTCCTCCCACGAGTCCCACAGCCGCCGGACCACCTCGACCGCGTCGGCGCCCTCGTCGAACAGGTCCTGGATGCCCGCGACGACGGCGGGGTCGGTCAGGTCGAACGGGAACGGCAGGTCGGGGAACGTCCGTCGCCCGAACAGGCCGGCCTGGTACGCGCCGCCGCTGACGCGCACCTGCACGCCCGCGAACCCGCCGCTCGTGCGGTCGAGCGTCGCGACGGCCTTCGACACGTGGAACGGCTCGGTGTGCGTGAGCGTCACGGTCGGCACGAGCCCGATGCCGCGCGTCACGGGCGCCAGGTACGACGCGACCAGCAGCGCGTCGAGCCGGCCGCGCACCTGGTCCGTGCGGTCGTCGGGGGACCACGGGTCCGCGGACTGCAGCGCGAACGAGTCCTCGATGGTCACGAGGTCGGCGACCGCGTCCTGCGCGAGCCCGACCAGGTCGCGCCAGTAGGCGGCGGTGAACAGCGCGTCGGGCCGGGCCGTGTCCTCGCGCCACGCCGCCGGGTGCCACCCGGCGCCGTCGAGACCGATGCCGAGCCGGAACGGACGGACCTGCGACACGCGACCACCTCCGCGGGGCCCGCGGGCCCGCTCGTGCTTGCCCGGCGGGGTCCCGCACGGGCCAGGTCGTCACCTGGGAGCACCCGCCGCACGTGGGGGTTGCCGACCGGCCGGCCAGGGCGTCAGGGCCGGTCTCATGACCTTGGCCGGGACGTTAGCGACGACGGGCGCGCGATCAAGACCTCGCCCGCGTCGTCTCGTCAGCCGGACGCAGGTCGCCGGCTCCAGCGGATAGCTGTAGTTCCGCCTGCTCTGGTCAGACCTGACCAGGGTGCGTGGTCCGGGTGGACGCGCGCTCCTGACCGGCCGTCGGCGGTGACGGCCCTGCGCACGGTCGACCAGGTCCCCGGAGGCGGCGGCGTACCCGGAGCTACGATGGCGCGGTGCCCGGGCTGCGGCTGACCGACCGGTCCGCGGCGACGTGAGCACGCGGACGTCGTCGCCCGACCGACGCACGCTGCCGCTGCTCGCGGCCGACGCGGTCGAGGTGCCCTGGGTCATCGCGGAGATGGGCGAGCAGCTCCAGCAGGACACGAGCTGGGAGGCGCACTCGCACCCCACGCACGAGCTGCTGTGGAACGAGCGCGGCGCGTCGACGGCCATGGTCGGCGCGCGACGGTGGACGATCACGCACGCGCACGGTCTGTGGATCCCGGCGGGTGTGGTGCACACGGGCGTCGCGTCGGCCGGCACCCACTACCGGGCGGCGCAGTTCCGCGCGCGGTCGGTGCGGCCGATCGCCGACGTGCCGGTGGCCGTGGCGATCACGCCGCTGCTGCGCCTGCTGCTCGAGCGTCTGCAGGACGAGGCCCTGCCTGCCGGGTCCCGCGCCGTGACCGAGGCGATGGTGCTCGACGTCCTCGCACCCGCTCCGCACGAGGTGGCGCTGACGGTGCCGCCGTCGCGGCTGCTGCAGCCCGTCGTGGCGGCGGTGCTGCGGGACCCGCGCGAGCGTCGCACGCTCGCGGACTGGTCGGACGAGCTGGGGGTGCACCCGCGGACCGTGACGCGGGAGTTCCGCCGTCACACGGGCCTGGGGTTCGCGCAGTGGGTCACGGCCGCGCGGGTGCAGGAGGCGGTCGCGCTGCTCGCCGACGGTGTCGACGTCGGGGAGGTCGCCCGGTGCACGGGGTTCTCGTCGGCGACGGCGTTCGGTGCGGCGTTCCGCCGGGTCACGGGGCTGCGGCCGTCGGAGTACCGGCCCGGCGGCGGCCCGGCCGGTGTCCGTTCCGATGGAACGGGCGGCAGTTCCACGTGATTGCGACGAGCGTCCAGCTCGATTACCGTAAGGTAAGCCTGCCCTAAGCGTCAGGTGGAGGTGGCTCGCGGCCGTGCGCCGCGGCCGAGCCTCGCCCCTGCCCTCCTCCCCAGAGCGGAGCACATCGTCATGCGTTCACCCAGGATCGTCGCCGTCGCGACGGCAGCCGCCGTCGCGCTCGGGCTCGCGGCCTGCAGCACCACCGCGGAGACCGGGAGCGAGCCCTCCGCGGCGACCACCGGCGACGGGTCCGGTGCCGCCGAGTTCCCGATCACCATCGAGCACGCGCTCGGCACGACGACCATCGAGGCCCTGCCCGAGCGGGTGGCGACGGTCAACTGGGCCAACCACGAGGTGCCCCTCGCCCTCGGCGTCGTCCCCGTCGGCATGGCCGCGGCCAACTTCGGCGACGACGACGGCGACGGTCTGCTCCCGTGGGTCGAGGAGAGGCTCGAGGAGCTCGGTGCCGAGACGCCCGTGCTCTTCGACGAGACCGACGGCATCGACTTCGAGGCCGTCTCCGACACCGCCCCGGACGTCATCCTCGCCGCGTACTCGGGCCTCACGCAGGAGGACTACGACACCCTGAGCGAGATCGCCCCGGTCGTGGCCTACCCCGAGACGGCGTGGGCCACCCCGTGGCGCGAGATGATCCAGCTCAACAGCGAGGCCATCGGCCTCGGCGCGCAGGGCGACGCCCTGATCGCGGAGATCGAGCAGGAGATCGCGGACGTCACCGCGCAGCACCCGCAGCTGGCCGGCGCGGCCACGATGTTCCTCACGCACGTCGACGAGTCCGACCTGAGCCAGGTCAGCTTCTACACCAGGCACGACACCCGTGCGCTGTTCTTCGAGGACCTCGGCCTGGCCACGCCGGGGAGCATCGCCGACGCCTCGGCCACCACCGACAAGTTCGCGCTGACCGTCAGCGCGGAGCAGGTCGACACGTTCGCCGACGTCGACGTCATCGTCACCTACGGCGGTGCGGACCTCGTCGCGGTCCTCGAGGCCGACCCGCTGCTGTCCCAGATCCCCGCCGTCGCGAACGGCGCGATCGTCTCCCTGCCCGGCTCCAGCCCGGTGGGCACTGCCGCGAACCCGACACCGCTGGCCATCTCGTGGGTGCTCGACGACTACGTCGCGCTGCTCGCCGAGGCCGTCGACAAGTCGAGGTGACCGTCACCGCGTCCGCGCCGGTCGTCGCCTCGGTGCGGCGGCCGGCGCGGGTCCGCGTGATGTGGCTCGCCGTGGTCGTGGCCGTGCTGGCGCTGCTCATGCTCGCGTCGGTGGTGTTCGGCTCGCGGACCGTCGGCTGGGAGGACATCGTCGCCGGCCTGGGCGGGTCCGTGGACGGCATCGACCAGGCCGCCGTCGCCAAGCGGGTCCCGCGCACTCTGCTGGCGGTGGTCGTCGGCGCCGCGCTCGGGCTGGCCGGCGCCGTCATGCAGGGCGTCACGCGGAACCCGATCGCCGACCCGGGGATCCTCGGGGTCAACATGGGCGCCTCGCTCGCCGTCGTGACCGGGATCGCGTGGTTCGGCCTGTCGTCCGCCACCGGCATGGTGTGGACGGCGATCGTCGGTGCGGGCGTGGCGGCCGTGTTCGTCTACACCGTGGGGTCCCTCGGACGGGGCGGTGCCACACCGCTCAAGCTCGCCCTCGCGGGTGCGGCCACGTCGGCGGCCTTCGCGTCGTTCATCAGCGCCGTCGTGCTGCCGCGCAACGACATCGCGGGGAACGTCCGCTCGTGGCAGATCGGCGGCGTCGGCGGGGCGACGTACACCGCCATCGGCACCGTGCTGCCGTTCCTGGCCGCGGGCCTCGTCATCAGCCTGCTCGCGGCACGCAGCCTCAACTCCCTCGCGCTGGGCGACGAGATCGCCGCGGGCCTCGGCGAACGCGTCGCCGTCGCGCGCGCGGGCGCGTCCCTGGGGGCCGTCCTGCTGTGCGGGGCGGCCACCGCCGCCGCGGGGCCGATCGGGTTCGTCGGGCTCGTCGTGCCCCACCTGTGCCGGATGCTCGTCGGCGTCGACCACCGGTGGCTGCTGCCGTTCTCCGCCCTGACGGGTGCGTGCCTGCTGGTCGCCGCGGACGTCGCCGGCCGGCTCGTCGCGCGCCCGTCCGAGGTCGCGGTCGGCATCGTGACCGCGCTCGTCGGGGCCCCGTTCTTCCTCCACGTCGTCCGCCGGCAGAAGGTGCGAGAGCTGTGACCACGACCGTCGCCCGCCCGCCGGACACCCCACCCGCGGCGTCGACCCTCGCGCTCGCCGAGCGCGTCGCGGCGGGTCGCACGCAGCGCCACCGGAAGCGCACGACCGTCGTCGTCGTGCTGACCGTGCTCGTCGTCGTGGTCTTCGCGCTGTCGCTCATGGTCGGCAGGACGTTCTACACGCCCCACGAGGTGCTGCAGGTCGTCCTCGGGCACGACGTGCAGGGGGCGTCCTTCACGGTCGGGCGGCTCCGGCTGCCGCGGGCCGTCCTGGCGGCCGTGGCCGGCCTGTGCTTCGGCCTGGCGGGCGTCGCGTTCCAGACGATGCTGCGCAACCCGCTCGCCAGCCCCGACATCATCGGCATCAGCTCCGGTGCGGGTGCGGCGGCGGCGTTCTCGATCGTGTTCCTGTCGCTGTCCGGCCCGCAGGTCTCCGCCGTGGCGATCGTCGCCGGCCTGGGCGTCGCGCTCGTGATCTACGTGCTGTCCTACCGCGACGGCGTCGCGGGGACCCGGCTGATCCTCATCGGCATCGGCATCACCGCGATCCTCGAGAGCCTGACGTCCTACGCGCTGAGCCAGGCGCCCGACTGGGACCTGCAGGAGGCGATGCGGTGGCTCACCGGCAGCCTCAACGGCGCGTCCTGGTCGCAGACGCTGCCCGTCCTCGCCGCGGCCGCGGTGCTCGGCCCGGTGCTCCTCGCGCAGTCGCGCTCGCTCGCGACGATGCAGCTCGGCGACGACGCGGCGTCGGCGCTCGGGACCAGGGTCGAGGTGGCGCGGATCCTGGTGATCGTCAGCGGTGTGGGGCTCATCGCGTTCGCGACGTCGGCGACCGGTCCGATCGCGTTCGTCGCGTTCCTCTCCGGCCCGATCGCCGCCCGGGTCGTCGGTCCGCACGGCTCGCTGCTGCTGCCCGCGGCCCTCGTCGGGTCGCTCCTGGTGCTCGTCGCCGACCTCGCCGGGCAGTTCGCCTTCGGCACCCGGTACCCCGTCGGCGTCGTCACGGGCGTGCTCGGCGCGCCGTACCTCGTCTACCTCATCGCCCGCACCAACCGCGCAGGAGGCTCCCTGTGACCACGTCCCACACGCTCCTGGTCGAGCGGCTCTCGCTCGGCTACCAGGACCGCGTCGTGATCGACGGCCTCGACCTCGCCGTCCCGCCGGGCAGGGTGAGCGTGATCGTCGGGCCGAACGCGTGCGGCAAGTCCACGCTGCTGCGCTCGATGTCGCGGCTCCTGGCACCGCGCGCCGGGCACGTCCTGCTCGACGGGCGCGAGGTCCACCACATGCCGGCCAAGGAGCTCGCGCGCACGCTCGGGCTGCTGCCGCAGTCGCCGATCGCCCCCGACGGCATCACCGTGGGCGACCTCGTCGGACGCGGGCGGCACCCGCACCAGCGCCTGCTCGCGCGGTGGTCGCACCAGGACGACCTCGCGGTCGCGGCCGCGCTCGAGGCGACCGACACCGCCGACCTCGTGGATCGCCCGGTCGACGAGCTGTCCGGCGGTCAGCGCCAGCGCGTGTGGATCGCGATGGCCCTCGCCCAGCAGACCGACCTGCTGCTGCTCGACGAGCCCACGACGTTCCTCGACGTCGCGCACCAGGTCGAGGTCCTCGACCTGCTGACCGACCTCAACCGCGAGCGCGGGACCACGATCGTCATGGTCCTGCACGACCTCA
>Ga0160438_1000108_pt1 | contig 35240 bp, 26 predicted proteins | sample HID1975K_E0MG_FD_108203 | JGI IMG/M metagenome (GOLD analysis project Ga0160438, IMG submission 108203) | Enriched soil microbial communities from UW Madison campus, WI, USA - HID1975K_E0 MG | ecosystem: Environmental > Terrestrial > Soil > Unclassified | place: USA: Madison, Wisconsin...
AGAATTTGTGCGCCAGATCGCGCGGTGAGATCATAATTGTAAATATCTGTACGGTACTGGGTGCGCCCATCTTCACCAACGAAAGCAGTCAGGTAGTAAAGGTTCACCGGGATGGTCTGACGAATGTTTACATACTTCGTACTGCCGTCTTTAAGCTGACTCGAAATCCGCGCATCGTTCCAGCCCGCATCCTGTAACAGCATATTTGCCAGCTCAGAAGCTTTGTTTACCCTCACGCAGCCTGAACTCAGCGCTCTTGCGTCTTTCTGGAACAAGTTGTGATTTGGCGTGTCATGCAAATAAATCGCATCAGAACTGGGCATATTAAACTTATAACGCCCTAACGAGTTCTGCGTGCCCGGTTTTTGCTGGAAGCGGAAAGGCAAATTGCTGGCCGTGATGGTTTCCCAGTCAACGCGCCACGGGTCGATAGATTCGGCATTGTTACTCCAGCCACGCAGTACGCTATAGCCGTGTCTTTCGAGATAGCCCGGGTCCTGGCGCACTTTTGGCAGAATGTCATTCCGCGCAAGCGTTGGTGGCACGTTCCATGGCGGGTTAACCACCACATTATTGAGCGCACTGCTCATCATCGGAGTTTTACGATCCGGGCGCCCAACAATCACACGCGAAGCCAATACTTCACTGCCGTTAAGGTAATAGCTCAGGGAATAGTTAGGAATGTTAACCATAATGCCGGTATCGAGTTTCTTCGGCAGCAAGCGCAAACGCTGAATATTTAACGCCACCAGCGATGCACGCTGCTGTGGTGTCACATTCAGCCAGTCGCGTGTTAGCGCACCAATTGCGCCATCAACACCCAGTCCCTGCCATTTCTGAAAGCGCTTAACCCCTTCAATCAGCTCTTTGCTATAGGAACTGCGAACAGCAGGTGCTGATTTCTTTTTCTTCCCGGCGACGGCATCTGGAACCTGTTGCGCGGTCTGGTCACTGTCTAACTGAATCGCTGACGGGCTAACCGCCGCAATGGTATCGCCTCTGCCCGAGCGCTCAGGCAGAGGAATAGATGGCTCATCTTGCAGCATACCGGTACGCGCAAGAATTTCACGCAGGGCTGGCACGTCGTTGCTCCACTGGCCAGGGCGCAGTGTTTCGCTCCCGGTCAATTGAGGCCAGGGGCGCGAGTCGCTCAGCAAGTGCACGAGCGATTGATGTAATTTGGCATATTGCGGATGCTGAGGCGCTAAGGTCTCAACAAAACTCACCAGCGTTCCTTGATCGACAGCCACCTGCCACTGGTTAATTACGGAAATTGGCGGGGTCTGCATCTTGTATGGCTTGGTGCTGTAAAGCCAGCGGTTGCCTTCGGTTGGAATACCGTACACAAATTGCAGATAGCCCATCATCGCATCAGATAAAACGATGTCGCGGCTCATACCGGTAACGGAGGGGTCGGTCAGCAACTCAACCCAGGTCGTAAATTGAGGCTGTATACCGGCTATGGCAAGTTCCGCGAGCTGTTGCTGGAAGGCCTTAACTGCATCGCGATTTTCCCACATCGGCTTCATTTCACGTGCGGCATAGAAGGCTGATAGCGCATTCAAATAAACCGGTGTGTAACCCGCAGGCAGATGCGCCACGAGCTGAGAGCGGCTTTGCGCGGCTGACATACCGGTAGAATTAAGCGGGAGCACGCCCACCATCGTGGCGGTAGCGGTTGATTGTGGTAATGGCTGGTCAGGTGAGCTGGCTGGTTCAATGCTTACAGCAGAGCTGTCAGAGGGAACTACCGCTGGCTCATCGGCCTGCGCCATAAACAGTGGAGCGAAACTGAGTGCCAGCCCGTAACCGAGCGCTGACAGTCGAAAACCGTGCGTTTTTTTTAGCAACATCCTTTGCCCCCTGTTTATACACATTACATTCCCCAGCTTTTAGCGCTGGGTTTTAAACTCAGTATATAAACAGCGAATATTATTTGCCCGTATAAATGTAAATAAAATTAAAGATTAAGAACTATCGAGAAAAGAAAACGCAGGCCGTAGCCCGCGATTATTTATGACGCATCTATTGTTCCGGCAACCGGTTCGGGAAGCGGCGGTGCAAAGCCTCGCAGCCCGACTACGTGTACGTGTTCGTGGTTCTGAACAACCTTACGTACCAGCTTATAAGTAGTGCCTTTTTCCGGGCTGATATTCTCTGGTGCCGCAATGATCAGTTGCATTTCAAGTCGTTCACACAGCTCAAATAACGTCGCAATGGACTTGGCATCCAGTCGTGCCGCTTCATCAAGGAACAGCAAACGGCATGGGGAAATGTCTTTTCCGCGCAGGCGGCGCGACTCTTCTTCCCAGCTTTGAACGACCATAACCAGAATTGACATCCCGGTACCGATGGCTTCCCCGGTAGATAACGCGCCACTTTCCGCACGCAACCAGCCATCTGAACCACGGTTAACTTCAACTTCCATTTCAAGATAGTTGCGATAATCCAGCAGTTCTTCGCCAATGGTCTGCGGCGTGCGCTGGCCCATATCGATTTGCGGATTCAGGCGTTGATACAGTTTCGCTAATGCTTCTGAGAAGCTAAGGCGGTTACTGTTGAACAAATCCTGATGCTGTTCATGCTGTTCTGAAAGCACATCCAGCAACATCGCATGGGTTTCACGCACGTTCACATTCAGGCGAACGCTGTTTACCTGGCCGAATGAAACGCTTTGCAGACCCTGATTGAGCATCCGAATACGGTTCTGCTCGCGCTGAATCGTCTTGCGAATGATATTCGCCACGCTGCGGGAACTGATCGCCAGTTTCTGCTCGCGTGAGGTCAATTCTTCAGTCAGACGGCTCAGTTCAATCTCCATCTGTTCGATGGCTTCAACTGGGTCGTCAGTACGGATAATATCCTGGCGGATACGCTCGCGAAGATGCTGGTAGACAGCCACAAAGAACTGAATTTTACGTTCAGGACGTTTAGGATCTTCAGACATACGCAGGACATCACGCAGATGCTCGTTATCCGCTACCGCCAGTCGCAAAGCACCCAATGCTTTATCCGAGATAGAACGCAGCTCGTCGCCGGTCACATACGCCAGTTCGCGGCGATGCAGACGGCGCTCAACCCCGTTCTCTTTCACCATACGCATGACGGCACACCAACCCGCTTTCGCTGTCACAACCTGTTCGCGCATTTCAAAATAGCTGCGCTCCAGTTGCTTCAGTTTACGCGTCAGGTTGCTCATTTCCGCTTCACACATCGTCAGCGCTTTTTCAAGCTGATTACGGCGAGAGCGGTTGTTGCTTAGCGCAGTATGCAGTTCGTCGCGACGCGCACGTGCGCGCTCTTCCGCACCGAGATCGGCACGAACCCCGATATCCTGTAACTCTTTATGGAGGTCGGTCAGCAGCTCTTTTTTAGTGTCAAAGGAGCTTTTCAGCGACGCCATTAGCTGGCTGAACTGACTCAATTGCTGAGCATGGCTGCGCAGCGCTTCACGTGAACGAGTACGTTCTGCTTCGGCCTGCTCAAGACGGTTACGCAATTTTTCATTTAAATCGCTGTTGCCATCAAGCATAGCGGCGGAATCTGAGTAGCTAAAGTGTGCGCGACGCTGCACAACTTCAGTCAACGCAAACGCCTGCTGACGCGCGTCACGCTGCACTTGCTGCGCGTATTGATAATCTTCTTTTAACTGCTCGAACTGTTCCGGATCGCTTTGCAGTACCGACGCCACTGCTTCGAGTTTCGCCAGCGGATTACCAAACTGATGAAGGAAACGAGCCGCTTCTTCCGCTTCGTCAAGACGCTCACGGATTTCATCACAACGGTCAGCCAGTGTTTCATCATTTAACAAACTAATGCGCGGCAACAGGCGGTTAAGTTGATCAACGCCTTCTTTAGCCTGATCGTATTGCTGGCGCTGTTGCTGATTGTCGTTTTCATGGCTGTTGATAGCACGTTCAACTTCGCCACGACGAGTGTTTAGCTGACGAATTTCCGCTTCCGGATCATCGTCAAATGCCACGCCCAAATGCTGGCCGATGAAGCGGCTGAATGACTGGTGCAAGCGCTGAGATTTCTGAACATCAAATGACAACGTTGCAAAACGTTCCGCCAGAGTTTCACGCTCTGCATGCAGCTTTTCGAGACGGTTTTCACGGGCCGCGCGACCAAACAATGGCAGCTGAGGCAAACGCGAATAGCGCCACTGGCGTTCGGCAGTTTTGACCAGAACCGCGGCATTTAGCTCTTCAACGGTGAAAACGCTGTCATCGAAGGAAGCCGGGTCCCCTTCAATTAAGTACAAATCTTCCGGGCAATCTTCGAGATTATCGAGTTGATCGCGCACTAACGATAAATCTGGCACCACAATGGCGTGACGCGATGGGCCATACAACGCAGAGAAGTACGGTGCGTCGTCGAGGCTGATGTCGTCATAAATTTCCGACAACAGTACGCCGCCAAACCGTTCAGCCAGCGCATTTAAACGTGAGTCTTCAGCACCGCCTGGTTGGCTGAGACGTTCGATTTCTTCATCGGTGGCACGCTTACGGGCGCCGACTTCATCACGTTCAACGGTGACTTCACGCTCGCGCTCAAGCAGTTGCTGCATATATTCAGTAACTTGCTGACTGCTCTCGAACTGCTCATGGCTTTGCTCACAAAGCTGAGTCAGGCTGGTTTGCGCTGCCAGCCAAATCGGTGCGCGCTGTTGCAGGCGTTTAATACGCGCCTGAATTTGCTCTTGTTCCTGACGCAAATTGGCACGCTGATCGCTGGCATCAGCAACGCGTTGCTGCAAGGTTTCGATGCGTTCAGAAAGCTCGTCATGCAACACTTCCAGATCTTCGGGATCGAAGTGTTTACCCTGACGTTTGCAGAACTCAGCAAACATCCGTTCAGCTTCTTGCTGCTCGCGAAGGCGCTGCTCGAGTTCGTTAAGACGAGCACGCAATGGCTGAACTTGTTCCATCAGGTGGCGCTGATTATTGCTGTCACGCAGTAATTCACGCGCAACGTTCCAGGCATCACTACGACTCACCGGGCCATTGATGGCCGTCACCAGCTGATAAGCATGCTCAAACTGGCTGTGCGCGGTTTGCGCCACACTCATTTTCTGCTCAAGATTGAGCAGATTCTCAGTGCTTTCCTGCTCTTTAGCCTGGAAGGTTTCCAGCCATTCTTCCGCACTTTCAGCGGTTAAATCTGGCAGATGGCACAGTGAACGCGCACGCTCGAGCGCCTGCAACGCTTGTTGGTACTGAATCGCGCGAGTTTGCTGCACATCAAGCGCTTGCTGGTAGTCGGCAAGCTGACTTTTCAGTTCATCAACTTCCAGCTCTGCGGCTTCGGCGCGGGCTTCGTTTTCTTCTTGTTGCTCAGAGGCTTCAGCAACAATTTCATTTTGTTCTTCGAGGCGCATTTGCAGTTCATCGAGGTCGGCTTCATAGCGCTCGATTTTTTCCTGCTGGCGAATCGCCGTTTGCACCAGGTTCAGGTGGTCACTGGCCGCCTGGTAATCTGTTTCCAGATCCCCTTCCGCACCGCTGTGTTCGCCAAGCTCGCGTGCCATTTCGACATGTTTGTATTGTTCCGCAGCCAGTTGCTTACGGCTGGTCAACAATTCACGACGGAATTCGAGCGCTTTATCCAGATGAATGCGGCGTTCGTTGGCATGACGCATGTAGTCTGCGGCCACGTAATTGGTGGCTTCAGAAATCAAATGCTTAAACAGGTCACGGTCTGATTGAGTGACGCGAATCGCTTCAAGCGTCATGCGGTTTTCACGCAAAGCCGCTTCCATATCCTGGAAGGCTTTACGCACGCCGCCGTTTTCAGGCAATAAATAGTCGCGCAGTGAACGGGTGATCGCGCTGGAAATCCCGCCGTAAAGCGAGGCTTCGATCAGACGGTAGTACTTGCTACGATCTGACGCACTGCGCAGACGACGCGCCACAATGCCCAAATCAAACATCAGCGAGTGGTAATCGGTAATCGAGTTGAACTGTTTAAACTGAACGCCGTCGATGGCTTCCACTTTATCTTTCAACTCTTGCAGGCTTAGTACGCGCGCCTGGCGTTCGTTGAGCGCTTCCGTCAGCAATTGTGTTGGCTGAATAGAAGTCGGCAGCCCCTGAATGGCGAACGGTTTGATGTCGACTTTGCGGTCGCGACCTGCGACTTGTTGCAGACGCACACCGACCACGACACGTTGATTGCGGGAGTTAACCACGTCCAACAAGGAATAACAGACACCGGCTTTTAATTTACCGTGCAGACCTTTATCGCGTGAGCCTGATGTGGCCCCAGCTTCGGTGGTATTACGGAAGTGCAGCAGCGTTAAATCGGGGATTAACGCAGTGACAAACGCCGCCATTGTGGTGGATTTACCGGCACCGTTACCGCCTGAAAGCGTAGTAACCAGTTCATCTAAATCAAAAGTACGCGCGAAGAAACCGTTCCAGTTAATCAGCGTTAGTGAGCGAAACTTTCCGCGTTCAATCATTCCTGTTCATCCTCCGCGTTGTCCTGAACAATTTGCGACTCTTCTGTTTCATCATTGAGTTGCAAACGAGTTTCTACCGGCATCGCTTCTCCATCACGGATCATGCGTAACTGCGCTTCACGCGCATCGTCACCGGCGCGCACATCGGCACCAAAGCGGAATACGGATTCGGTAATACGGAATTTGCTGCTGTCATGCCCCATAAACCAGATCATGCCGAGACGGCGAAGACGGGTTAGCGAGGCACGCACTTTTTCTTGCAGCTTCTGGCGGTCCAGATCGGAGCCAGTAGAACGGTTATTCACAAGCTTGAGCAGCTTACTTTCATCCGCCAGCGTCAATAACTCGTCGTAGAGTTCAGCCTGAGTAAAGATACCTTCGTTAGCCAGGCGTTCCGGGCTGAGATACAGGTAACAAAGGATTTTCCCGACCATCATGTCCAGCTCGGATAACACAGAGCGCGGAATCAGCGTGGTGGAGCGCGGACGCAAATAGAAGAAACCTTCCGGCGCGCGAATTAACTCCACATTATAGCGGGTGTAAAACTCTTCCAGTTCATCCTGGAAGTCCATCAAATAGGCATGATTATCCAGTTCATCAAGCCCGACGTGCCTTCCGGAGCGTAATTGGCTATCGAGTGCTGGAAATAACGGATTGGCCAACGCCTGTGCCAGTTTTACTGGCATCACTTTTTCAATATTTGTTGATGACATGCGCCTGTACCTTGGCTCCGTAATCGTTAATTGCCTGCCACTGTGGCGGCAAGCCAGTAAAGTCTGCTTCAGCCACACCCAGACGAACAGCCTGGTCGACTACGATTCTCGCCACATCGAAATGGCGGGCGCGTGGGTATTGCGCCAGATAGTCCCGCATTACCACACCTAAATCCAGCGGCACTTGTCTGGTTTTATAGACCTGAAGTGCAGCTTCAATCATGGCAGCAAGCTGTTCGCGGATTTCATTAAACTCTTCGAATTCCAGGTCACTTGGCAGCTCGCCCATGACTTCATCGTCACGCAGCGTCATTTCTTCATCACGCATATCCAGCAGACGATCGGCGTTGGCGTAGGTCAGTGCCCAAGGGGCATCGAAATAGTTTTGTACCGAAACGCGCAGACGCTGCGCAAAAACACGGTTTTTATCCATGTCGATAGCGGTACGAATGAATTTATGAACGTGACGGTCATAGCCGATCCACAGGTCAATGGCCTGTTGGCCCCAGCTAACGATGCGGTCCAGTTTGCTTTGCAAATCAAACACCAGGCGGTCAACAAAATGCAGATCATCACGCCCCAGAATGGCATCCTGGATGCGTAATAGATTTGCCTGAAGCTTGTCACCTGCGGCTTCAAGGGTGTCCTGCAACTCACGCAACGTACCGGAAGTTTCGGATAACAACATTTCGCAGCTAGAAATGGCCGCACGCCAGTCTTTGTTCAGCAGCTGTGCGATGTCATCTTTAACCTGTTGTTGGTGCTCATCCATGATGCGCTGGGTGAGATCGATGCTGTCAAAAATCTCGGCGACCGAGTATTTCAGTGGCGCAAAAACGTTGCGATGCCAGTGGAATTCATCACCATCTTCATCCGCTGAATCTGCCGCGCGCTTCAATTCGCCCCCGACAATCGACAGCTGCATGGATAAACGCAACGTCGAAAACTCGCGCTGACGAATGTAGTAATCAGTAATACCAATGCCGAGCGGCGTCAGGCGATAAATCGCATTGCCTTCATTGATTTCGCTGACAAAACGGTTGATTAAACGCTGGCGCACCATGTCATTGATGGCGTTATTAGCGCGAACGTTAATGGTTTCGCTGGTTTGGTCGAAACCTTCGCTGACGTGACGGAAAGCATCTATCAGCTCGCCTTCACTCATCTCACCATCCAGGCGCTCACCGTTTAGAGTGGCGATAGCCAACAGGAACGTCAGGCGCTCTGTTGGAAGTGAAATCGAGTAGTCATTTTTCCTGGCCCAGGCAACCAGCTCCGGCACTGTCTGGGAAACATCACTCATAATTTTTCCTTGGCTCAAGCGGCTTGATAGCTGTCACGTGGATATAGCGGCCGAGGCTCACAAAAGGTTCCTGGCGGCAATAACGCGTTTCCAGTTCAAGCAAATTCTCAAAACCATCGCGTTGTTTGTGCTTATCGCGCAAGTAATCGTGGAACACTCGCACACCGGTTTTCCCGGTTATCTGCCAGCCAATTTGCTCCAGCCAGTGGTACACCTGTTCTGGCTGTAGCGGATTGTCAGGCGACAGAGTCTTTCGCTTATTCTTTTTCATGCCCTGGAGAACATATTCGAAGTTACCGACAAACATATTTCTCATCAGTAAGCCGTTAGCATTGTAGAACATCAGGGATAAAGCACCGCCGGGTGCCAGACAATCCCACAATGTTTTCAGTACGGCCTGAGGATCTACGACCCATTCCAGCACAGCGTGAAACAATATCAGATCAACCGGCTTTTCCAAATGTTGACCAATATCCTGGGCGGAGGAATGTACGAAATGCATGTTCTCGCTCACACCTTTCTCACAGGCTTGTGCCTGAGCGCGAGAAATCATCTCAGCGGAAACATCACAGAGCAGAACTTCATGACCCCGCTGCGCAAGACCGCAGGCAGTTTGTCCTTCGCCGCCGCCTGCATCCAGAACCCGTAATTTCTCAGGCATGGTGGAGAGCAAAGCATCAAGATCTTGCCATAAGATGGCCTGGCGAAGTTGTCCTTTGGTTGTACCGTAAATGTTGCGTGAGAACTTCTCAGCAATGTCGTCAAAATTGCGGTCACGCACGGGTACGGCTCCATGGGGGAAAAGGGATTATCCGAGATCGGTGGGTATTTTGGCACAGCTGCGCCAGGAATGAACCCGTCTGGTGTAAGATCACCTGCGTTTACCTGCTGTATGGCTAAAAAAGGACCCATAATTCATGCTTTTTATCCTGAAAAAATTTATCGGGGGACTGCTTCTGCCCTTACCTTTTTTATTATTGATGATGGGCGTGGCACTTTGCTTGTTGTGGTTCACCCGTTGGCAAAAAAGCGCAAAAGCGCTGTTAAGCGTGAGTTGGTTAGTTTTGCTGCTGATTAGCTTACAGCCCGTAGCCGACAAAATGCTCAAGCCTATCGAAAATACCTACCCGACCTGGCGCGGTAGCGAGAAAGTGGATTACATCGTGATTTTAGGCGGTGGCTATACGTGGAACCCAGAATGGGCGCCGAGTTCCAATCTCATCAATAATAGTTTGCCACGCGTGACTGAAGGCATTCGGTTATGGCAGGAAAACCCTGGTTCGAAGCTCATTTTTACCGGGGCAAGAGCGATGACAAATCCGGTAAGTACCGCTGAAGCCGGTGCCAGAGTGGCTGAGAGTCTGGGCGTTCCACGCTCCGAGATAATCACTCTGGACTCGCCAAAAGATACCGAAGAAGAAGCGGCTGCGGTGGAGAAAGCCATCGGGCAGCAACCGTTCTTGCTGGTGACTTCCGCCTCTCACTTGCCGAGGGCGATGGTTTTCTTCCACAATGCAGGTTTACATCCCCTTCCGGCACCCGCGAACCAACTGGCGATTGAGTCTCCGTTAAATCCCTGGGAGAGAATCATCCCTTCTCCAGTGTGGCTAATGCACAGCGACCGGGCTGGTTATGAAACTCTGGGACGCATCTGGCAGTGGATGAAAGGATCCTCAGGAGATCCAGGGAAGTAAATTTTTCGCAGCCACATCAAAGGCGGGTCGATTTAAGCGGCCCGTCTGTAGCAGTTGATCGACACCATCCCACAGAACATATAGCCAACGCCGCCACAAGAATGACTCTGACACGGGCGCACGCTGCAAATAATGCCACAGCAAACTTTCAGACTGCCCTGCTTCATACAGGCGGAATATTTCATATTCCCGCGGTGCCCAAAGCGTCATACCCGGATTTACCATTGCCAGTAACTGATCGCTACGACCATCTTTTAGCATGCTGCTGAGGGTAAAGTTGCCGTGGATCAACACGCAATTGTCGTTGAAGTCTTCGAACAGACGCGGCAAACATTCCCGTGTGCGGAACAGGATGCGCCGGTCCTGCATAGTCAGGCCATTATTCGGATATTGATTGATGGTGGCCCAAAGCGTTTCGACCCGCTGCCGATACCATGAAGGCCAGATATTCTCTTGAGTGTTGTCGACATTCCCGACGCAGCCACGGCTATCAACCCGGTGCCAGGCTAGCAGGCCTTCTACAATTTGATCTTTGAGATGCTCCCAACGATCTGGCGTGCGGGTGGGAGCTTCAACGGGTACGCCACGTAAACGCTCCATTAATAGTACATCCGGCCCAGGAGTGTCATCGTGAGTCACAACGCCGTAAACCACAGGCATACGCACTGTGCCGGATCGTGCAAGCATCGACATTTTCCAGGCTAACTGAGCAGCAATGCCGGGGGTGCTAAAACTTTTTGCCAGCAGAGACATCGCATTCCCGTCGCTATCATATAGCGACCACAGAGCGGTGTTTGGCTGTTCATTGATGCACTCAATCCGGCTTAGTTTTTCACCCAGTAGATGACTCAATTCCTTGCGTAGCAACTCCATGACTCATTACCCCTTACAACACTGGTGTTTTTATAATGAGCTTGAGAACGCAGGATGTCATCCATTCAGATCAAATTGACTGACGATAATAAAAAACCGGCGCTGAGCGCCGGTTTTTTATTAGAGAAGAAGGATTAGCGCATTGCCTGACGAACGCGTTCCAAATCTTCCGGCGTATCAACGCCAATGCTCGGGATTTCTTTAGCGACCGCAACATGGATTTTTTCACCATTCCACAAAACGCGTAACTGTTCGAGCATTTCGATTTGTTCGAGCTGGCTAGGTTCCCAGGTCACATAGCGGCGGATAAAACCGGCGCGGTAGCCGTAGATGCCGATGTGGCGCAGCAGAGAATCACCAATTGTTTCACGCGACTGGGCAAAGCGATCTCTATCCCATGGAATCGTCGCACGGGAGAAATAAAGTGCATAACCCTGCGCATCCATCACGACTTTTACTGCGTTGGGATTGAAGGCTTCTTCCGCAGAGTCGATTGGCACAGCCAGTGTCGCCATTCCTGCCTGACTGTTTGCCAGATTGAGCGCGACCTGGCGAATGATAACCGGAGGGATCATCGGCTCATCGCCCTGCACATTCACAATCACAGTATCATCACTAAAATTATATTTTTCAATAACTTCAGCAAGACGTTCGGTGCCAGAATGGTGATCCGCGCGGGTCATACAAACTTCACCACCAGCCGCTTCAACCGCACGTGCAACATCTTCATGGTCGGTTGCAACGATGATGCGATCGGCACCCGATTCGCGGGCGCGCTCCAGAACATGCACCACCATCGGTTTACCGTTGATGTCTTTCAGAGGTTTGCCCGGCAAACGTGTCGAAGCATAGCGAGCAGGAATAATTGCCACAAAACTCATGGATTCGTCTCGTCAGAAGTCAATACTCGAGCTTCAGTCTCCAGCAGCACTGGAATACCATCGCGCAGGGGAAACGCCAGGTGATCAGGTTTGCAGATAAGCTCCTGCTTTTCCTGATTAAAGTACAACTTGCCGTTACATACCGGGCAAGCAATGATTTCAAGTAATCGATGATCCATGGTTACTCCAGAATGGCTGCCATCAAAGGCAGCAGAATAACATAATTCACGGGCTTTCCGGGCTAATTTCCCAGCCTTCACCCCAGGATGAAGCTAAAACGGCGGGAATATTTCCAAGAAGAATCCGGCTCGCATTTTGCCATTGCGCAAAATCTGTCAGTGCCGAGTGCAAGCCATTGATCAATACCTGACCCGGTTTAACGCCGTCTTCAAGATAGAGGCTGATAATTTCCAGCTCACCGGTTTTACGATGCATTTTTGCATCAATACGACCGACTAAAGCCCCTTGATGCAATAATGGAAGCACAAAGTAACCGTATTTGCGCTTTTCAGCAGGCGTGTAGCATTCAAGGCGATATGAGAATCCGAACAACACTTCAGCACGTTTGCGATCCCATACCACCGGATCGAAAGGAGAAAGCACCGCACTATGCGTGGCGCGTAGGGTATTTTTCTCGGCTTTTTCCATTAATGGCAACTGTTCATGATGTAGCCACATTTCACCAATCCCCTCCACATCGACCCGAGTCACGATGCCGTTCTCTTGCCATTGTGCAAGCAGGGGTTTGAGCGAGATATTCTTTAGTCGGTAATAATCAGCTAGCCATTCGGGACGGAAAATCCCCAGACTACGGGCACTGTTTGCAAGCATTTGTTGTTCCGCATCTTGCTGATGAATGAGATGCAAATCATCATTCCAGTGCGGCATAACACGTGAGGTGAGATCGTACACCCTTTGAAAATTACGTCGTTCAACCACCATAACTTTTCCTGCGGTGAACAAACCTTCAAGGTGCTTTTTATGTGGTTTCCATTCCCACCACCCGCTAGCGCCTTTGCGCGGGTGTTCAAAATCGGCAGATCTAACAGGGCCGTTGCATTCGATATGGGCTAAAAGTTTTTCGATTTCTGCGGCATGTTCTACCATCCATTCAGGGCGATATTTCCAGCCCATCTTTTCTGGATTCAGCATCCGGTGGCGTATCAACGCGAAATCTTTTCGCGGCAAAAAGCAGGCTTCATGCGCCCAATATTCCATTAACTCACCACCAAGTAGAGCATCATCTAACCAGCTTTGCGGATAGCTGCCAATGCGACTGAATAGGACGAGGTAAGGGCTTCGTGCAACAATATTGATCGTGTCAATCTGAAGCAGTGACATGCGAGAAATCGCAGCGGTAACATCGGAAGGTTTAGGACGACGGCGAGGTTTTTGTAATAAGCCCTGTGCTGCCAGATGAAGGTTGCGGGCTGCACGTAAAGTCAGTTGCGGTACAGACATGAAAGAGTACCTGTCGTCAGCAAACTTGAATTCTGGTGCGCGAACTTTTGTTTAGCGCACCAGCGCCAATAATGAGTGCAATAATTCATCGGCCTGAGGTTGCGCCAGATGCGCATCGACCGGTAAGTACCACCAGTTATCATGACCGTTAACGAAAGCACGACACTTCACCGCATCTTTCTCGGTCATTAACAAGGTTTGCCCCGTCTGAACGAGTTTTTCCACATCACTTTCGCTCAGTGCCTGGTGATCGCTAAGACTGACTGTGTGAACCGGATTTACACCACATTGCTGCAACGTGGCAAAAAAGCGTGGTGGATGTCCAATGCCAGCCATTGCAACCACATTTGTCAACAGATGTACCGGGCGCTTTTCTCCGGTCAACAAATTGACTGCATCACCGGGATAGAGCGCCATCGAGATTTCTCCCGCTTTTGCCACACCACCATTTGTGATAACGGCATCCACAGACGCCAGACGGCCTGTGCGTTCACGCATTGGCCCTGCCGGTAACCACCAGCCGTTACCAAATCGCCTGATGCCGTCAACAACCACAATTTCTTTATCACGGGCCAGCGCGTAATGCTGCAAACCATCATCGGTAATAATCAATTCCGGTTGTACTTTTTCCACCAGTATTTTTACCGCATCACTACGACGGGGTGCCACAGCGACTGCGGCACCAGTGCGCTGATAGATAAGTACGGGTTCATCACCCGCCTGGGTAGTAGTGGTATCCGGGTTCAACAACAATGGGTAGGATTCTGCTTTACCGCCATAACCCCGCGAGACCACGCCAACACGAATACCACGCTGCTGTAGTTGCTCAACCAGCCAGATAACAACCGGAGTTTTGCCGTTACCACCCGCAGTCAGATTCCCGACCACCACCACTGGCACAGGAGCGCGCCAGCTTTTTTGTAACCCTATTTTATAGCTAAGACGAATAGCACCGCTCACCAGGCCATAAAGCCAGGAGAGCGGTAATAGCAAAAGATAGAGGGGAGATTTTCCCGACCAAATGCGTTCAATCATGAACCGAATTGCATCCGATGCAGTTGCGCATAGACCCCACGGTGTTCAAGCAGTTCGACGTGAGCACCACGTTCCACAATGCGACCGTCCTCTACCACGACAATTTCATCAGCCTGTTCAATAGTTGATAAACGGTGAGCGATGACCAGAGAGGTACGGTTTTTCTGCAGTTCATCCAGTGCAGCCTGAATTGCACGTTCTGACTCGGTATCCAAAGCAGATGTTGCTTCATCAAGAATCAGAATTGGACTGTCGCGTAACAGTGCGCGGGCAATGGCGATACGCTGACGTTGGCCGCCTGAAAGAAGCACGCCATTTTCACCAATGACGGTATCCAGGCCATTATCCATCTTACTGATAAAGTCCATGGCATAAGCCATTTGCGCAGCTTTTTCGATATCTGCACGCGAATACTGTTCATTGCGCGCATAGGCAATGTTGTTCGCAATAGTGTCATTGAATAAATGAACATTTTGCGAAACAAGAGCTACCTGATTACGCAGAGAAGACAGTGTGTATTCACGAATATCCACACCATCAATCGTAATGTTGCCTTCCTGAATATCGTAAAAACGCGTCATCAGGCTTGCGATGGTGGATTTCCCCGACCCCGAACGCCCGACAAGCGCTACCGTTTTCCCTGCTGGAATATTCAGGTTGATGCTGCGCAGTGCAGGCACATCGCGGCCTGGGTAAGTAAAGGTCACATCACGGAATTCAACATCACCTTTAGCACGCTCAATCACGCGAGTCCCGGTGTCTTTCTCTTGCTCAGTATCGAGAATAGAGAACAGCGTCTGGCATGCGGCCATACCGCGTTGGAACTGTGCGTTGACGTTGGTTAATGATTTCAACGGACGCATCAGTGCAATCATGGAAGAGAACACAACCGTGATAGTACCAGCAGTCAGTGTTTCCATAACACTTGGGAAGCTTGCCGCATAAATGACGAAAGCCAGAGCCAGAGAAGCGATGAGCTGAATGATCGGATCAGAGATAGACGATGCAGACACCAGTTTCATGCCTTGAAGACGCATACGGTTACTGACCTTGTTGAAACGTTCGGTTTCAACATCCTGACCGCCGAAGATCAACACTTCTTTATGACCTTTCAGCATTTGCTCAGCACTGGTTGTCACTTGGCCCATCGTGTTCTGCATATTTTTGCTGATATTACGAAAACGCTTTGAAACAAAGCGGATAGCAAAAGAAACGATAGGTGCCAGCACAATCAGAATCAGCGAAAGCTGCCAGCTATACCAGAACATCAATACAAACAGGCCGATGATTGAAGCACCTTCACGGACAACTGTTATTAATGCGCTGGAAGAAGACGAGGCAACTTGTTCGGAGTCATAAGTGATACGCGAGAGCAGAGTCCCCGTTGACTGTTGGTCAAAGAATGCAACAGGCATCCCCATCATATGACTGAACAAACGACGACGCATGTTCATAACCACGTGCCCTGAAACCCAGGAGATACAGTAGCTGGAAACATAGCTTGTCACGCCACGCAGCACCATCAGTGCGATAACAACTAAAGGCATCCAGAGCAAAACCGATTTATCGGTTTTTCCAAAACCATCATCCAGTAACGGTTTGAGTAAAGACAGCATATAGGTATCACTGGCAGCGTTGAGGATTAACGCAATACCAGCCACAATCAGACCTGGCTTAAAAGGAGCAATCATCGGCCAAAGGCGGCGGAAGGTCTGCCATGTGGAAAGATCTTTATCGTTATGCATTCAGTAAACCAGCATTAGATGAAATAGCCGCATATTCTACCCATTATCCCGGGATACACCAAACCACTGATGATACCAACGGGGTGAAATTTGAGCTCTGAGGCTATTGATTTGCCATTTATCACTATTTATATCGATAGTAAGTTGGCCTGATTGCGCAGTGTCGTACCAGGTGTACCCCTGCGACTGATAGCGTTTGACTACTTTTCCAGAAGGTAAATGCCATGCGTTATAGCGCGATGTTGAGGCAAGTGCCGCAGTTCCAGCGACTGCTCGTAGTAAGGGAGCACCAGATGATGTACGGCTGCCATGATGAGGTACCTGAATAATATCAGCATGTAAGATGCCCCATCGCCTCTTCAGCATAGCCAATTCTGCTTCAGCTTCCACATCCCCGGTTAATAAAATACGAAAATGTCCGTCGCTCACCATCACAACACATGAGCCATTATTACCGGTCGAAGTGGGTGAAACGGGTGGCCAGAGCACGGTAAATTGTAATTTCTGCCACTGCCATTTCTCACCTTGAAAACAAGGATTATGCCCCGCCCAGCGTAAAGGGCTACGAACTTTTATAGCAGGCCATTCACGTTGTAGGCTGTTTAACCCCCCTCTATGGTCAAGATGTTCATGGCTTATGACAACTTGCTCGAGTGACAAATGATGCCAACGCAACCATGGAATAATGACTTGTTGCGCAGCGTCACCGCCAGGCCAGGCATTCCCGGTGTCATATAAAAACACTTTTCCTTGCCTGATCAGCGCGATAGCTAGCCCATGCCCCACATCCAGCATAACCACCTGCCATGAATCATCTTTTTTATCTACTCGCATTGTAGAAGCAGCCAGAGACAACATCAGAGCCACTACTGATACAAATGAGCTCCGCCAAAGTGATAAACGATGGATAACGACAATTAACCAACCGCTCAGGCTCAATGCCTGGAAGCGCCTGTCCACAGTCAGCCAACCGTCTGGTAACAGAGATAAAACGTTAAATAACAGTGCTAAAAAGCGGTCAACTGCCCACCATAAGTGTTCACCGAGCCACGGAGCGTGGGTCAATACTAATCCGGCAAGTAGCAATGGGACAACGATAAATGAAATCAGCGGGACCGCAAACACGTTGGCAAACAGCGCACTGAGGCTGATTCCGTGAAAGATAAAAATTTGGAGCGGCATCAGTAAAAGCATAATGCCAATTTGTAGGTGTAATAAATAAAGCGGATATCGACAGAACCATCGCGCCGTTGCCACACTGCGCGGAAGCGGCATCCATTGATACCAAAAAATAAGTGCCGCCACGGCAAGTATCGATAACCAAAAACTGTCTGATAATACCGCTAGCGGATCGTAAATCAGGATACCGGCAATACAACACAACCAGACTTCCCATCCCGACCAGCTTCGGCCTTGTAACTTAAGTAATAACCAGATGTTCAAACCAATCAATGCTCTTACTGCCGGAGGATTTCCGCCAGCAAGCCAGGTATATACACCCGCAGCTATGACACTGGCTATTAAGGGCATCCTGTAATGAATTCGATGGGCCGGAAAACTCAGTTGCAACAAACGCGCCAGTAACCAACCGACCATGGCCGCCAGTGAAATATGCATCCCGGAAATCGCCATCAAATGAGCAGTGCCACTCTGGCGCAGTAAGTTCTTTTGTTCATCGCTCACGCCAGAACGTTCACCAAAAGCCAACGCCAGAATGACTCCCTGATAAGGCAATGATTCGGTCACTCCCTCCACTGCAGTAAGCCAGTGTGCTCGCAGGCTGCATTTTTCAGAGATTTGTTGAGCCGAAATAATACGTGCACTAAAAGGCTGATGCTGTGCAAGTGCGTATCTTTGGCTATCAAAACCGCCCTCATTAAGTTGGCCATGAACCGGGCGAAGCAGGACTTTCATGCGCCAGCGCTGCCCTGCGCACACACTTTCTGCCAGGTAAGTTCCCTGACTTCTGATACCAAAGGTTGGGAAAATGGATTTGCCTTCTACCGAGATTATTTGCAGCTCATGATTCTGTTTTCCATCAGTGCGAGTAACCGTCGCTTCGACGACAACGGGTTTCGCCGCCCACCTTTCGAAGGGCATAAGACTCTGCCTTGCACTGAAAAGCGCCCAGCCAAAACAAATCACAATAATTGCAGCGAAACGCATCAATCGGAATGGAATAAAAGCCAGGCACAGGGCGATAACAAGCAGTGCGGCTATGACGTTGCCAGCAGGAATAGCAGGCAGCACCATTAAGGGGATAATGCCAATAATTATGCAAAAACACATACCGATTAGATTGTTCACAGAACCTCCTTGTTGAGGGCAGTCTGAGATATCTAATCATTAGAGTCAGTCAGGTTTTATTGACTTTCCGATGAGGGTTCCAGGGTTTTACGCTCTAAAAAGTAACGCTCATGAATTTTGCGAGTCTGCTCGAAAAGACAGATTTTGAGTATAAAAAAACGGCACCCTAAGGTGCCGCTCTTGAGGATCAAGTCCGAAGACTTAATTACCGTAAATGTTGGCGCGGTCACGCAATTCTTTACCTGGTTTAAAGTGCGGAACGTATTTGCCTTCCAGATCCACTTTATCGCCAGTTTTTGGATTACGTCCGGTGCGAGGTGCGCGATAGTGTAAGGAAAAACTGCCGAAACCCCGGATTTCAATACGCTCACCTTGGGCGAGAGTAGAGGCCATATGCTCCAGCATCTCTTTCACTGCATCTTCTACAGCTTTCGCCGGGATGTGAGATTGCGAAGTTGCAAGTCTTTCTATCAATTCTGACTTGGTCATGATTCCTCCGGTTTCCTTTCAGGAAAATTAACTTACAGCTATCAATCGAACAAGGGCGGCCGTAGCCGCCCTGATTTAGTGCTCAGACGATTACTCGCCTTTAGCTGCTTTAAATGCTTCAGCCATAGCGTTAGAGAAGTTCGGTGCATCTTCCTGTTTGTTGTTAACAGTAGCGATTGCATCTTTCTCGTCAGCTTCGTCCTTAGCACGAACAGACAGGCTCACAACACGGTTTTTACGGTCAACACCGGTGAATTTAGCTTCAACGTCGTCGCCTACGCTCAGAACCAGAGTTGCATCTTCAACGCGGTCACGGGAAGCTTCAGAAGCACGCAGGTAGCCTTCTACGCCATCTGCTAATTCAACTGTAGCACCTTTCGCGTCAACTGCTGTTACTTTACCAGTAACGATAGTACCTTTCTTGTTCAGTGCAACGTAGTTGTTGAACGGATCTTCTGCGAGTTGTTTAACACCCAAGGAGATACGCTCACGCTCTGCGTCAACTTGCAGAACCACAGCCGCGATTTCGTCGCCTTTCTTGTATTCACGTACTGCTTCTTCGCCTGCAACGTTCCAGGAGATATCAGACAGGTGAACCAGGCCGTCGATGCCACCGTCCAGGCCGATGAAGATACCGAAGTCAGTGATTGACTTGATTTTACCTTCAACGCGGTCGCCCTTGTTGTGGGTTTCAGCGAACAGCTGCCATGGGTTAGATTTGCACTGCTTCAGACCCAGGGAGATACGACGACGTTCTTCGTCGATATCCAGAACCATAACTTCCACTACATCACCAACGTTAACAACTTTGGATGGGTGGATGTTTTTGTTGGTCCAATCCATTTCGGAAACGTGAACCAGGCCTTCAACGCCTTCTTCGATTTCTACGAAGCAGCCGTAATCAGTCAGGTTAGTCACGCGACCAGTCAGTTTGGTACCTTCTGGATAACGCTTAGCGATAGCGACCCATGGATCTTCGCCCAGTTGCTTCAGACCCAGAGACACACGAGTACGCTCACGGTCGAACTTCAGTACTTTAACGGTAATTTCATCGCCAACATTCACGATTTCGCTTGGATGCTTAACGCGTTTCCATGCCATATCAGTGATGTGCAGCAGGCCGTCAACGCCGCCCAGATCAACGAATGCACCGTAGTCAGTAAGGTTCTTAACGATACCTTTAACTTCCATGCCTTCTTGCAGGTTTTCCAGCAGTTGATCACGTTCTGCGCTGTTTTCAGATTCGATAACTGCACGACGAGAAACAACAACGTTGTTACGCTTCTGGTCCAGCTTGATGACTTTGAACTCAAGCTCTTTGCCTTCCAGGTGCAGAGTGTCACGTACCGGACGAACATCTACCAGTGAACCTGGCAGGAACGCACGAATACCGTTCAGCTCTACAGTGAAGCCACCCTTAACTTTGCCGTTGATGATACCGACCACAGTCTCAGCTTCTTCGTAAGCTTTTTCCAGCGTGATCCAAGCTTCGTGACGCTTAGCTTTTTCACGGGACAGCAGAGTTTCGCCAAAGCCATCTTCAACAGCGTCCAGAGCAACATCAACTTCGTCACCAACCTGGATTTCCAGTTCGCCAGCAGCATTTTTGAACTGCTCTACAGGAATTGCAGACTCAGATTTCAGACCAGCGTCAACCAGTACGATATCTTTGTCGATAGCAACTACTACGCCACGAACGATGGAACCCGGACGGGTTTCGATTGTTTTCAGGGATTCTTCAAAGAGTTGAGCGAAAGATTCAGTCATGTTGTTAATCTTCAAGGTTCTTTAGTTTAACGTCCATTTAGCATCCCGCCGAATGGGGTTGTTTCACATACCCCGCCATTGGCTCCATGCCGACAGGGTTTAGGTTACAGGGGTAAAAAACTACCCGATATGTCAGGATACCACTATGGCAATATCATGACAAATATGACAAAACACACACCAGCACAATATTGACTATTGTGCTGGTGTTAAAATTTTCTGCGCATAACTCAGCGCTTGTTTGATGACGTCTTCAATGGACATGCTGGTTGAGTCCAGCACCAACGCATCTGCGGCTGGCACTAACGGTGCTACTGCACGGTTACGGTCACGGTCATCACGTTCTTTAATTTCTGCCAAAAGGCGCTCAAAGTTAACACTAAAGCCCTTTTCCTGCAACTGTAGCATACGTCTGTGCGCACGCTCTTCGGAAGACGCATCGAGGAATATTTTTACTGGGGCATCAGGGAAAACAACCGTCCCCATATCACGTCCATCAGCAATCAAGCCTGGCGCTTCTCTGAAAGCACGCTGGCGACGCAACAAGGCTTCGCGGACACGCGGGAAAGCAGCGACTTGAGAAGCAGCGTTGGCAACTTCCTGGGTACGGATTTCAGCGCTGACATCTTCGCCTTCGAGGATGACTTCCAGATTGCCATTGTTGGCAACAAAGCGCACATCAAGGTGAGCGGCCAACGGAACCAATGCATCTTCAGAGGTCACATCTACCTGGTGATGTAGAGCCGCTAATGCCAGAACGCGGTAAATCGCGCCGGAATCAAGCAGATGCCATTGCAACGCTTCCGCCATGGCTTTACAAAGCGTGCCTTTACCTGCGCCGCTTGGGCCATCAATCGTTATTACCGGGGCGGGTGCCGTCATCTTACTCTCCTCTCGCTGGAATTGCGGACCTGAAATAGAAACGCCGCGTATTATACGCCGCCAGAACCCTGACCGTTATCTTTCGTGCCAATTATCGTCGTTAATAGGGCTGAGTGTAGAAGAATTGCGCGAATTGAGACAGGGCTGGAAAAAACCAGCCCTAAAATCAGAGAGGTAGATTATTTTTTATCAGCTGCTATACGTTCGCGAATATGCTGCGCACGTTCCGTGGAAGGTGGATGTGAATCAAACATAGATTTTGCTGTTCCACTCAGCGTTGCCAGTTTATCAAAACTGCTGGCAAGACCTTGCGTGCTGATGCCGCGTTTTTTCAGCAAATCATATGAGAAATCATCCGCTTCAGATTCTTCACTACGCGAGAATGTTGCATTGATGACCCCTTCGGCCAAATCACCAAGTTGCGATTGAGATAGCTGCGAAGCGACACCACTGGTTGCTGAGACTGCATCACGAGCGGCCATTGTCGCATACGCCGTTTGCATTTTTTCTCGAGTGTGACCCATCGCAACGTGTCCCATTTCATGGCCCAAAACGCCTTCCACTTCGTTATCAGTCATCATATCCATCAGGCCGCTATACACACGCACACAACCGTTAGCCATTGCCCAGGCATTTACATCGCTGGTCAAATACACTTTGTAATTAACAGGGGTGCCATTTTTAACGTCTTCATAGTTATCTTCCATTGATGAGCTATACATGAAACAAATCATTGATTTGTCGATCAAATCGGAAGCGAGATTAACAGCGGTACACGCTGGTGCAATAAAAGCAGGGGTATGAAAACGGAGTTGATATTAAGCGTGGGATTGATACTAAGCGGTGTAGTTAAAATAGGCTCCGGTACACGCAATGACCGGAGCATAATATTGTACGCTACGCGAGAGTGCTGATGCGTGCTAATTGTTCAAAGTAGTCAGGGAAGGTTTTGGCTGTACATTTCGGATCAAGAATCGTGACCGGTGTGTCCGACAATGCCACCAGCGAGAAACACATCGCCATGCGGTGATCGTTATAAGTCCCGATTTCTGCAACTTGTAGCTGAGCGGGGGGAGTCACAGTGATGTAATCTTCGCCCTCTTCCACCACCGCTCCAACTTTGCGCAACTCTGTAGCCATTGCACTCAGGCGGTCAGTCTCTTTCACGCGCCAGTTATAAATATTGCGCAATGTAGTGGTGCCTTTAGCAAACAAAGCCGCAGTTGCAATGGTCATCGCTGCATCAGGAATATGGTTCATATCCATATCAATAGCGTTGAGTTCTCCGCGCTCGCAGGCGATAAAATCCTCTCCCCACGTCACTTTTGCACCCATTGCTTCGAGCACATCTGCAAAGCGAATATCACCCTGGACGCTATTGCGCCCGATACCGGTCACTTTTACCGTACCACCTTTAATGGCACCAGCTGCGAGGAAATAGGACGCTGATGAAGCATCACCTTCCACCAGATAAGCGCCTGGTGAAGTGTACTGTTGGCTGCCACGAATCACAAAACTACGGTAATCCCGGTTTTCCACTTCTACACCGAAGGTTTTCATCAGGTGCAGTGTGATGTCGATATAAGGTTTCGATACCAACTCACCTTTGATAGTGATTTCGGTGTCGTTTGCTGCCAGTGGCGCCGTCATTAAAAGTGCAGTCAAGAACTGGCTGGAGACACTGCCATCGACAGAAACCTGCCCGCCACTAAAACCACCACGCAGACGCAACGGCGGATAGTTTTCTTGCTCCAGGTAATCAATCTGCGCGCCGCCCTGGCGTAAAGCATCAACCAAATGGCCGATTGGACGTTCTTTCATGCGCGGTTCACCCGTCAGCACGATGTTGTTACTGCCCAGACATAATGCCGCGGCCAGTGGGCGCATTGCTGTACCCGCATTACCTAAAAACAGTTCCAGCTCACCTGAGGCTTGTAACGGGCCACCCATTCCTGTGACTTCACAACGCGTACGATCCGCGGAAAGTGCATAACTCACCCCCAAGGCTTTCAGCGCGTTAAGCATGTGACGCACATCGTCACTATCCAGCAAATTAGTCAGTTCGGTAGTGCCATTAGCCAGCGCTGCAAGTAGCAGTGCTCGGTTAGAAACACTTTTTGAACCTGGGAGGTTAATTGTGCCGTCGACCAATGCGATGGGTTGTAACGTCAGGGATTCCAGCATGGGGAAAATACTCTCAACTCAAAACAGAATAAAAACCCCGCGAAGCATGTCGCGGGGATAATCACAACTAACAGCAATTAACCGTGGCGACGTTCAAAATCGACCATAAAGTTGGTTAATGCTTTAACGCCTTCAAGCGGCATAGCGTTATAGATGGAGGCACGCATCCCACCGACAACGCGGTGGCCTTTCAGCGCATGCAGACCCGCAGCAAAGGACTCTTCGAGGAACAGTTTATCCAGTGCGCTGTCTGCCAACTGGAATGGCACGTTCATGCGTGAACGGTTCGCCGAAGCAACATCGTTACGATAGAAATCGCTTTTATCAATCACGCCGTACAACAGTTCTGCTTTCGCCCGATTGATTTTGTCCATCGCTTCAACGCCGCCCTGCTCTTTCAGCCATTTAAACACCAGACCTGAAAGATACCAGGCGAAGGTTGGCGGGGTGTTAAACATAGAATCATTGTCATTAAGCACGGTGTAATCAAGAATCGACGGGCACGCTTTATGCGCCTTACCGAGCAAATCTTCACGCACGATGACCAGCGTCAGACCCGCCGGGCCGATGTTCTTCTGCGCGCCAGCGTAAATTACGCCAAAGCGGCTAACGTCCATCGGATGCGACAAGATAGAGGATGAGTAGTCAGCAACAACAACGGTGTCGCCAAAATCTGGCGCTTCATGAATAGCAATGCCATCAATGGTTTCGTTTGGGCAGAAATGCAGATAAGCACTGTTTTCAGAAACTTGCCATTCGCTCATCGGTTTGATGGCGCGCAGACCGTCAACAGTGACTTTGGCATCAATAACATTGGGGTTGCAGTATTTATGTGCTTCTTTTACTGCACTGCTCGCCCAGTAGCCTCCGTCAACGTAATCAGCGGTAGTTTTGTCACCCAGAATATTGAGCGGAACGCCCGCGAATTGTCCGCGACCACCACCGTGACAGAATAAAACTTTGTAGTTCGAGGGGATTTGCAGCAGATCGCGAAAATCTTTTTCAGCTTCTTCAGCAACCTGAATAAACTCTTTACTGCGGTGGCTTATCTCCATTACGGAGGTGCCTAAACCTTGCCAGTCACAGAGTTCATTTTGTGCACGACGAAGTACATCAGCCGGTAGCATCGCCGGGCCGGAACTAAAATTGTATACCTGAGTCATTTCCCCTCACCACGCTTAGAGTCATAAGTTTTACCACATATTCGGTTTTATCATTGAGATGCTGAGGCTGCAATGGTTAATACGGCATGCTGCGGTAATGTGCGCAAAATCACACAACAGAATCAACTGTTCGCTTAATTAAACACCCGATAAACGCCCGTCAGGTGACTCGTGTTGCCGTGCTGGCTTTGACCCATTGATGATGTTTACAGCGTGGACAGAGAGTTTTTGTTCCCGCGTTTAACGTCACTACTTCACTACATCGAATACAGGCGTAATCTCCATCCTCCGGAACCCTCTCGAAGCGCTCGCTACAATACTCAGGCAATATAGATAAACCCGGTCTGACCAACTCATCCGGGAAGTAATAGACGCTAATCTGTCCGTTAGTTTCTAATATCGCCAACCGAACCTGCCCCAAGTGCTCTACACCATGTAGGCGTAGTTCCATGAAGAACTCAAATTCGGTCATGTTTTGAGCCTTCATTTTTTCCCAGGCAAACTCACCTTCTTCTATAATTACCGCGGGTTTTCCTTCCATCAGATTTTCGAGTTTTTCACTGTGGCTCATCAACCACATCGCCAAACGATATAAGCAAGCGAGAGTCATGAATACGACGAAAACAGGCAGCATCGGCACATCGTCATAAAACGCCACATCACCTGCCGCTGAGCCAAGAGTCAGGATTATCAACACTTCAAACAACGACATCTGCCTTACGCCACGCCGCCCGGTTATCTTTAAAAACAGGAACACGAGTACAAAGGTGTAAAGGCTACGAAAAGCCACTTCCCACAGAAAATCTAAAGGGACTTTGTCTAGCGCCATCCGCTGGAGATCAAAACTCTTCATTTATACCGCCATAACAGTAGGTTACTAGCAATAAGCATAGCCTGTTATGCTAAGGCCGCCTGCTTGCCGCTGACGATAGCGTCAGTTGGCTAAAACCCGTATCATTGCGCGCTTTGCGTACGACAAAAGTGAAACCTCATGACTCAAACCTTTATTCCTGGCAAAGATGCCGCCTTGGAAGATTCCATCGCTCGCTTCCAGACCAAGCTTGCCGATCTTGGCTTTAATATAGAAGAAGCCTCCTGGTTAAATCCGGTCCCTAACGTCTGGTCCGTTCATATTCGTGATAAAGACAGCGCACTGTGCTTCACCAACGGTAAGGGTGCGACTAAAAAAGCAGCGTTAGCATCTGCGTTGGGCGAATATTTCGAACGCCTGTCGACCAATTACTTCTTCGCTGATTTCTGGTTGGGCAAAACCATTGCCAATGGCCCGTTTGTGCATTATCCAAACGAGAAGTGGTTCCCGATTCCTGAAGACGAGCAGTTGCCAGAAGGTATTCTCGACGAGCGTCTGCGTGCGTTCTACGATCCTGAAAACGAAGTCACCGCAGGCATGCTTATTGACCTGCAATCAGGTAATGAAGAGCGCGGGATCTGCGCTCTGCCATTTACCCGCCAATCCGATCAAGAAACCGTCTATATTCCGATGAACATCATCGGGAATTTGTATGTTTCTAATGGGATGTCTGCAGGGAACACCGCAAACGAAGCCCGTGTTCAGGGGCTTTCAGAAGTTTTTGAGCGTTACATTAAAAACCGCATTATCGCGGAAAGCATCAGTCTGCCGGAAATCCCACAGGAAGTGTTGGCTCGCTATCCTGGCGTGGTTGAATCCATTGCCACGCTGGAAGCTGAAGGTTTCCCAATCTTCGCTTACGACGGTTCATTAGGCGGCAAATATCCGGTTATCTGCGTTGTGTTATTCAACCCAGCAAACGGGACCTGTTTTGCTTCCTTCGGCGCGCATCCTGATTTTGGTGTTGCGCTAGAGCGTACAGTGACTGAACTGCTTCAGGGCCGTGGTTTAAAAGACCTGGACGTGTTCACTCCGCCTACTTTTGATGACGAAGAAGTGGCCGAACATGCGAACCTGGAAACTCACTTCATTGACTCAAGCGGCCTGATTTCATGGGATATGTTCAAGCAGGATGCTGACTATCCGTTTGTTGACTGGAGTTTCTCCGGCACAACAGAAGAAGAATTCGCCACTTTGATGGCCATCTTTGACGCAGAAGATCAAGAAGTATACATCGCCGATTACCAACATCTGGATGTTTACGCTTGCCGTATCATCGTGCCTGGAATGTCCGATATCTATCCTGCAGAAGATTTGCTGCTTGCCAATAACAATATGGGTTATCACCTGCGCGACACCATTCTGGCGCTGCCAGGAAGTGAGTGGGAAAAGCAGGATTATCTGGGTCTGATCTCGCAGTTAGATGAAGAAGGTCATGATGATTTCACCCGTGTGCGTGAACTGCTCGGCCTGGCTACCGGTAAAGACAACGGTTGGTACACGCTACGTATTGGCGAGCTGAAAGCCATGCTGGCGTTGGCGGGTGGTGATACCGAACAGGCGCTTATCTGGACTGAATGGACGATGGAGTTCAACGCCTCTATTTTCAGCCCTGAGCGTGCGAACTACTATCGCTGCCTGCAAACCCTGCTGTTACTGGCGATGGAAGAAGACCGCCAACCACTGCAATATCTGAATGCCTTCGTCCGTATGTACGGCGCAGAAACAGTAGAAGCAGCAAGTGCTGCTCTGAGCGGTGAAGCGCCATTCTATGGCTTGCAAGCTGTAGACAGCGATCTGAAAGCTTTCCCTGCACATCAGGCATTGTTAGGCGCGTATGAAAAACTGCAACGCGCAAAAGCGGCTTTCTGGAAATAAAGTAATAAAATATGAGTAAAGGTGCGTAAATCATCAGGTTTACGCTATATTACGGGGCGATTTTTATTGCCCCGTGTTTTTATTGTCACCGCAATAATTTCATTTGTGACCCAATAGTTAAATATTGGTGAAATAATATTATTTTAAGCTATAAATATTGTTGCAAAATTATTGAAATACTCATTTCTAATTAACCATTCACCTGGGCTTCGAGGGTAAATATCAAATTACGTTATAAATTTTAAACTTTATTTTTATAATTAATATCAATTACTTACGCTGAAAATCAGGTAATCACCTGCTTTTAACAGGCCTATAAGCTTGGCGAGATATGATCCATATCAATTTTTACTCTATAATGCTTTGTTAGTATCTCGTCGCCGAATTAAATAAGAGAGAGTTAGTGTGAAAGCTGACAACCCTTTTGATCTATTGCTCCCAGCCGCTATGGCGAAAGTCGCCGAAGATGCTGGCGTCTATAAAGCAACAAAACACCCGCTGACCACGTTTTATTTAGCGATCACTGCGGGCATGTTCATCTCGATTGCCTTTGTCTTTTACATCACTGCTACCACCGGTACTGCAACCATTCCATTTGGGATTGCAAAACTGATTGGTGGTACTTGCTTCTCCTTAGGGCTAATCCTTTGTGTCATCTGCGGTGCCGACCTTTTCACCTCTACGGTGTTAATCGTTGTTGCGAAAGCCAGCGGGCGAATCACCTGGGGTCAGCTAGCCAAGAACTGGATTAACGTCTATGTCGGAAACTTGGTTGGTGCGTTGCTATTCGTGGTGTTGATTTGGTTGTCAGGCATGTATATGACAGCAAATGGTGCGTGGGGTCTGAATGTACTTCAAACTGCAGACCACAAAATGCATCACACCTTTATTGAAGCTGTATGCCTCGGTATTTTGGCTAACCTGATGGTCTGTCTGGCTGTCTGGATGAGCTACTCGGGCCGCAGTTTGATGGACAAGATGTTTGCTATGATCCTCCCGGTCGCCATGTTTGTTGCTTGTGGTTTTGAGCACAGTATCGCAAACATGTTCATGATCCCTTTGGGTATCGTAGTACGCAACTTTGCAAGCCCGGAATTCTGGACCGCAGTTGGGTCGTCTCCGGACAATTTCACACACTTGACCGTATTGAACTTCATCACTGATAACTTAATCCCCGTGACTATCGGGAACATCATTGGTGGCGGTGTACTGGTTGGGTTGACGTACTGGGTAATTTATCTGCGCGGTGGCGATAAGCACTAATGTGCTAACCATTGTTCAGGGAATAAGAAATCCACATTAGAAGGTAGGTGTTAAATGTCCGAGCTTAATGAGAAGTTAGCCACAGCCTGGGAAGGTTTTGCCAAAGGCGACTGGCAGAATGAAGTCAACGTGCGTGACTTTATTCAGAAAAACTACACCCCTTACGAGGGTGACGAGTCCTTCCTGGCAGGTGCTACTGAAGCAACTACCACACTGTGGGACAACGTCATGGAAGGCGTTAAACAGGAAAACCGCACTCACGCGCCTGTTGACTTCGATACTGACCTCGCTTCCACCATCACCTCCCATGATGCTGGTTACATCAACAAGTCCCTCGAAACTATCGTTGGCTTGCAGACTGATGCTCCACTGAAACGTGCAATTATTCCGTTTGGTGGCATCAAAATGGTTGAAGGTTCTTGCAAAGTATACGGTCGCGAACTTGACCCAATGCTTAAAAAGATCTTCACCGAATACCGCAAAACCCACAACCAGGGTGTGTTTGACGTTTATACCAAAGACATCCTGAACTGCCGTAAATCAGGCGTAATCACCGGTCTGCCGGATGCCTACGGTCGTGGTCGTATCATTGGTGACTACCGTCGCGTAGCGCTGTACGGTATCGACTTCCTGATGAAAGACAAATTTGCTCAGTTCAACTCTCTGCAATCCAAACTGGAAAACGGCGAAGATCTGGAAGCAACAATCCGTCTGCGTGAAGAAATCTCCGAGCAACACCGTGCTCTGGGTCAGATCAAAGAAATGGCTGCTAAATATGGCTGCGATATCTCTGGTCCTGCTAAAAATGCTCAAGAAGCTATTCAGTGGACTTACTTCGGCTACCTGGCTGCGGTTAAATCTCAGAACGGCGCTGCAATGTCCTTCGGTCGCGTATCCACCTTCCTGGATGCATTCATCGAACGTGACATCAAAGCAGGCAAAATCACCGAGCAAGACGCACAGGAAATGATTGACCACCTAGTCATGAAACTGCGTATGGTTCGCTTCCTGCGTACCCCTGAGTATGACGAGCTGTTCTCTGGTGACCCAATCTGGGCGACCGAATCTATCGCCGGTATGGGTGTAGATGGCCGTACTCTGGTTACCAAATCTAGCTTCCGTTTCCTGAACACCCTGTACACCATGGGGCCGTCTCCGGAGCCGAACATCACTATTCTGTGGTCTGAAAAACTGCCACTGAACTTCAAGAAGTTCGCAGCTAAAGTTTCCATCGATACCTCTTCTCTGCAATACGAGAACGATGATCTGATGCGCCCTGACTTTAACAACGATGACTACGCAATCGCATGCTGCGTAAGCCCAATGATCGTTGGTAAGCAAATGCAGTTCTTCGGTGCTCGTGCTAACCTCGCGAAAACCATGCTGTATGCAATCAACGGCGGCGTTGATGAAAAACTGAAACTGCAGATCGGTCCTAAAGAAGCACCAATCATGGCAGATGTTCTGGACTACGATAATGTTCTCGATCGTCTTGACCACTTCATGGATTGGCTGGCTAAACAGTACGTCACCGCGCTGAACATCATTCACTACATGCATGATAAGTACAGCTACGAAGCGTCTCTGATGGCTCTGCATGACCGTGACGTTGTTCGCACCATGGCTTGTGGTATCGCGGGTCTGTCTGTTGCAGCTGACTCACTGTCTGCAATCAAATACGCGAAAGTTAAACCTGTTCGTGACGAAGACGGCCTGGCTGTAGACTTCGAAATCGAAGGCGAATACCCAATGTTCGGTAACAACGATTCTCGCGTAGATGATATCGCTGTTGACCTGGTAGAACGTTTCATGAAGAAAATTCAGAAACTGACTACTTACCGTAACGCTATCCCGACTCAGTCTGTTCTGACCATCACCTCTAACGTGGTTTATGGTAAGAAAACCGGTAACACCCCAGACGGTCGTCGCGCTGGCGCTCCATTCGGTCCAGGTGCTAACCCAATGCACGGTCGTGACCAGAAAGGTGCTGTTGCCTCTCTGACTTCCGTTGCTAAACTGCCGTTTGCTTACGCTAAAGATGGTATTTCTTATACCTTCTCTATCGTTCCTAACGCACTGGGTAAAGACGACGAAGTTCGTAAAACTAACCTCGCGGGTCTGATGGATGGTTACTTCCACCACGAAGCGTCCATCGAAGGTGGTCAACACCTGAACGTGAACGTGATGAACCGTGAAATGCTGCTGGATGCGATGGAACACCCTGAGAAATATCCTCAGCTGACCATTCGTGTATCTGGTTACGCTGTACGTTTTAACTCCCTGACTAAAGAACAGCAGCAGGACGTTATTACCCGTACCTTCACTCAAACCATGTAATTCACGGTTTGTCTGAAAAGGCGTAGAATAAAGGCTCCACCTCGGTGGGGCCTTTTCTTATGTCAGAACCGATTTTGCAAGATAGCTGCTAAGTTTAGGGTATCTTGCAAAATTGATTCGACGCGGCATTCTGTTTAAAGACCGCGCTCAACCTGGTTCTTGCTGTAAAGCCTGGACCAATACTGGAGAGAACACCGCAATGTCAGTAATTGGCCGAATTCATTCCTTTGAATCCTGCGGTACCGTGGATGGTCCCGGTATTCGTTTTATTACCTTCTTCCAGGGCTGCCTGATGCGCTGCCTGTATTGCCACAACCGTGATACCTGGGATACTCACGGCGGCAAAGAGATTACTGTAGAAGAATTGATGAAAGAAGTGGTGACCTATCGCCACTTTATGAACGCATCAGGTGGTGGTGTAACAGCATCAGGTGGCGAAGCCATTCTTCAAGCTGAGTTTGTGCGTGACTGGTTCCGTGCCTGCCGTAAAGAAGGTATTCATACCTGTCTTGATACTAACGGCTTTGTGCGCCGTTACGACCCGGTCATTGATGAATTGCTGGAAGTGACTGACCTGGTGATGCTGGATTTGAAGCAAATGAACGACGAGATTCACCAGAATCTGGTCGGTGTTTCAAACCATCGCACCCTGGAATTTGCCCGTTATCTTTCAGATAAAAACGTTAACGTCTGGATTCGCTACGTTGTCGTTCCAGGCTGGTCTGATGATGATGACTCTGCACATCGCCTCGGCGAATTCACCCGTGATATGGGCAACGTCGAGAAGATTGAGCTTTTGCCTTATCATGAACTGGGCAAACACAAATGGGTCGCTATGGGTGAAGAGTACAAACTTGATGGCGTACATCCACCGAAGAAAGAAACCATGGAACGCGTCAAAGGGATTCTGGAGCAGTACGGTCACAAAGTGATGTACTGATCTTGATGCACCAACAAAAATGGCCCTCAACGAGGGCCATTTTTGTATCAGGCGTGGGCAATAGGTGTGGAATGTGGCCCCGCTTTGCGCAGCAGCATCAGTAAGTAAACAAACGCCACTCCGGCAATCATCACAAACAACAGGCTGTCCGAGTAGCTTTGCATCAGCATTGAGGTAAATGTTGGGCCAAGCAAACTGCCAACGGTATAACTTAATAACAGAGCCTGGTTCATTGCCACCAGTTGATGGTGCTCAACTTTTTCACAAGCCCAGGCCATTGCTACCGGATAAAGTGTAAACCCAGCCGCGCCCAGTACAAATAATGTTGGCCCCATTGCGGCATGAGTGAGCATTGCCATGCAACCCAAAATCACCACAAACACCTGAACTCGCAGCACCAACAAACGGCCAAAACGATCGGCCAGGCGCCCTACCGGCCACTGGCCCACAATGCCTGCACTGACCATGACTGCCATCCAGAAACCAATGCCCGCATCACTCACACCCTGATGGTTCAGGTATAACGGCATTAATCCGTAAAGCGAACCGAGAACAATCCCGGAAATAATGCAGCCGTTCACTCCAAGGCGGGCATGGCGCAGGCGAAGCATCGGCCAGACGGATGTCGCCTCCTGGTTTTCACTGCGATCGTTAACAATACGAGTGAATAACAACGGAAGAATGGCGGTCAGAATAAGCGCGGTTACCCATGGCAGAACGCTGGCTAAATCCGTCGGCATTTTGCTTATCAGCAATTGGCCCAGCACGGTGCCAACGTAATAAACCATCATATATGCCGCCAGCAGGCGTCCACGATTACGTGAAGTCCCGCTGCACATGAGAGCACTTTCAACTACCACCCAAATCATCGCACAGCCAATACCGGCGATGAAACGCCACATCATCCAACTCCAGAAACCGGTCATTAAACCCAGACCGACACAGCCTGTGGCAAAAATCAGTGACGCAAGATAATAGCTACGGTTGAATCCGTAGCGTTTAATCAGCCACCCGGTAATCAATGTACCCAATAAGTTTCCGGTAAAATACGATGAACCCACCATCCCAACTTGCCAGGTAGGAAGATTTCCGTGAGCTAACCAGAGTGGAACCAGTGTATTTAAAACTGCTATCGCCAGGGTCAAAAGCATCAGACCACAGAGCAAAAGCATCACTGGTCGGGTATAGGTGGACATGTAAAAAACCGCGAGGAAGAGAATAATTTGTGCGCATCATGCCACTGGAAAAATGATTGTCAATCCAGCGCTGACGGGGCCTGGCACGATTTGAAAGCCGTCGATTTGAAAAACTTATCCAAGTGACAAGCGAAGTACAGCGCCAAAATGCTATGTCTCTGTTTTTGATAGCATCTGCAACTGTGAATCGAAGCGGATTAGATGAAAAATTTCATGGTGATTCAGATGACATTTTCTTATACGAGGGTAAAAAAAATGCGCCCGGAGGCGCATTTAATATTAGAAGTTGATTAACTGGCTATCGCCATGCCGACAGTCATATGCAAGCCATAGAAAACTCCGCGTCCGATAAGCTCTCCAGCAATCATCAGCACGAATGCAAACGTCAGGACTGCCGGGCTTGCCAGCCCACCTTTTAATTGTGGAACAATCCAGCAAATTAGTGCAGCAGAAAGCAGCAGCAATCGCCACGACATCAACGCACCGTATTGCGGCACGAGTGCTGATGCCTGCGCAATAGAACTGTGAATAGTTGCCAGTTCCGTGCTCTGTAACATCATAACGACTGCACTCGCCACAATCGCTAAGAGCGAAATAGCGGGAAGAAGACGCATTCCCCAGCCCGTTACGCCCGCAACACGCAGCAGTAAATAACCAAGAAGTGGGCCACCTATAAACATCGTCAGGAAGAAAGTGAGCGGCGTATAAACGCTATACCACGTTGGCACGGTATCAATCAGGTAAACCTTGCACATCATCCAGACGAAAAACACGCCCAGAATCATGGTCAGCACCATCCAGATTTTGCCCAATGCCTGAGGCATTTTGCCCAGCACGGTAACCAACCACCAGAAACCACCCACCGCAAAGAACACCGAGCCGCTGGCAATTTCATTACTTAATGCAGAATTACCGATACGATTAAGCGAGTTAAATGCGCGCAGCGGTGAACCAAGGTGCAGAACAGAGGCCATAAAGCCAATGCCCATCAGAACCCAAAGTACAATCATCGCCCAGTGCACGCGCTTTTGTAGTACGCGATCTGAGATGCCAGTCAGCAACGCCAGCGCCATCACTATGAAACCACCTGCGACGCACTGCCCCAAAACCGTAAAGATCATTAACGGCCATTCATGCCATCCGTTACCCATCTCACACCTCCTTCGGGTTTGCCAGATAGCCGGTTTTATCCCCACAAGGGCGGCTGTTGGCGTTGGGTTTAATGACGATATTTGGTTTGGTGAAATGTGCTGACGGTAACGGAGCTATCGCTGCCTGTTCGCCATATTTCTCACGTAATTCTGCAATCGGAGCCATATCCAACGCACGCAGCGGGCAAGATTCCACACAAATAGGTTTCTTCCCTTCAGCAATACGCGAGTAGCAACCATCGCATTTCGTCATGTGCCCTTTTTCTGCGTTGTACTGTGGCGCGCCATACGGGCAAGCCATATGGCAGTAGCGGCAACCAATGCACACGTCTTCGTTAACGACGACAAATCCGTCTTCGCGCTTGTGCATCGCGCCACTCGGGCAAACCTTGGTGCAAGCCGGGTCTTCGCAATGATTGCACGCAATCGAAAGATAATAGGCAAAGACGTTTTGCTGCCATACACCGTTGTCTTCCTGCCAGTCGCCACCCGCGTATTCATAAATGCGGCGGAAACTGACGTCCGGGCCTAAGTTTTTGTAATCTTTGCAAGCCAGCTCGCAGGTCTTGCAACCGGTGCAACGGCTGGAATCTATATAAAATCCGTATTGGGTTGTCATCAGCTATTCCTTACGCCTTCTCGAC